>Ga0302294_10000208_pt1 | contig 18258 bp, 19 predicted proteins | sample III_Fen_N2_3_FD_194550 | JGI IMG/M metagenome (GOLD analysis project Ga0302294, IMG submission 194550) | Peat permafrost microbial communities from Stordalen Mire near Abisko, Sweden - III_Fen_N2_3 | ecosystem: Environmental > Terrestrial > Soil > Wetlands > Permafrost | place: Sweden: Abisko...
CTCGACGGTTTGGTTTCGGTCAAACTCGGCGGCGACGGTGCCGACGCCCTCAAGCGCGCCCGAGCCAATGCGAAACAACAAGGTCACGCGACCCCGCCCGCCTACAACCCAAAGGCAAACGTCATGGTCTTCGCCGAATACGGCCAGGGTCCACGTAAGTATTCTGGTGGCGAATACGGCGAGCTTTTGAAATTTTTCACCCAACAATCGAAGATCCGTTCCGCCCGGCTGGAGGTCGATGGACACACTGTGGCTCTGCCGCCCTACGACGACCTCAATTTCCAGGCCACCACCCGCGGCGGTCGCTTAATGGATCACGTGCTCGGCAATAAAGCAGTCTTCAAGCAGACGACGGACACGGTTGGCGATGTCGCACTGATCGGTGCTGTGGCCGCAGCTGAACACGGCGGCCGCGACGCCGACCGGGCCGCAATCGGTCTCGCCGCCGTGGGCTTGATCAGCAAAATTGCTTCCGCCGCAACCACGCCAGAGGCCGACATTCGTTCCTGGGAAAACATCCCCCAATACTTAAGCTTTGCCGCACTCCAACTGGACCCCGGTGATCACACCGCGACGCTGGAATTCCTCGATGCCAACGGCCAGACGACGCCGCAACTGACTCAGCATTTCACGATTTCCGTGCCGACGGCCGACTCAACAATCGGCCCACGCGCACCTGATGTCGTGGTCTTTTGCAGCGAGATGAAAAACTAAGCGAGCCCTCAAGGCTTAGTCGCAGCAATCTCGGCTTTCACCTCGGCAAGATCGTGCTGAAAGGCCGGGCTGCGCAGAAAAGCCTGAGCTAATGCCTGGCCAAGCGTACGACCGGCATAGATATCGAGTGGTGTATGCACGCCACCTTGCACTCGGATCCAGCCTGATTCCCGCCCTTTGGCCAGAATCGCTTCGCGCTGCTCGGGAAATAGTTCAACCAGCAACATGGCGTAAACGGTGGCCCGGGTCGCATGTCCGCTCGGATAGCTCGCACTCGGATTTGTCTCATGTTCGATCGCGTCAGGAAAACGCGCTGGCTCGGCGACGTAGGGGCGCAGCCGCTTCCACTGAATCTTCCCTTTTCTAGCGATAACGTTTGATTCGGTTTCAACCTGCTTGAAAAGCGCTTCCGTTTTCGGACAATTCCCGGCGTGAAACCAGGGGCCGACCGAAGGTGCAAGATGAAAAATGGTTAGGTTCTCTTCGCCCTTTCCGAGCGCGACCTCCTCGGTCGTGTGAATTGAATAGACCCTGTACGCCGTATCCCGATCCACCCGATCCTCAACCGATCCAGCGGGCGGCGGGGGCGGCAGCAAAGCGAGTGCGTCCGGCGCGTCGCTGCCTAGATAAGGACCGGCGGCTTGCAGAATAGCCGTGGCACAAACGAAGAAAACAACAGCGAAGAGGAAACGGGGGGTTCTTTGCATGGGAGATGGCTTTGAAAATTGAGAAATAGAAACGACGCAAGTTGAACTTCGGCCGCCTAAATCGTCAGTCGCGCCCTTACGTCAGCGAGTGCGAGGCCGTCAATCTGCACGAGCTTCTGTCGTGATTTGTCGCCCTGCACGAGGGTGATCGCGCGATGATGGAGTTTGAGCGTCTCGGCGAGAAATTCGCAGAGCTCTTCGTTGGCGCGCCCGTCGAGTGCAGGCGCATGTACTTTCACCTTCAACGTGTCGCCCATCCAACCTGCCACGGCGTTGCGCGGCGCATTGGGGATGGCCTTGATCGCGAGGCGGCAACTCGTGGACATGCGACAAAAAGCGGTTCAGGCCAGCGCCTCGGCCAGGGCGGCAATGATGTCCTCGGCAGGCTCACAGCCGAGCGACAGCCGCACCAATTCTGGCTCAAGCCCACTAGCGCGAAGTTGTTCACGGCCATGATCGTTGGTAACAAGATCGTAGTGCGCGAGGATGACAAACGGACACACGAGCGTGTTCTTCATGCCAAAGCTTGCACCTTTAGGGAGCCGCAACCGGTCGTAGAAATCGGCGAGCGGGCCATCGAACTTAAACGAAATCATGCTGGCATAAGCCGAAGGAAAACGCGCGAGTCGCAGGAAGTTTTCCCGCGAATCCGGATGATGCGACCAACGCAGCGACTTAACGCGCGGGTGCTGGCGGAGAAATTCCACGACGAGCGGCACGGTCTGGTTGACGCGCGTGATGACGGCCGCGTAATCGCCGATCTGGGCCGCGAGACGGGCCACATCACGCGAGTAAACGGGTTCCAGCGCAGCCGGCAGGGCGTTCCTGAAATCGTCGGCGTAGGGACTTTCTGGATTCACCACGACAGCACCCATAATGATATCGCCTTCGCTGGCCGCATACTTGGTCAGGCTGTTCACCGCGACGTCGCAATGCGGCAATACATCAATGTTGAGTGGCGAGGCGATGGTGGGATCGACAATAAAAATCGCCCCGTTCGCACAGCAGAGCTCATGAATCGCGGCGAGATCCGGCGTCTGAAGCAGCGGATTGGTTGGCGTCTCGGTGATGATGCCGGCGATTTCCTGGCCGCGTTCGGCAAAAAGCCGTTGCAAGGCCGCAAGGTCAAAAACGTCGGCCTGGTAAACGTAATCGCGTGCAGGCTGGACCGTGAATTTTTGCAGGATTGCGCGCGTATCGAGATAGAGCCAGCCGAGCTGGACCCAGATGGTACGCCTGCGCGAAGCCTGGAGCGATGACGCGATGCGAAAGGTCGTGTAGACCGCGTTCATGCCACTGCTGGCGAGAAAGACGTCGTCGTTTTTGACGTGTTGAAAAGCCTGGGCGACGGCACTTTTCACCCGACCGGGCGCATAGCCATCGAAGGTTGCTTCGGCCTGCGGCTCAGCGAGTTTACCTACACGTAGCAGGTAGTCCTCCGCTTCGCGCGACGAGAGCAGCGAACCCGTGTGCTGGAGAAATGTTTTAGCGCTAGCGTGTGTCTCGGTGTTTTCAGGGAAAGCCACGCCACTCAATCCTTCATGCTCGATCACACGTGCTTCCGCCGGTGACAGCGCGAGACGCAAGGCCTCAGCCGCATGAGGCGACGAAGTCAGCCAGGCCGAATATCCGTCGAGACCAAGGGCCTGCACAATATGCGTGGCCGCCTGCCGCAAATAAGGATGTTGCACGAAGCGCGGGTAGCCCGAGGTGAGGTGGCGCAACGTTTCCGGATCTTTTTCCTCATAACCGATCACGTCCCGCATGGTCGGCAGGCTGCATGAAACGCCATGAATGCTGGCGGGGATGCGCTGGCCGAGCGGAATTTGGGCGAAGGCGGACATAGGTTAAGTGAGCAAAGATAGCGTGAAGGCCTAATCCAAGCTGTGGGCCGGTCTCACGCGAACAAAAAGACATCCTCAGAAATTTGCCTTTGGCTTTTTACTGCATTTCGTGGCGGATTTATTCCATGAAACTTGTCTCCTGGAACGTAAATGGCGTTCGCGCCGCGCTGAAAAAGGGATTGCTCGAGTTCATGGTCGCGTCGGATGCCGATGCGATCTGCCTGCAGGAAGCCAAGGCCCACCCCGGCGACGTCCAACACATTCAGTGGCCGGGCGGCTACGAGGCGCATTGGAATCCCGCGGTAAAAAAAGGCTACAGCGGCACCGTCACTTTCACCCGGCAGAAGCCCCTAAGCGTGACCCTCGGAATCGGCCTGCCTGAGCATGACGGCGAGGGCCGCGTACTCACGACAGAGTTTGCCGATTTCTATCTGGTTAATGTCTACCAGCCCAACTCTCAACGCGGCCTCCTGCGCCTCGATTATCGCGTAAAGGAATGGGATCCGGCGTTCCTCGTTTTTCTGCGCAAGCTCGACAAGAAAAAACCGGTGGTCTTTTGCGGCGACCTGAACGTGGCGCACACCGAGCTCGATATCGCGAACCCGAAGACCAACCGCCGCAACGCCGGCTTCACCGACGAGGAAAGGGAGAGCTTCACCAAGCTCCTGGCGAGTGGTTTTGTGGATACGTTGCGGGAATTCGAAAAAGGCCCCGGCCAATACACGTGGTGGAGTCTGATGGCCAACTGCCGCGCACGAAACATCGGCTGGCGCGTCGACTATTTCGTGGCGAGTGAACGTCTGCGGCCGGCGCTCAAACGGGCGTTTATTCTACCAAATGTCTTTGGCAGCGACCATTGCCCGGTCGGCCTGGAATTGAAATAACACCAGACAACCTGCGGCACCCGCCCTGACAGTCTACCGAACCATGCCCTCAGAACTTAAAGAACTCATGCTGCGACCGACGCGCCTCACACTCGGCGTGGCCGAGAGCATGACCTGCGGCTGGATTCAGGCTCGCATAGGCGCGGTGCCGGGCGCGTCGGAGTTTTTCCTGGGCGGACTGACCGCCTACGAAATCGACCAAAAGGTCCGGCATCTCGGAGTCGACCGGGTGCCTGCGACTGCAGTAAACGCGGTCTCGCCGGATGTGGCGGAGCAGATGGCACTAGGCGCCTGCGCGTTTTTCAAAAGCGACCTGAGCCTAGCCACCACCGGCTACGCTGAGCCATCGGCAGGACAGGGCGTGCGCGAGCCATTCGCTTTTTGGGCGTTAGCGCAGGTTCGTGACAGTGGACCAGCCGTGGTAAGGCATGGCCGCGTCGACTGTGCGGGCACCGGCCGGGTGCAAGCGCAACAACACGTCGCCGACACCGTGCTCCGCGAGCTGGTCAACTATTTGGTTACGCTACGCGGCTGAACCCCCGGCCGGGGCTACCGGCTACAGCCCGCGGCCCTCAACCTCGTCTTCGTCCCATCCCAGATAATGGCCGAGTTCATGCAGATACGTAAGGCGCACCTCTTCGTCGAAATGCGCCGCGTCTCCATCCGCCTCATCGTAGATGTTTTCCAGGAAAAGAAAAATCTGCGGTGGAACTGAGTTGCCAATCCCGGCCTCGATTCCGTGGTGCTCGCCAACAAACAGGCCAAGGATGTCAGGATCAAATTCGCCCTCAAGAAGGTCGTCATCCGGCAAGTCCTGGTAGATTACAGGTAGTTCGTGTGCAAGCCCGCGAATCTCCGCCGGAAGCTTCCGCTGGACGCGCGACACAACCTGTTCGGCCCGGGTAATAAGTTGGCTATTTGACATGACGATGAAACATTTTTCCGGTGAACGCCGTCTGACCGGGAGTTCACACTAAAATTGATAACATCCTATAGCTTATGAAAAGTTTGATCAAACTGCCATTTGCCATCCTCGCCCTCAGCCTGGCGATTCCTGCCGCCCACGCGCAAGAGGCCGTGACTCCGCCACCACCACCTCCTCCACCGAAGGGCGAACATGCTGAGCACCAAAAAGGCCCCCATGGAGACAGTCTCAGGTATTTAACCGAAAAGCTGACTCTAACACCCGATCAGCAGGCAAAAATAAAACCGATCCTGGACGATCGAAAGAAGGCGATGGACGCTTTGCGTGCTGATACCGCGCTCGACAAGGACGCCAAGTGGGCAAAAACCGCAGAGATTTTCAAAACGTCTCAGGCTCAGATTCGCGCACTCCTCACTCCGGAACAGCAGAAAATATTCGATGAGCTAAAGCCGATGCGTGGTCCTGGTGGCCCAGGTAATCATGGCCCAGGCGGACCCGGCGAACCGCCGAAACCGCCGAAGGAATAGAACCCCTCCGTATCTAGCGTTTGCAGGTGCGCGCCGTCCTAATATCGGGACGGCGCTTTTCGTTTTGGACAGGCGCAGACCGGACGCACAGTCTCGCACCTTATGAGCAAACCTCGTGTAATCATCGCCGGTGGCGGCGCTGCTGGATTTTTTGCAGCGGCCACCTGTGCCGAGGCAAATCCAGCGGCAGAGGTTTGTATCTTTGAACTGACTTCGAATCCGCTGGCCAAAGTGCGCATCTCCGGCGGCGGGCGCTGCAATGTCTCGCACGCCTGTTTCGAACCGCGCGAACTGGTGAAGCGTTATCCGCGGGGCGGACGCGAATTGCTGGGCGCGTTTTCCCGCTGGCAGCCGCGAGACACAGTTGACTGGTTTCGTGCGCGGGGCGTGGAACTTAAAACCGAGGACGATGGCCGCTTTTTCCCGGTAACCGATAGTTCAGCCACGATTATTGACTGTCTCCAGCGTGCTGCCGGCACCGCCGGCGTGAAGGTCCGGACTGGCTGTGGCGTGAAAGACGCGCAACCCGTCGAAGGAGGCGGCTTCCTCGTGACACTCACCTCCGGCGAAACGACGACCTGCGACCGCTTGCTGTTCGCGACCGGCGGTGGCCGCGCCGAAGGCGCCCTCGCGCTGGTAAAAAAGCTTGGGCACACCATCGAAACACCCGTGCCGTCGCTCTTCACGTTCCACATCGATGATCCGCGCTTGAAGGAACTGGCCGGGCTTTCGGTGGAGAACGCGGTCGTTTCCGTGTCGGCGATAAAATTACGTGAGCAGGGGCCGTTGCTCGTGACGCACTGGGGACTGAGCGGCCCGGCGATTTTGAAACTGTCGGCCTGGGGCGCGCGGGCCCTGCACGGTCTGGACTACAAGTTCACGCTCTCAGTCAACTGGCTGGGCGATCGGCCGCTCGATACAGCGCGAGGTGAACTGGCGGCAGCTCGCACGGCAAATCCGCGTAAACAGGTGGCCACGTGGAATCCATTTTCGCTGCCGCAGCGCCTGTGGGAAAAGCTGGTGGCGGCGGCCGGCGTGGCACCGACTGCGATATGGACCTCCGTATCGAACCAATTGCTTGCAGCCATTGCCGCGCAAGTGGCCGCGGGAGAATTCGTCGTGAGCGGCAAGAGCATGAACAAGGAGGAATTCGTCACCTGCGGTGGCGTGCGCCTCAGTGAAGTCGATTTCAAGACGATGCAGAGCCGGGTCTGCCCGGGACTATTTTTTGCCGGTGAAGTGCTCGATATTGATGGAGTGACCGGCGGCTTCAACTTTCAGGCTGCCTGGACGACCGGACGGCTGGCCGGCCTGGCGATGGCAGTGGGTTAAGTGACTATGTCCTACTGGCAAATCCTGCTCCTCATCCTGCCGGTGTTCGCACTGATCGCGATCGGTGTAGGCATGCGCAGGCTGGCGTGGCTGACCGCCGAAGCGGAATCGAGCCTGCTCAAGATGGTGGTGAACTTTCTCTACCCGTGCCTGATCTTCGAGAATGTGCTCAACAACGACGCGTTGCGCGTGCCCTCCAACCTGGCGCTCGCACCGCTGCTCGGCCTGGTCTTGATGGTGCTGACGATTGTGGCCTCGCTCTACGCCGGCCGCGCGTTGGGGCTGACGCAGGGACACGGGCTTCGCACCTTTGCGTTTGCCGTCGGCATAAACAACTACGGCTATATCCCGATTCCGCTCATGGCCGCGCTGTTCGGCACCGGAAGCCTCGGCGTGCTTTTGGTGCACAACGTCGGGTGCGAAGCGGCCATCTGGACCGCAGGTATTTTGGTGTTATCCGGTTTGTCGCTGCGTGAAGGTTGGCGTAAGCTCGTCAACGCCCCAGTGATCGCCCTCGCCCTCGCGCTCGCTGGTAATCTTCTGAATGTCGGGCCTCATGTGCCCGCCTTCGCCCGCGAGGTCATTCATCAGAGTGCGATCTGTGCCATCCCGCTTGGCCTGCTGCTGATCGGCGGGACGCTGGAGCAGTATTTCGCACGACCGCACGAGCTGTTCGAAGCAAAGGTAACGTTCAGCGCAACATTGCTGCGGCTTGGCCTCTATCCGCTGGTTTATCTCGTGGCGGCAAAGTATCTGCCCTGCACCGTAGAGCTAAAACGTGTGCTGATCGTACAGGCTGCGATGCCGGCGGGTATCCTTCCGATCGTCATCGCCAAACATTATGGCGGCCACCCGCTCACGGCCGTGCGGGTGGTTATCGGCACGACCGTGCTCGGCATCCTCGTCATACCTCTCTGGATACGGCTGGGACTGGCGTGGATTTTCTGACGCCAGCCCCGTTTGGACTGCAGCTTATTCGTCGATACTGAACTTGATCGGCAGGATCAGGCTGATTTTTACTGGGGATCCACCCTTTTGCGCAGGCTTAAATTTCCAATTTTTGACCGCGTTCATCGCCGGTTCCTCAAACTCAGCGTTGCTGGATTTTGACACTGAACATGCGGTTACGGCGCCCGTTTCGTCGATCTCGACTTTGAGCGCGACAAGACCCGAAACACCCTTCTGCTTCATAGCGCTCGGATATTCCGGTGGAGGCGTTTTGACCGGCATCGGGCGGGTGTCAAAATCGGGCCCTCCTGCTGCAGTTGTCCGCAAGGCAGCAAAAGAGCTCAACACTATGCAGAGCGATAAGGTTTTCAGGACGGAGTGATTCACTTTCGACATAAAATCGGTTGGCAGTATTTTTAAACATCGGGAATCATTAATGATGGTAAATGGTTGTGGAGGATAAACCGATGCACTGAGGAATACACCCGGGCTCGACCCAGAGCTGAGCTCCGGATTTCTGGGTGAATACCCCCACAAGCCGTCGCGATATGTTTTAGTTCACTCCGCGCAGACAAAATTTAATCGTGGCGGACCGGCTCTGGCCGCACACAATTTCGCCTCGTGCCGTCGAAAACACACCCCCGCATCCTCGAAAAACTGCGCCGCCTGCTTTGCGAACTGCAAAACCATATTCGCGACACCGTGGCCGAAGCCCGCGCCAAACATGCGAGGTCATTCGCAAAAATTGCAGCGATCACACAGGCCGATACTATTTACCAAATCGATAAAATCAGCGAAGCGGCGATCCTCGGTTGGTTCGAGGAACACTGGCCACACACGCTACCGGTCGAACTCGTCATGGAAGGCGTCGAGGATGGCGAAACCGTGACCTTCCCTCACGGCACACCGTTGAAGAAAACCGCGTGGAAGTGCATCCTCGATCCCATCGACGGCACGCGGTGCATCATGTACGACAAGCGCAGCGCCTGGTCGCTCGCTGGTATTGCTCCTCAATTCGGCGCCAGAACCAATTTATCCGACATCGTCGTCGCGGCGATGACCGAACTGCCCACGAGCAAGCAGGCCCGCTCCGATCAATTCAGCGCGGTGCGCGGCGGCAAACTGCACGCTAGCGCCTGCGACCAGCCAGGCCAGCGCCCCCGCACGATCACGGTCCGTCCTTCAGCAGCGCGTGATTTCAAGCATGGCTTTGCCTCTTTTGTCCGGTTCTTTCCGGCCGGCCGAACGCTGACCTCGCAGATCGAAGAAGCCGTCTGGCACGAGCTGCACAAAGGCGAGGATGGCACGTCACCGCTCGTCTTCGACGATCAATATATTTCCACCGGGGGCCAGCTGCACGAGTTAATGACGGGCCGCGACCGGCTCATCGCCGACATCCGCCCGCTGGTACTTCGTAAACTCGGGCTCAAGTCCTCGCTGGTCTGCCATCCCTATGACATCTGCACCGCGCTCTTGCTGGAAGCAGCGGGAGGACTGATCGAAGCGCCGCTCGGCGGCAAACTCAACGCTCCGCTCGATACAATTACCCCTGTTGCCTGGGTCGGTTTCGCAAATCCGCATCTCGCCCGCCTGGCCCGCCCGGCGTTGCGACGGGTTATCCGCGAGTCCTCAGCCTGAGGTGAGGGCAGCGCCAGGCTTTCGCGCCGGCACGGCCATTAAGGCCAGCGCGCCGACGGAAAGCAGCGCACAACCCAGAAACACCCGGCGATAACCGAAGCCCCAGGCCAGTGTACCGAACAAGAGGTAACCGACAGTCGAGCCGATGCGCATGGCGTTCATAAACAGATTGGTCGCCGTACCGGGGAAATCGGGCATGTAGTTTTGGAAGTAGCTGATCGCCACTCCTGACGTCACCGCAGTGAGCGCCGCCGAGAGGATTTGTAGCGGGTAGATGTGCCACGGCATCTGCACCGCGATCAATAATCCGTAGTATACAATTGCGATGACAATACCCGCGCGGATGATTGCGGCCGTGTCGCGCCGTGTCGCCAGCAGGCCAAAATACAACATGAACGGCAGTTCAAAAACCGGCGCGATGCAGTAGACGATGCCCACCTGTTCCTTCGTTCCATTCAAAACATCGAGCACGAGCAGCGGCAGAGCCATCATGCCAACGGTGCCGGCGGTAAAAATCAGCACGAACGCGAAAAAGTGCGCAAACACGTCCCAGCGTCCAAGCAGTTTCAACAGGGATTGTTCGTCTCGCGTTGTCGTGTTCGACCCGGTCGGTGTGACTTCCGGCACGACGTTCCAAACCACGATGACAAAGGCCAGGAAACACGTTGCGGCGCACAAAAAGACGGCGCGAAAAGAAAACGCAACCATCACCCAGGAGGAAATGGCCGGGCCAACCGTCCAGGCCAGCGCATAGAACATACGAAATGCATTCATGTAGAACACACTCTCGCCTGGAGGAATCGCCGAGCGGCTGATCGCCTCTCGCGCGTAAGCAAACGCTTGCGAAAAGGTGATCGAAGCCACGCCGAGGAAGCACACGCCGACCAGCACAAGTGGCAGGAAAGTGCGGAGGTAAGCAAAGCCCACGTAACCGAGTATGCCGAAGACACCACCCAACAGCATCATGGACCGGCGGCTATACCGCGTATCCGAATAATGCGACAAGACGGTGGCGATCACGATGCCGCCCACTGCCAGCAGGGTCATAAACGTGCCGAACACCACCGGGTTCATTTGCGCCTCTTTGGTACCGAACACCGACATGAAAGGCCCCACGAAAGAGTGGCCCAGCCCAACCAGAACGTTCAGGAGAAAAATGACCCGGAACTCCCTTAATTGGTAGAGCGGTCGACAACGTTGAAGCAGATGGCGCATGAAAAGAACTTTGTGATTTCCCAGAATGCGCCGGAAAAGACGATCAAATCTGACGCCTTCGAAATTCGATGGCCAAAGCGTAAAGAGCGATGACCTCTAGATCAGTGGTTATGCCCTCGCCCGCAGGCCACGATCCGTCTGGGCGCGTTGACTTGCAACGGTCGGGTGCATTCTATTTGCCCTCTTATGCCCGCCAAAACCACCCGACGTCCCCGTCGTGCACAGCCCGCGTCCCGCTCGCTGCCAGGTGTGGCGTTTGTAACGCGACGCGTGCATTTCAACGCCGCGCACCGGTTGCACAATCCCGATTTCAGCGCGGCGTGGAACCGCGATCAGTTTGGCCCGTGCAACAACCCGCATTGGCACGGGCACAACTATGAGCTGGAGGTTACGGTCAGAGGCACAATCGATGCGCAGACGGGCTTCGTGATCGAACTCGGCGAGCTGCAACGCATCCTCGACGACGCCATCGTGAGCAAATGCGACCACCGCAATCTCAACGTAGAGGTCGCATTTCTACGCAATCTGCTCCCTACCACGGAAAACCTCGTAATCGCGTTCTGGAACGAGATTGAGCCGCAGCTTCCAACCGGACGACTACATTGCGTCCGGCTCTACGAAACAGAACGAAACTACGCCGAATATTTTGGACCCACCGCCAGCTAAGCACGCTCGCGCAACGCCTCCCGGCCGCCGCGACGCGCCTACGGTTTTCGTATAACCGCCTGGCTCAACTGACAAAAACGAAAATGAAAAAACACGATCAACCCGCCACAGACAGAACTCCTGCCACCCGCGCCGCGCGCAACGCAGGAAACCGCAAGAAGTCCCTGTACCTCCACCGCACCTCGGCCGGCACCCCGGCGAAAATCACCCGCTCGTACGACGCCGGGTTCAAGGCCACGCCCGCCTACCGCGAAACGCTGCCCGATGTGATGGACGCGATCGACGCCGTCGAAGGAGCGAACACACCGATCCAGCAGGTGGGCGTATCCAATTTTAAGTTACCCTTGAAGTTTTCGGTCAGTGGCGGGAAGCCGGTGACCCTTGAGACCTCGGTCACAGGCACGGTCTCGCTCGAAGCCAACCTCAAGGGCATCAACATGAGCCGCATCATGCGCTCGTTTTACGAGCACAAGGACGAGGTGTTCACCACGGCCACCTTGAAGAAAATACTTGGCCAGCACCGCATCCGAATCGGTTCACTCGATGCCCGGCTCAAGCTCACGTTCGCCTATCCGCTGGCACAGCGCAGCCTGCGCAGCGGCCTCTCCGGTTACCGATATTACCAGGTTGCGTACGAAGGCTGGCTCAGCCGGGACGGCACCTTCCGCCGGTTTGTTGAATTCGATTTCGTTTATTCCTCAACCTGCCCGTGTTCAGCCGAACTCGCGGAACACGCCCGCGACACCCGCGGCGCGTATGCCGTCGCGCACAGCCAGCGTTCAAAAGCACGCCTCCGGGTTGAAATCGCGGAGGCCAAGAACCTTGCAATCGAAGATCTGCACGCACACTGCCTCGCAGCGCTGCGCACCGAGACGCAGGTGATGGTCAAGCGCGAAGACGAACAGGCGTTTGCCGAACTTAACGGTGCGCACCTAAAATTCGTCGAAGACGCGGCCCGCCTGATTTTCGCACGGCTCAATGCCGATCCACGCATCAAAGACTTCCAGGTCGCCTGCGCGCATCTCGAATCGCTGCATTCGCACGACGCCGTCTCGGTGATCTGCAAAGGCGTGCGCGGCGGCCTCACCGCCGATTTCTCGGACTTCCGTTCGCTGGTCTGCTGAAGAGCATATCGCCGAATTCATGAAACCCGTCATCCTCATCACCGGTGCATCGCAGGGCATCGGTGCAGCTATCGCGAAGGCGTTTGCCCGGGAAGTGCCTGGTTGCCGGTTGGCGCTGGTTGCGCGATCTGAGAAGAACCTCGCGGCAGTGGCGCTGCGCTGCACGAAGCTGGGCGCAGGTGTGGCCGCGATTTTCCCGTGCGACGTGAGCGACACCGGTTCGGTCGAAGCCATGGCGGCGACCGTTGCCAAACGTTTCGGCGCACTGGATGTGTTAATCAATAACGCCGGAGTTTTCCGTGCGGCGCCTTTGTTCGAGACGAGCGTGGCAGACTTCGATCAGATCGTGGCAACGAATCTGCGCAGCGTTTTTCTCGTTTCACGGGCTTTTGTACCGGCCATGGCTCAACGCGGACGTGGGGACGTTTTCAACATGAGCTCGATTGCCGGGCTCAACGCTTATCCAAATGGGGCCGCTTACTGCGCCGCAAAGTTCGGCGTGACCGGCCTAACCAAAGTGATGCGGATGGAGCTGAGGGACAAAGGCGTGCGGGTCACCGCTGTGCATCCGGGCGCAACTTTTTCGCCATCGTGGAAAGGCAGCGGCATCGCGGCGGAACGCATGATGCCACCGGAGGATGTGGCCCGTGCGTTTGTTGAAGTTTACCGAATGAGCCGACGCACGGTGATCGAAGAGATCATACTGCGGCCGCAACTGGGCGACGTTTGACGTAAAAAAGCGCAGCCCAAGAACGAACAACGTCTTGCAGGCTGCAAGGCAGCGGTTTCAGGCACCTTGCCAATTGCATGAACCTAAAAACCCACAAAGACCGGTGAAACATGCATAATATTAACCGCCCGCCAATTACGACTTTTCTATGAGGTTTGGCACAAACCGGGCTAACGTAAGGAACCCCTCAGGCCCTTCCTCCTCATGAACATCAAAAACGCAGTTGGATTTTTCTTCTTAGGATTCGTGATGCATGTGACGCCATCGTTGGCCGCTCATTCGGATACGATCACAACTGATTCAGTTCGGACGATTTGGCTGGAGCTCATGGGTTGGGTCATAGGGGGTGTAGGTTCGGCTTATCTGCTGCGCGATGTAGCACTGCGTGCGCCGGCATTGTTGTTGTCCCTGCTGCCAGAGCGTCTGTTCAGCCCGGCCGAAAGCCAGACCGCGCCAGGACAGATACCGGTTGGGGTGCGGGCGGTTGTATCCAGTTAAGCCGTACGCATGGCTTGATGGCCGCGCACGGCAGAAATTGCCTCGAATCAATCGCGAGGGAAATTCGGCGGGGTTAGGCGCAAAAAATAACCCCCGCAGGGGACTACTTACAAAAGCGTGTCTTGATTGCCGCCTGAAGTTTTCAGACCGATGGCGTGGTAACCTTTGGGTGTAAGTACACGACCTTGCGGCGTGCGCTGGAGGTAACCTTCCTGAATCAAAAACGGTTCATGCACTTCTTCAAGTGTCTCGGATTCTTCGCCGACCGCGACAGCGATCGTGCTCATGCCAACCGGTCCGCCACGGTAATTTTCCGCCATGATGCGGAGCATGCGTTTGTCCATTTCGTCGAGTCCAGCTGCATCGATCTCAAGCAGCTCGAGCGCAGCGGCCGCGACCGGCCGGGTGATCACGCCCTTGGCGCGCTCCTGTGCGAAATCACGCACGAAATGTATCAGGTTATTGGCGACACGAGGTGTCCCGCGTGAACGCGTCGCGATTTCGCGGGCACCGCCCTCGTCGATCTCAACTTTGAGCAGGCCGCAGCTGCGTTTCACGATGCCCTCAAGGGTCCCGGCATCATAGTAGTCGAGCCGAGTTTGCAGCGTGAAACGCGAGCGCAGGGGCGCGGTGAGCAGACCGGCCCGCGTGGTGGCGCCGACCAGCGTAAAACGCGGAATCGAGAGGCGCACACTGCGGGCGTTGGGCCCCTGATCGATCATGATATCGAGGCGAAAATCTTCCATCGCCGAGTACAAATACTCTTCGACCGTTTTCGGGATGCGGTGGATTTCGTCGATGAAAAGAATGTCACCTTCTTCAAGGTTGGTGAGCAGACCGGCGAGATCACCGGCCTTTTCGACGACGGGACCGGAAGTGACACGCACGGTTTTGCCGAGCTCGTTGCCGAGGATGAAAGCGAGTGTTGTTTTACCGAGTCCGGGCGGTCCGCTGAGCAAAATGTGATTGAGCGCATCGCCGCGACGCTTTGCCGCGCCGACCATGACTTGGAGACGTTCGATGGTTTTGGCCTGCCCGGTGAAGTCGGAAAACGACAACGGGCGCAACGCCGCCTCCGCCGGAGAAACCGGCGAAGCGAGAGCGTTGGTGAGAAAATTGACACCCTTGGAGGACGGATCAGGCACAGGCATGTGGAATTATTTTATGGGGAACTCAGGAAGTCAGGAAAATACAGTCGGTTTTTTCTGGTTCCTGATTTCCTGAGTTCCCTATTTACCCGTTTTCTGGATCTATTTCCATTCCACTTCGGCGCCGAGGGCGCGGAGGTTTTCGACGAAGCGTGGGTGGGCGCGTTTGATCGTGTCGGCGTTCTTCACCACGCTGCGGCCAGGGATGCTGGCCGCAACCATGTAGAGCGCGATGGTGGCACGGATCACGTAGGGCGCGTCGACGACGGCGGGACGCAGCGGCTTGTTGCCAAAAATAACGATACGATGTGGATCGTTAACGAGCACGTGCGCGCCAAACTTCGCCAGCTCAGGCATCCAGGAAAATCCGTTTTCGTAAACCTTGTTCCAAAAATGGATCGTGCCGGTGGAACGCGTGCTGAGCGCGATCATGAGTGGCAGCAGATCGACCGAGAAATACGGCCAAGGCGCGGCCTCAATCTTCGGCAGAAGGTTAGAGGTATAGGGTTGCTCGATCACGAGCGACTGGTTGCGGCGCACGATGGCAGTATCCCCCTCGTGCTCGATGACGACGCCCAGCTTTTTGAAGGCGCGCGTGATCAAATCGAAGTGATGCGGCAGCGAGTTTTTGACCCGCACTTCACCGCCCGTGATCGCCCCAAGTGCGAGGAAAGTGACGACCTCGTGGTAGTCGGTGTTGATCGTGGCGGTAGTGCCGTGCAAGCGTTCCACTCCCTCGACCCGCAGCATGCTCGTGCCGATGCCTTCGATTTTCGCGCCCATCGAGATGAGCACGGCGCACAAGTCCTGCACGTGGGGTTCGCTCGCGGCGTTGATCAGGGTCGAAACGCCTTTGGCAAGCGCGGCGCACATGAGGAAATTTTCCGTGACGGTAACGGACATGTAGTCGCACCAATGGCGATTCCCATGAAAACCATCAGGCAAGTCGATGACGAGTGGTTCGCCAGGCTTTACGCTGGCACCGAGCTTGGCAAAGATTTCCAGGTGTGGATCAATCTCGCGCACGCCGAGGGAACAGCCGGTGGCATTGGCGCTGATGGAAATTTTGCCAATGCGACGGAGCAGCGCGGGATAAAGCAGCACCGTCGAGCGCATGTCCTGCGGCAGCTCGTCATTGGTGAGCGTGTTTCTAAAACCCGCGTGATCGAGCCGCATTTCACCCGACGCCTTGTTCCAGTCGATGTGCGAACCCTGCGCGGTCATGAACGCCACGATTTTACCGATATCGGTTATCTCGGGAACGTTTTTAAGCAACACCGGCCCGTCGGCCAGCAGCGAGGCGCAGACGATGGGGAGCGCGGAGTTTTTGTTGCCGGACGGGATGATCGTGCCGGAGAGAGGCTTGCCGCCGTTGACAATGAGGTCAGCCATGTGAGGCGAGGTGCGATTATCTTAGTGATGCGGTTGAACTACGAAGAAACAAAGAACCGTAAGGAAAACCAAATACGTTAAAATTTTGGATACGCCACCTGGTCAATGAAGGCTTTGGCTAAGAACTTCTCAACTCATTCCTCTGGGCTTCGCTTCTTTGCTTCTTTGTAGTTCAAACGATGTTGGCGCGCGGGCGCCGGGAATAAAAAAGGCGTCCGTCGAAACGGACGCCTCGAAATGCGTGCAGCCTTGGGGGCTTTGGCAAGGTTTAACTCGTCGGGCCGTTGGACGGACCACTGTCGGAGCGATGATCGCCGCCGCGGTTATCACCACGGAAACGGCCGCGTCCGCCACGATGGTGACGACGACCGCCGCCACGATTGCCGTCGTCGAAACGACGTTCGCCGCCCTGACCGGGATGCTCGGGACCGCCCTGGTTTTGCCCCTGCCCTTCCGGACCGGAACCAAACTGCGGACCACGGTTTTCACCACGATTGTCGCCGCGATAACCACCACGACCGCGTCCACCGCGGTTGTATTGACCGCCGCGGTTTCCACCGCGATTGCCACCTTCGTAACGACGGCCTTCGCCGGAGCGTTCGTCCTGGCGTTGAGCGGGAGCAGCTGGAGTCTTCTCGGCGGTGTCGCCACTGAAGAGACCTCTTAACCAACCGAGAAAACCAGATTTCTTGGCTTCGGTAACGGCGGGCGTGGGCTTCGGCTGAAACGTACGGGGCTCACGGCGTTCGTTGAATTGTTCTTTGCGTTCGCCGAACGGTTCTTTGCGTTCACCTGAGAATTCACGACGGGGTTCGCGCGGGCGAAACTCGCTACGTGGTTCACGCGGCTGCTCGTTACGAGCAGGGCGTTCATCGTTGCGAACGGGCATGTCTTCACCGCGAGCCTGGGCCTGACGGTCGGCATGGCGCGTCGGATGAAAATCCGGACGACCTTCGCGGCGAGGATTGGCGTTGGCAGCCGGTTGTTCAGACTCACCACCGATCTCCCAGCTCTGGGCTGGACGGGCTTTCTCCTCGGGCGGGAGAATTTTAAGCTCGGCTTTGGGTTCCACCACCGCTTGGGGAGCGGGGGTGAAGGTTTCGACGGGGGCCGGAGTTGCAGCAGGTGCGACGACGGCGACCGGGGTTGGGATTGCAGGAGCGGGTTGCTCTGCGGGCACGGACACGACGGGCGACTCGACATTGGCCACGGCTTCAATAGCAGCGGGAACGGGTGCGGGCGCGAACGGATTTACGTATTCGGTCTGGTGGTTAACGACCTGGATGGCGGTCGGCTGATAGCTGCCGGCGACGGCATCTTTGTTTGCAGCGGTGGCGGGAGCGGGCGCACTAGGGCGCTTGCCGCGCGCCAAGCCTGAGCCTCGACTGTTCCCGAAAGTGGGAGCAGCGGCGAGCGGCGCGCTGACGGTCTCGGGGGAGGCCACCGTGGGCTCGCCGGACGTAGTTACTTCTGACATGTTGTTTTTATTTGTTAAGGCGCCCGTCCAAAAGGACGGAAGCGCGAGGTTTATGTAAAGCAGACGGAGCGCGATGGGTGCGCGCTCGACGCATGCAGCAGGCAAGATCGCCGCCACCCGTGTTTTCCGCAACCCTAAACTCCACCCCCACACGGGTGGTTCCTTAAATTGGTTCTAGCGCGAAGCATGCGCAGCTGCCGCTCCGTTCGAATCGCCCAAAATCCAGCCCGGACTTGCCTCTCGTGCGCCGCCGCCGTACCACGAATGGCATGGATAAATTCGAAGAAATCTTCCGCATGCAAGCCGCTCTCAACTCCCGCATCGGCGTCAGCCTGCCCCCCGGGACCGACGAGGAAAAAGCGAAGTGGATACTCAACTACACCCGGGCCTTGCAGCAGGAGACGGCCGAGTTGATCGACTCCGTGCCGTGGAAATGGTGGGCCAAATACCAGAAGTTTGACGAACAAAACGCCAAGGTCGAAGTCGTGG
>Ga0302294_10000209_pt1 | contig 18191 bp, 15 predicted proteins | sample III_Fen_N2_3_FD_194550 | JGI IMG/M metagenome (GOLD analysis project Ga0302294, IMG submission 194550) | Peat permafrost microbial communities from Stordalen Mire near Abisko, Sweden - III_Fen_N2_3 | ecosystem: Environmental > Terrestrial > Soil > Wetlands > Permafrost | place: Sweden: Abisko...
CCCCGTACACCAGCTTTTCAATCTGTAATTCCAAAATATTGTCCTCTGTCCCACGATGTGGGACTCACTGCATATAAAACAAGCTCAGCCGCGGAAGCCTGTGTTGTTCTAGCAATCGCTTCTGTACGTACTGCTTATGGAGCTGTTCAATCTGTGGTGCCGTCATCCGGCCGCGGTACGGAGCCAGGTCCCGATCAGCCTCGGCTCGAACCTGCAACAACGCAGACTCTGGCGTGCCCGCTAAAATCGCGGCAATCAGCTTCTCTTCCATCACCGTCATCCGCCGCTCGACATCTTCCATCTGCGGCGCAGCCAACTCGAACCCAGTCGCCACTTCACGCAACCCAGCCGTACACTCAGCAGCGACGTTCTGCGCCGACTCCGGCAGCGACGCGCGCTCCAGCTCATCGGCGTTGCCACGTAGAAATGCAATCACTACCGCCGCTTCAAACGCCGCGCTTTCCTTTGCCTGCAGCTTGCCGCCCACCGCCGCTTCTTTCATTTCCTCAGCTGCCGCTAGGACTTCCTGCGCGCAGTAGGCCAAGCCGTTTATTTTCCGCGTGCGCTTCGGCCGCTGTTCCCACTTGTCGAACGAGGCGTCAATCCCGCGAATCACCGCTTCCAGCGGAATCCCGGCGTCCTTCCAGATTTCCATGAGAGCCCAATCAAGCGGCGAAAGCAACGATAACGCTCCGCGTCGTTGCTGGAAACGCTCCTCGATCTCGGTGAAATAGTTGAAGTAGTTTTCCACGGAGGCTTTGCGTCACGGCACAACTTCAGCTGTGCCGAAGCGCCGTATGTCTTACCTTGTCGAGCAGACTTTAGTTTCGCGAAGCGGATAGCGCTCCCTACAAGTGTAGCCCTAACTTCTCCTGCTGGCCGCCGCATCGTGGTTCGCGTCGCCGTTCTACCGGCGGCGCTGATTGCGCTCGTAGATGATCCGCAAGCCTTCCAGCGTCAGCAGGTCGTCCACTTCGCGGATATACTTCGACCCGCTGCCCATTAGCGACGCCAGGCCGCCCGTGGCGACCACCTTCACCTCGCCGCCGAGTTCCGCGATTAACCGCTCCAGAATTCCGTCAATCAGCCCGAGATAGCCGTAATACAAGCCGGCCTGCAGGCTGTTGACCGTGTTTGTCGCCACCACGCTGGGAGGCTTGCGAATGTCAACTCGCGGCAAGCGTGCGGTGCGTTCAAACAAGGCATCGGCCGAAATGCCGATCCCCGGCGTGATCACTCCTCCCAAATACTCGCCCTTCGGCGACACCACGTCGAATGTTGTGGCCGTGCCGAAGTCCACCACAATGCACGGCCCTCCGAACTTCTCGAACGCAGCCACGCTATTTACGATACGGTCCGCGCCGACTTCCGCCGGATTGTCGTAATGCACCGGCATGCCGGTCTTCACGCCAGGCTCAATAAACAGCGGCTTGAATTGAAAGTACCGCTCGCAGACCTCGCGCAGGGTCGAATCCAGTGGCGGTACCACCGACGAAATTACGATGCCCTGCACCGCATCCACTTGAATGCCGTTCATCGCAAACAAATTGCGAAACAGCACGCCGTACTCGTCTACCGTTTGCGACTTGTTCGTGCTCACGCGCCAATGGGCAATGAGCTTTCCATAGCCGCCCGCGCCGGCCGCATCAGGCTTCTGCTCGAAGACGCCCAGCACCGTGTTGGTATTTCCGACATCGACTACAAGTAGCATCGTTATCTTCCGTGGCCCGAAACCGCACGAACTCCGCCCGACAGTACCGTGCGAAGGCCGCGCTCCGTCCGCACCTGCAAGAATCCGCGGCTGTCGAGCCCCTCGCTAATGCCCTCGTATCCGCCATCTTCGTCCACATGCACTAGGCGCGAACGTGCGAACGACGACCGCTCTTCAAACTGTTTGAAAATAGCCGCGCGCGCATCTGTCGCGCCACCGGAGAGCTCCCGATACCAAGTGCCGAGCGATTTTAGCAGAGCCGCAGCGAGTTGCACCCGCGACCACTCGTGCCCTGCCGCAAGGCGCAATGACGTCGCAATCGACTCCAGTTCCGTCCCGAACGACGCTTGGTTCACGTTGATTCCTATGCCCACCACTACATACCGCACGCGTGTCGCCTCGGCATTCATTTCCGTCAGAATGCCGCAAAACTTCCGTTCCTCGATCAGCACATCGTTCGGCCACCGCAGGTCCGGATGCAATCCCGTTGTCCGCTCCACAGCTTCAGCGACCGCAATGCCGGCGATCAGCGACAGCAGCAACGCATCCGCCGGAGCAAGCTGTGGACGAAGCACCACCGAGCAGTAAATGCCGTCAGACGCAGCCGACTCCCAACTGTTGCCGCCCCGTCCACGTCCTGAGGTCTGCTGTTCTGCGAAGAACACAGCGCCCTCCGGCTCGCCCGCTGCGGCCGCTTCCATCGCCGCTGCGTTGGTCGAGCCAGTGCGGAAGTAATGATGGATACGCGACGCGAATAGCGTGCCTCCAACCAGAGGCCCTACGATACCGGGCAGCAGCAGGTCTGCAACCGATTCCAGCCGGTAGCCCGATGCCGGGTGCCCGGCAATCTTCACTCCCAGTTCGCGCAAGTGCTCGATGGCCCGCCACACTTCACTCCGGGTCGTGCCAAGCTCTTCCGCAATGCGTGTCCCACTGATCACCAGCGTCGCATTCTCGCTGAGCAACCGCACGATATGCCCCAGGCGAGCGTCTGTCAGCCCTTCCAGAGAGGTTGCGTCGTTACGATTTGTGCCCGTATGTGCGATAGGAGAATTATGCGTGTCCTGCAAATTGTTGAATAGCGCGCTCGTATCTTAATTGCCGACAGCTCGCGACGTTCGTAGCGTCCCCGACTAGCCACTTCATCCTCTACTCCGTCGCGAAGCGCATGCTCAAATCCACTGCCGCAACCGAGTGTGTCAGCGCGCCGACCGAGATGAAGTTTACCCCCGCCTCGGCATACCCGCGAATGTTCTCCAGCGTGATGCCCCCCGACGCCTCCAGCGGAACTTTGCGGTCGAGCGCGGAAACGTATTCCACCGCCTCGCGAATCTGCTCTGGCGTCATGTTGTCGAGCAACACCGCTTCGGCTCCGTGCTCGAGCGCCAGCTTCAGTTCATCGAGCGAACGCACCTCAATCTCGATCACTTGTTCGCCCCGGCGGTTTCGGACGGCCCGCTCCAACGCCGGGACCACTCCTCCCGCGAGGGCGATGTGGTTATTCTTGATGAGCACGCCGTCACTCAGGTCGAGCCGATGGTTGGTGCCACCACCGCAGCGTACCGCCCATTTGTCCAGCACACGCATCCCAGGCGCTGTCTTCCGCGTATCCAGAATCGTCGCCCCGGTGCCGGCCACCGCGTCCACGTAGCGTCGCGTGAGTGTTGCGATGCCACTCATGCGCTGAAGAATGTTTAGGATCACTCGCTCGCACGAAAGAATCACGCGAGCATTGTGCACGATGACGGCAACCGACTGCCCCTTGCGCACCCGCATGCCGTCAAAAACTTCCCCGTTTCTAGTCACGTTGGGATGCGACGTCACCGTGCCGTCCAGTGTCGCAAAAACGTCAAGCGCCGACTCGATGCAGCCCAGTCCCGCCAGTACGCATTCCTGCTTGGCGAGAACGGTCGCCGACGCGCGCTGGTTCACATCAATGCACGCGTACGTAGTGGCGTCGCTGGTGGCGCGGTCTTCTTGCAGCGCAGCTTCCAATATGGCTGTGACTCGACGACTCTTCCAGTCCACCGTATTTCCTCAGTTCGTTCGGGCTTCGTTCATCCCAACTCTGCCAGGGCCGACTTGGCCTTTGTGATCAAAATTTCCAACTCGCTCTTGCGCTGCTTTAAGCCGTTCACCACCTTCTCCGGCGCTTTGGCGAGATATGTTTCGTTCGAGAGCTGCGCGGTGGCGCGCTCCAATTCGCCAGTCATCTTGGCTAGCTCTTTGTTCAGGCGCTCGCGCTCAGCAGCAACGTCAATCTTGCGTTCGTAAATCACCCGCACATCGAACCGCGCCGTACTGCGGGCTCCGCCGGCGTTGGCCAGCGACTGCTCTACAAACGCCACCGACTCCACATTCGCCATGCGCTCCAACGACGACCTGCCCCCCTCGATCAACTTACGAATCTCATCGTCCGCATGGATTTCAATCGTCAGCTTCTGCTTGGGCTCGATCTTCAGTTCCGCGCGAATATTCCGCACGGCCACGATAAGGTCCTTCAGGATCGCCACCTCGGTCTCAGCCGGGGCATCCACCTGAGCCGGATCGCTCTGCGGATACGCAGCCAGCGCGATCGATTTCTTCGGCGGATTCCCGTCATATACCGCGTGCCAGATTTCTTCCGTAATAAAGGGCATGAACGGTGACAGCATCCGCAATGCGGCCTCGAATATGCCAATCAGGTTCCCGTACGCTGCCCGCGCCACTTCCCGATCGCCCGACGCCAGCCGCGCCTTGATCAGCTCCAGGTACCAGTCGCAGTACTCGCCCCAGAAGAAGTGATAGACCACATGCGCCGCCTCATGGAAGCGGTACGCATCCAGCGCGTCATGCACCTCGGCGGCGACGCGATTGAAGCGCGACAGAATCCACCGGTCTTCTAGCGTGGCAGTGCTGAACCCGGCAATTCCCTTGGCAGCGAAATCGGTCGCGTGCGCATCGAACTCCGCCAGGGACCACACGCCCGACTCCTGCGCACGATCAACGTTCATGAACAGCAGTCGCGAGGCATTCCAAATCTTGTTGGCGAATGCGCGATAGCCCTGGGTCTGCTCCTCAGAGAAAGCAATGTCTGTCCCCGGCGCGGCCATTGAGGCCAGCGTAAACCGCACCGCGTCCGTTCCATACTGCTCGATGATCTCAATCGGATCGAGGACGTTTCCCTTGGTCTTCGACATTTTCTGCCGCTCGGCGTCACGCACCAGCGCGTGAATGTACACCGTCTTGAAAGGCACATCCCCGTGCTTGTGATCGCGCATGAAGTGACAGTTCATCATGATCATGCGCGCCACCCAGAAGAACAGGATGTCGAATCCCGTCAGCAACAGCGACGTCGGGTAAAACGCCTCCAGCTCCGGCGTGGCATTCGGCCAGCCCAGTCCTGAACACGGTAGTAACCCCGACGAAAACCACGTATCCAGTACATCGGTATCCTGCTCCAGCTTACTGCCGCCGCACTTCGTGCACGCCGCGGGCGTCTCGCGCGCCACAATAATTTCGCCGCAATCCTTGCAGTACCACGCCGGAATGCGATGTCCCCACCACAACTGCCGCGAGATACACCAGTCGTGAATATTGCGCATCCATTCGAAGTACGTCTTCGAGTAGTTTTCCGGGACGAACTTGATCTCGCCCTTCTCCACCACTTCAATCGCACGGTCCGCCAGCGGCTGAATCTTCACAAACCACTGCGTCGAAAGCCTCGGCTCGATAATCGTCTTGCAGCGGTCGCATTTGCCCAGCGGCACAACGTAATCCTTCGCGCCCACCAGGAAGCCGCCCTTTTCCAGGTCTTCCAGCACCTTTTGCCGTGCCTCGAAGCGGTCGAGCCCGGCGTACGGGCCGGCGTTCGCGTTCATCTGCGCCACTTCGTTCATCACGTCGATCTGCGGCAGTACGTTACGCAGTCCAGCTTCAAAATCGTTGGGATCGTGCGACGGCGTCACCTTCACCGCGCCGGTCCCAAACTCCGGGTTGGCAAGTATGTCGTCCGTAATGATCGGGATCTCACGATTCATCAGCGGCAGCAAGACCTTCTTGCCGTGCAGGTGCTTATACCGCTCGTCGGCAGAATTCACCGCCACCGCCGTATCGCCCAGCATCGTCTCCGGCCGCGTCGTCGCCACCACAATAAACTCGCCCGGGCTGCCCACCACCGGATAACGAAGCTCGTAGATCTTTCCCGGCGTCTCCTCGTGAATCACCTCGAGGTCTGACACAGCCGTAATGCACCGCGGACACCAGTTCACGATGTACTTCCCGCGATAAATCAGCCCCTCTTCATGCAGCCGGACGAAAGCCTCGCGTACCGCGTGCGATAGTTCGTCGCTCATGGTGAAGAACTCGCGCGACCAGTCCACCGACGCGCCCAATCGCTTCATCTGGGCCAGAATCGCGCCGCCGTAGTGCTTCTTCCACTCCCACACGCGCTCAATAAACGCCTCGCGCGTCATGTCCCGCCGGTTCTTTCCCTCGGCCGCCAGTTGCCGCTCCACCATCATCTGGGTGGCGATGCCGGCGTGGTCGGTTCCCGGCAGCCACAGCGTCACAAAGCCGCGCATGCGGTGCCAACGGACGATGATGTCCATCTCCGTCTGGTTCAGCATATGGCCCATGTGCAAACGCCCTGTAACGTTCGGCGGCGGCAGGGTCAGAGTGAACACGGGCTGCTTGGAATCAGCCGCCGGCGTTTCCACCTGGAACAGTTTTTCGTCGACCCAGTAGCTCGCCCAGCGGGGTTCAATGGCTCCAGGTTCGTAGGCCTTCGGGAGTTCGTGAGACATGCGGGTCCGTTCGTAAAATGGCGGTTTACTCCTTTGATATTACAGGATTGCACTCGTCTAAGAATGCCCCCAAAACGGTGAGGCCGCCCGTTAGAAGGCGGCCTCGACGACTCGGAATCTCAGGACTCTAGAACGGAAACAGGTGCTTCTTCTTTTTCTTTTTCGACGAGCTTTCGTTGTTGGTATCTGCCGGAGCCGCTGGCGTCGCGCTGCTGGCTGCGGGCGTGGTAGCAGGGACCCCATTCGCGACCGCTGAGTTAGGCGCGTCGTTCACCTGTGTCGGCGGCAACGGCGGAGCCGTTCCGTCCGGAGCGCTGCCCGCACTCGGTACTAGGTCATTCCCCAACTCAGGAATGCCGGTCTCGGAGGCCGGCTTATTAATAATCTCCACGCCAGTGCCGGTTGTCGTACCAACTGTCGCAGCGCCTGTCACGGTCTCAGTTCCAGTAGCAGCGCTTCCAGCCGCAATATCCGACCGTGGCGCTTCTCCGTTCGGAGGAGGAGCCGTCCCCGTCCCTGGCACCGCTGTCGCGGTCGCCGCGGTCAAGGCCGACATCACGCTCGCCGTTGCCGACCTCACGATCTCCGGAGCGCTAGCCTGCTTCGGATCGACCAGCGTCGGCTCGCCCACCTGGGTCGCCGCGGTAACGTCTGGACCTTTCTTGAAATTCGACATCAGCTTCCCGTAGGTGCTGAGCGATCCTCGCGTCTCCTGCTCTTTCTTGTTCTGGGCTATCGCTTCCGACGTGGCTTTCGGAACCGGCCTCTTCATCTCCTGCAACTTCTTCGCCGCATCGGCCGCGCGGGCCTCCTCGGGATACCGGGTCAAGATCTTATCGTAGGCGGCCGCCGCCTTGTCGTCGTAAGTCTTAACGATCCCAGCCTTGGCCGACTCCGTGATCTTCGACCTCCGCAGCAAGTCCGCCTGGTGTTCGTAGGCATTCCCCATCTCGTACAGCGCGTCATCTGCGCCACTATACAGCGGATAGGTGTCGATTAAGGATTGAAACCGCGCGATCGCCGCTGGCCACACCTCGCGCGTGTAGTAAAAGTGCGCAATCATGTACTCGCGCTCAGCCAGCACTTCCTGCACCGAGAGCAGCTTCTTTTTCGCCTCGGGAACCAGCGGGCTGTCGGGGAACTGCATGATCAACTGCCGGTACTCTTCCTCGGCGCGTTTGGCGTGGGTATAGTCGCGGTCCGCCTTCTCCATCTCGTTGTAATGGATGTTGGCGATCTTCATCTGCGCTTCACTCGCCTCCGTCATGTTGGGGAAGAAGGTGATGAAGTCCTTGTATTCGCTTTCCGCCTGCGCCATCGCAGCCGACCCTCCCTCGGCGTACCACGAATCGCCGATCGCCAGCTTGGCTCGCGCCACATACTCCGAGTCTGGATACGTATTGATCAGCGTCTGTAAACTGAGCCGCGCCACGTCGTACTTGCCGTGCTTCATCGCGTCGAGCGCGCGGTCGTAGAGCACCTTGTCGGGCTGCTTGGAATCGACGCCGGCAATCGGGTTGACGACTTTCTTATTGGTGCAGCCGGCGAAAACGATGGCACTGGCCATCAATCCCACTAATAATGCGCGACGAAACATCCTTACCACCTTTGATTTCCTGCGAATATCACGAATTAGGCGCGAATCATGGTCGCGTCATGCGCGGCCCTCAGAAGCTCTTCCACATTGGCGGCAGGGTCTCCGTGCCCAAACACGGCATTTCCCGCGACAAAAATCTCCACACCCGCCTTGACCGCGGCACCTATGGTTTCCAGGTCAATGCCCCCGTCAATTTCGATACGGAAGTTCAAACCCCTCGCGGTCCGCATAGTCGCCAGCTTGCGAACTTTTTCCAGCGTACTTGGAATAAATTTCTGCCCGCCAAATCCTGGGTTAACCGACATGATCAGCACGTGGTCCACCAGGTCCAGCACCTCGCCCAGTGTCTGTACCGGCGTCGCCGGATTCAGCACTACGCCCGGCTGGCAGCCATGGCTGCGGATCAGCTGCAGTGTCCGGTTTAGGTGCACGCAAGCCTCCTGATGCACCGAAATCCAGCTCGCTCCGGCATCGGCGAACGCTGGAATGAAATCGTCGGCGTTTTCAATCATCAAGTGGCAGTCGAGCGGAACCGGCACGAATTTCCGAAGTGCCGCTACAACCAAGGGGCCGATCGTGACGTTCGGGACGAAATGCCCGTCCATCACATCGCAATGGATCAGGGTTGCCCCGCCTTCGACAGCGGAATGGACGGCGTCCGCCAAATGGGCAAAATCAGCCGACAATATCGACGGGGCTAGCTCAATCAAGGCACACTACTCCCACGGGCTTTCCATCCGATTTTACCATGTGGAGTTCAGGCTTATTGGGTCATCCGGCGATCTGGTGGCGATAAGCCAGTGCTACAGGACGTACGCCCGTAACATCCACCATACGAGGAATAATGCGACGATGGCACCCGCGACATGCACGATCCAGTCGCCGGCTGTTTTCGGTTTGCCAAAATTGAACACGGTGGCATGGTAGCACGGTGCCGGGTGTGGCATGAGCCTGGCGGGGGATTCGCGTTCGTCTTTTTGGAAGCTAACCCGGGTCCAGGAAGTTGGGATGCCCCATCCTTCGCGCTCTTTGTGGAAGGGTGGGGCATTCAAACGTACCTACTTGCAATCCACCTTGCTGTCCTGCGCCGCAACGACATGCCACTCGCTATTGCGCTTCAACCAGGTATCGGTGCACACCTGGCACTGCTTCGCGTCCGGATGCATCTTGTCTTTACCGATGGCGTGCTCGCTGCCATAAATGATGGCCACATCGTCGCCGAAGAAGCGCACCTTGGCATCGCCAAGTGCTGCAGCCGTGCGCCGAGTGCGGTCCTTTTTCATCGCCAGCGCTTCGGCTCAAGTGCGGACCGACATAGTGGAAAGTACGGACATCGCCCGATGGTGATTCGAGCCCGCTGCTCTAAGATCACACTGTACTGACACGAGGCTTACATGATCACCTGTCCCAAGCACAAAATCCCGCTAAAAATCCGGCGCGACGTCAAAATTCGCGAACTGGCTGCGACTTGTCCGTTCTGCAAGATCGAGAAACGAGCCGCCCTTTCCGACACTACCACCTGCCGGCGCTGCTCGGTGACGTCAGAGCACGGCTAAAGGTACCCGCCTTTGCGAGGTCGTCAGCTAGATGTCGAAGGCTAGTGTGGCCGCCGGAGTACTGGCGACTGGCAGAAATCCACACTTTGGCAGCCCGACTGAGTCCTCAAGCCGTTTCAGGTCCAAGCCGTACCGCCAAAGCCCCCACCGTGGGGACTTCGATGTCTGGCTGGGCGTCCACCAGCTTGGTCGCAGCCGAAGGCTTCCCTTGACGCCGATTGACCCACGCTGTCGCAATCCCGAGCGCGTGGGCAGGCACCACATCGTGGTATAAGCTCTCCGCTGCATGAAGGAGCCGCTCTTTACTGACCGGCAGCCGATGTAGCAACGTTTCGAAGTTTCGCAACGATGGTTTGTAGCTCTGTACTTGCCGGGCCGTTACAACGAGGTCAAATTCGACCCCAAGCTGGGGAGCCGTTAGCGCGAACAGGTCGTCATCGATGTTCGACAGCACAGCCAGTTTGTATCGGCCCTTGATCTGTTGCAGTGCAGGCACGGTATCGGGAAAGGGCTTCCACTCACGAATCGACTCCGCGAGGCCGGCAATCTCTTCATCTCTCACTTCAAAGTCGAATTGAGAGGCAAAGTCCCGGACCACTCCGGCCAGCACTTCGCGATAGGGTTTGTAGACTTGTTGATTGCGGGGCTCAAACTCGGAATAGAAATCGAGTATCTCGCCATCGGTCACTTGCTGATTCTTCTGCTCCAGCAGCGGGCGCAAATAGCCGAGAATGCCGGACTCCCAATCGATCAGCGTTCCGTAGCAATCGAAGGAAATGTATTCGAACTGCGAAAAATCCTGCATGGCTGAGAGATGCGAGGCTTACTCGGCCTTCGCCCCCACGGGGGTCGGCTTGTTGGACGCGAACCTCTTTTGTAGCGCGTCCAGCGGCGAAGATTCCGTGGGCTTCACTTCGGCGGCGAAGTCTCTATCAGCTTCAAGTTTGGAACTGCCCGCTGCGGCCAACAGGTCTTCTGAAACAGCGGCGGGCTTTTCGGAATGTGCGGCCTCGACGACCTTCTTCTCCAGGAACTTTTGCGTATTCAGCAGTGGACGCGCCATCGAGGGGTTATACCCGGTCCACGCAGTTTCGAGCTCGCTCTCGCGTTCGAACTGGGCCCGCATGCTTTCCATCTTGGAATCGAGGTCATCCATGTAGTGCAACATGAGCGCCTCGGGAAACATAGGCAATTTGGGAGAACCGAACTCGTAGTGACCGTGATGGCTGATGATCAGGTGCTCGATCAAAATCTTAAGCTCGTCGGGGAAACCTGGAATGTGAGCGAGCTTCTCATGGAGCATTTCCAGTTCAATGATCATGTGCCCCAGCAGTTGTCCCTTGGTCGTGTAGGAAATCGAGCGCTGGTAAGCCAGTTCGTGAATCTTGCCGATGTCGTGCAGGAACGCGCCGGTAAGCAGCAAGTCGCGATTGACCTGCGGGTAATTGCGCGAAGCAAGATCGCACACGGTGAATAGAGACACCACGTGGTCGAGTAACCCGCCGACGTACGCGTGGTGAAGGGTCTTGGCGGCGGGCGCGTTCCGGTAGGCAGTTGCTATCGCCTCGTCGGCCATGAAGGCCTGGACTAGTTGCTTCAACCATGGGTTCTGGAACGTGTCCACAAATTCCCCGAGCGTTCGCCAGAGCTGGTCAATGTCTTTGGAAGTCTTCGGGAGGTAGTCAGCGTAATCGATTTCGGGGTCGCCGAGTTTGCGGATCTTATGGAGGGTGATCTGCCATCGACCGTTATACTTCTGCACCATCCCTTTGATCTTGATGAAGTCGTCTTGCTCAAAGGAGTGCAGGGCCTCTGACACGTTGTCCCACATGTTCGCCTGCACTTGTCCGGTACGATCTGCCAGGGTAAGCGACAGATAGAGATCGCCGTTCTTCTTGTTCTTGATCTGCTTGGAGGCGACTACAAAATTGGAGGTGACGGTCTGGTTTTCCTGCTGATGGCAGTCGCGAATGTAGAAGTCTTTCATGGTGTATCCCCGAGGCGCTTCCTTGCGAAATAATTAAGTGGAAGATGGCTTATCGTACCGCAACGCCGGAATTCCCGTCCGATAAACTTTGCGGCTCCGGCTGCTGCAAAAGAAAAGAGGCGCATCAGTGTGCGCCTCGCATTCCGCGTATCAAATTCCTAGAAGAGAATGTATTTCTTTTTCTTCTTTTCCTTCTTACCGTCGTCGGAAGCGGACGCGGTGGTATAGATCGGCTTGGTTTCGTTGGGGCTGGCGCCGCTATCCACATATGGCGGCTTGACGTCGATGTAGGCATTTTCCCTTAGCCTGGTCAAATATTCGCGCAGTGCGGGCTGCATTTTGGTCATATAAACACGTTCCTGGATCTGCCCTTCGACTTCCTTGAACGGAGGGACCCCTTCGGACGTGTGCTCGGTGACCTTGAGAATGACCCATCCCTGGTTGGTACGGATGGGTTCAGTGAACTGACCGGCTTTCATTGCGAACACTTGGTCCTCAAGCTGCTTCGAAAGCGTACCGCGCTTGAAATACTCGAGGTCACCGCCCTGCGCGGCCGTGGGGCCCGCGGAGTTGGCCTTCGCGACTTCCGGAAATTTCTTCCCGCTTTGAAGCTCCGCGTAAATCGCGTCGGCTTTCGTCTTGCCTTTTGCCACTAAATCATCACTCGACGGCAACGGAGCGTCGCTTCCGGCCTTCGCCGGGGGGGGCTGCGTGGAAATCAGAATCTCACTCAACCGCACCTGTTCCGGCTGCTCCATCTCCGCCTTGTGCTGGTTGTAATAATCCAGGAGCTCCTGCTGAGTCACGCCGAGGTGCGCTCCCACCTCCTGCTGGATAACCTTCTGGGTGAGGATCGTGTCTTTCATGTTCTGTTTGAATTCTTCAAACGACACACCCTGTGCCTGCGCAGCTTTCTCCAGATCTTCCATGGACTCCGCGTGCATCTGCTTGCGGAGGTCATCCAACCGTTTAATCACATCAGTGTCGGCGCTGAGTCCTAACTCGGTGGCCTTCTGCGTAAGCAGCTTGGCATCAATCAAGTCGCGGAGTAAGTCTTGCGGTCTAGGTTGAGCGGCGCCCGGAGCGTTGGGGTCCTGCTTGTTGATCTCTGCCGTCAGCTGGTCCTGACTGCGCTTCAGGTCAGAAAGAGAAATAATGCTGTTATTGATGCGCACAATGATCTCCTCGACCACAGTGGCATCGGTGGACTGACTCGCCGGTGCACCTGTAGCTTGAGGAGGAGCGACAGATCCCGGAGGAAGCGCCGACTGCGCCTGGCCGAATATGGCCGAAGCGCCTGACATAACTAACAAGAACCAGCTTAGGAATCTCTTCATCGATAACCTGATCAGACGGGCCAACCACCGCGGTCCGCCGGACTTACATGGGGATACTTCCTACTATTGTACCTTCTCAAATCTGTAACCTCAGCGGTTTATCGCGAGCCCAGAACGTATTACTACTTCATAACGTGCGAGGCTGACGACCACCGATATGGCGCACTGTAGACATGAACCCGACTGCCTTACACTAGTGGCGCAGTCGGACACTGTGCGGCTTCTCAATTGATGACATTTCGACAAATCCCGTTGGCGTTGGTAGCAGCCTTAGCGTCGATCCTTGCCCATGGGATCATGATCGGCGCGGCGGCGCAGACCCTGCCGGTAACTGCTGGTCCGGTCCTTCCGTTGTACCGCGAATTGCGGAGCGTAGGCCTCGACCCGAAACAGGTCTACAAGATTCGTGAAGCCGCCATCGATCGAGACGACGTCCACCTCTTCTTGAACGACGGAGTCATTGCCTTTACGCAAACCACCGGAGGCAAGATAACCGGAGCCTATTTCGAAGGGGACGGCGAGGTTCTGGTACGCCCACCCGACCGGCGCGAGCGAGCCTCTCTCGGCCTCTTCACGGGCCAGGGCGTATTGGAGGAGCGATTTTCCGCGGTATACCTGCGTTTCAACGACGACACCGCTGACGAGCTGCGACAGTACGTTCGCCCCGGCGATGATGACACGTCGTTTGCCGCCCGGCACGATGAATCGGCTCGACGCCTGGCAACAATGGACGCCATGCGCCTGGCGATTAGCTTTACCAGTTTGCCCGCGAGCGTCGCTCCCGGAGATTTAGCACCTCCGCCTGATAGGCTGCTGCACGCTCGTGTTGTCAGCGGACGGCTCGGTAACTTCGACGTCTATTTCGACACCAGGGCTCCCGAGCAAATCGTGGTGGGCCAGGTGACGGCGGCCAATGATATTGCGTATTACGACCTCTGGATGAGCTTTCCTCTCAGGGCATTGCGGAAGGAGGTGCTTCCGAGGCCCCGCTCCCACGGTCCCACGGGGCCGGCCTACACCCGTGACGCCTTTGGTGTTTCTGGGTACGACATTCATGCGGCCATCGACCAGTCCTTGAACCTTAGCGCTGATGCAACACTTGTCGGGACCGTCCGCCAGAGCGGGTCGCGAATCGTGATGTTTGAATTATCGCGCTATCTCCAGTTGAAGTCGGTCGTGATGGATGGTCAGTCGCTGGAGTTCATTCAGAACGAGACTGTCGAGGGAAGTGAGCTGGCCCGCCACGGCAATGATCAGGTGGCGATCGTGTTTCCTCAACCTCTGACGCTCGGCGCGAAGCTGCAACTCTCATTCAATTACGCGGGATCGGTGCTGTCTGACGCCGGAGGCGGGTTGTTCTACGTGGGCGCGCGCGGAACTTGGTATCCGAACCGGGGAATTGCAATGGCGAACTATGACATCTCGTTTCGCTTTCCGGATTCCTTCACCCTGGTTGCGACTGGAAAACAACTGTCGTTGCTCCAGGACAACGGAGAATACCTTGGCCACTGGATCAGCGATGGCCCCGTGCCAATCGCGGGCTTCAATCTGGGTCGCTACATTAAGACCTCAGCCACGGCAGGCGACGTGACCGTGAACTCCTACGCGACCCGGGGCGTAGAAAATGACATGCCGCGGTCACAGCAAATAGTTCCAGCGCCAACTTCGCCCTCTGCCATGAATCCAGAAGGAGTGGCCTCCGCACCCGTGAGCGCGTCGGTCTCGGCGCCGGCGCCCGTTGCGTCCGGCATCTCGCTGGCGAAGCGAGCGGCTGCCAGCATCACGTCGCTTGAGAGTATGTTTGGACCTTTTCCTTTCAGCTCTCTGTCGCTTACACAGCGTCCCGGCCAAGACAGCCAGGGCTGGCCTGGAATCATCTTTCTCTCCAGCTACGTTTACCTGACTTCGGAGGAGCGAGCAGCGGCACACGTTCCGCAGGCCGACAGCGTGCTATATGCCGAGGTGATGATGCCGCACGAGGTTGCCCACCAATGGTTTGGCGATCGAGTCTCCTGGAGTAGTTACCACGAGCAATGGCTGCTGGAGGCGATTGCAAACTATGCGGCGATCATGCTGGTGGAACCGCGCCGCCCCGCCGACGCGCAGTTAATACTACAAGCCTACCGCGACCTGCTCGTCCGCAAGTCGAAAGATGGACTGGCCAACGTTGATGCGGGACCGGTGACATTAGGCATCCGGCTCTCATCTTCCAAGTTCCCAAGAGGATACGAGGTCATTACCTACGGCCGAGGAACATGGCTCATTCACATGCTGCGCGAGATGTTTCGAGATGCGTCGCGTACCAGCGAAAATCCAGAGGGTTCCGATGAGGTGTTTCTCGGCCTGCTGCGCAGCATTTATGAGCGATATCAGGGGCGCGAAATTACCAATGCGGATTTTCAGGCACAAGTTGAGGCCGTGCTTCCGAGGTCGCTTTGGTTTGAGAACCGGCGTTCCTTGGATTGGTTTTTCGACGTCTGGGTGAATGGCACAGTGCTTCCAAGGTTTGAAATTAAGGATGCCAAATTCGCACCAGGAGCTACGCCCTCGGTGTCAGCCACGATTCGTCAGATCGACGCGCCGGATGACATGGTGACGAGTGTTCCAGTCTACGGAGTCATCGGCGATACCAAAGTTTATCTCGGCCGCGTGTTTGCCGAGGGGTCGGAGACCCGCTTTACATTGCCCTTGTCTCCCGGAGTAAAGCGCCTCTTGCTGGACCCAAATCAGACTGTGCTTACAGCGCCTTAGAGGATTTTAATTCGTTGGCAGCCGTTTGTGAGTGAAGCCCTTGCCGTCGGGCGGGTGATAACTGCGAACCACTTGACCCGACCCTCGCAGCACATACTTATAAGTAGTGAGCCCGTCAAGGCCCACTGGTCCACGTGCATGCAGCTTGCTGGTAGAAATTCCCACCTCAGCCCCAAACCCGTAGCGATAGCCGTCGGCGAATCGTGTCGAGGCATTGTGGAACACACCAGCAGCATCAACTTGCGCGAGAAAGCTTTCTGCAACCGCGCGGTCTTCCGTGACGATTGTCTCCGTATGGGACGAGCCGTATCGATGGATGTGATCGATAGCCTCGGCCGCAGAACCGACTACCCGCACCGCCAATTCCAAATCCGAATACTCGTGGTGCCAGTCGCCGTTGGGCACTGCCGTGACCGAATCATCTCTTTGTATTGCTCTCGCGCGCGCGCAGCCATGCAACTGCACGCCCCTTGATTGCATGCGCTCAACCAGCATAGGCAAAAACGTCTCTGCGATGCCTTGGTGGACTAGAACGGTCTCAGCGGCATTGCAGGCCGCAGGGTAGTCGGTTTTAGAGTCGTCAATAATGTCAAGGGCCATCGGAAAATCAGCCGCTGCATCGACATAGATGTGGCAGACTCCTTCGGAGTGACCGAGCACCGGAATCCGAGTATTCGCCTGCACGAATTCAACCAGCTGCCGTGATCCGCGCGGAATCACCATGTCGATGAGTTCGGGCATCCCGAGTAGTGCAAGTACGGACTCGCGGCCGTTGACCAGCGTCACCGCGCCGGCTGGCAACTCAGAGCTCTCATAACTGGATTGGATGATGCTCACCAGTTCTGCAGCCGTTTGCTCCACCTCGCGTCCCGGCTTAAGGATCACGCCATTACCTGATTTCATGGCCAGCGCGGCGATCTGCGTTACCGCATCAGGCCGCGCCTCAAAGATGACGGCCAACAGTCCCAGCGGAACCGTCAGCTTCTCAAGCACCAGGTCAGAGTCCAATTCCGTGCGCTGGAGAACACGGCCGAGAGGATCAGCCAGTTCTGCGACAGCCAGCATCGATTGCATCATCGCCTCCATTTTTTTAGGAGTGAGTTGCAACCGCTCAAAGGTGGAGGAACTGATCTCGCCGCTCGCGAGCATCGCTCGTGCCGCCGCCAGATCTCTTTCGTTGGCTTCCAGAAGCGACTTGCGGGCCTGGTGAATCGCTGTCGCTGCAGCGCGAATGGGGGCCGTGCGCTGATGGCAAGAGACTGTGCTCAGGAACCGGGATGCCGCTTTCGCGTGCTTAACAACTTCGCGAACCGGCGTCGTCACGCGGTGCTCCGTGGGAGAAACAAGGTGCCGAGAATTTCCCCCTCGCATACTCGCTCGATTACATTCGGTAGCCGTCCGTTGGCGATGACTGCAAATCGGTTCGCTTCTGTAGCAATCCGAGCGGCTTCCAGCTTGCTGGCCATGCCGCCGCGGCCACGGCCGTTCTTGCCTTGGGCGAAGCTTCGAACCACGTCGTCGATGGTCGGCACTTGCGAAATCAACTCGGCCGCATCCGCGCTCGGATCGCCATTGTAGAGGCCATCAACGTCCGAAAGCAGGAGCAGAAGGTCCGCATCGATATGAGTCATGACGAGGGCCGACAGCTTGTCGTTGTCGCCAAAGACGCGTTCGCGCTCAGGTGAATCAGGAGGATGGTCGAGCTCCACTGTCGAAACTGTGTCGTTCTCGTTGATCACTGGGATCACGCCCATCGCCAGCAGCGACACGAGCGTCGAGCGGAGATTGCTGTAGCGTTCGGGATCGCGAAAGTCGTCTTCTGTCAGGAGTACTTGTGCCGTGCGGCAACCTAACTTATCGAACGCATCGTCGTAGATTGCCATCAAGCGGCTTTGTCCGATGGCGGCGCAGGCTTGCATCCGCGAAAGCTCGGTAGGCCGCTCAGTTAGGCCCATTCGTTCCATGCCCAGACCCACGGCGCCCGACGACACCAGGAGAACGTCTTTTTCCTGCTGCCGCAGGCGGGCGACCGACTCGGCAATGCCGTAGAGGCGGCTCAGCGCCAGACGTCCGTCGTCGCGCATGACGACGTTGGTGCCGACCTTAATGACGATACGCTGTGCCCGGACAACCGCCAGGCGCGACTCGCATTCCCTTCCGATTTGGTGAAACTGGTTCACAGAAACTGACCCTCGAGGTCGCCTTCTCAGTGTAACAATCAAGTGCAGTGAGGCCTCTCGATGCGGGTTATCCCATTCCGTGGTCCGTCCAGCAAGTTCAGGCTCTACCACTGGTCTACAGACGGATGCGCATCCATGTAGTAAACTACGGAAGATACCCGCCGGAGAGGTGGCCGAGTGGCTGAAGGCGGCGGTTTGCTAAACCGTTGTACGGTCAAAAGCTGTACCGGGGGTTCGAATCCCCCCCTCTCCGCCAGAACCTTTGTTTTGAATAACTTGACAGGCTGT
>Ga0302294_10000211_pt1 | contig 18092 bp, 20 predicted proteins | sample III_Fen_N2_3_FD_194550 | JGI IMG/M metagenome (GOLD analysis project Ga0302294, IMG submission 194550) | Peat permafrost microbial communities from Stordalen Mire near Abisko, Sweden - III_Fen_N2_3 | ecosystem: Environmental > Terrestrial > Soil > Wetlands > Permafrost | place: Sweden: Abisko...
CATTCGCAGGAAATCGATGTCAGCGTCGCCGGTTTTCACCCCGACCGGGAAACCGCGCAGCGATTTAGCATCGGTGATCCCGGCGATTTCCCGGTTAAAAAAGATGGGGACTTCGATCTTCTGGTACGGCTTTGAAAACGTAAGGTACTTGGTCCGCTCGGACGTTTGAAAAGCGGTGTCGATGACATCGAATTCTCCCGCGCGCATCCGCCGCAAAGCCTCGCCCCAATTCATGCCGGAGAGTTCCACTTTGATGCCGGTCTTGATCTCCCACAACCGCCATTGATCGACCAAAATCCCATGCAACCCACCTTCATCCTGCATGACGAACGGCGGATAATTATTGTCCATCACCACCCGGATCGACCGTGGTAAAGTCTCTGCCGCGGGCAGAGCGCTGGCGCTGAGAAACGACATCCACAAAATCACCCACAACCGAAGTGGAACTGCGCGTCGTCGCTGAGCTTCAAGCCAGAGGCACATGCGCCGTGCCATCGGGGAGATCTTTGCTCTCGGAAAGCTCATGAGGGGTAATCGGGGATTGGTCTAATCCATCGAGTGGTCTGTTATGACTGACGCCAGGCCCGAAAGCAACCTAACCTCTGACTCAAAAGCTCGGACGAAATTTTCGTGTGCGATTGGAATAACTGGCCACCTTGGATACTCTCATCCCAAAGCTCCTATGCGCGTCACTATTCATTTTTTCGCCCTGTTGGGCCTTGCCCTTGCTACTGGCGCGCGGGCTCAATCAAACATGGAACCAGTGAAAAACACAGCAGGCGTTGCCTGCAAAATCGACGGCGAAAAATCAGCGTGCGGTCTGCCTTCGCAAGCGGTGATTGATCTGGCGGCCGCGAAAATCAAGCACACCGACGGTGAATGGAAAAAGATGCTGACGCCGGAGCAATATCGGGTCGCCCGTCAGCAAGGTACGGAGCCGCCATTCGAAAACGCGTATTGGGATTTCCATGGCGATGGCGTGTATTTTTCGGCGTGCAGCGACACCCCGCTTTTCGATAGCCGGGATAAATTCAACTCGGGTACGGGCTGGCCCAGCTTTACCCGCCCGATCGAACGGGCCTTTATCAAAGAGGTTCACGACACGAGTTTCGGGATGGCGCGCGTCGAGGTAAACTGCGCGGTGGATGGTGCTCATTTGGGACACGTCTTTGAGGACGGGCCGGCACCGACGGGGCTGCGTTATTGTATTAATTCAGCTTCGTTGAAGTTTATGCCTCGGAAGGAATATGAGGCATGGCTGGCCAAAAACGAAGCAGGCCTGAGTTCAGCAAAATAGGTTTTGCGGACCAGAAAATCAGCGACAGATTTCTTTCGCTCGCGTGGATTGTAGATCGGTTTTGAAGGGGTTTGCGATTCAGTGGGGTTATGCAGGGCAGCCCAATTATCCTATGAAACCAACAATCCTTCTCTTTGGAATATTAAGCCTTGCAGCGCCAATTTTCGCTGCGGGAACTGCTTCATCCCCGACTCCTCCCACCAGGCACTTCAAGATCGTTCAGACCGTTGAACCCACGTACCCGATAAAGATGGAAGTGGAGGGCGTATCGCAAGGAGCGGTCAGTATGGTTTTACATGTGGATTCCCAGGGACAGCTCGTCGATTCTCTGGTCGTGGCGTATACTCACCGCGCGTTTGCAGACGAGGCCGAGCGGGTGGTTAAGCTTTGGAAATTTGAGTCGGAATATATTGATGGCGAACCGGTCGATACCATCACGGACGTCGTCCTGAATTTCGAGGTACGCGGGGGGTTGGTCGTCCAGCATACCGGTCTCTTTAATCCGTTTTTCGCCAACATGGGTGAGGGGTACCAAGTTTGCGGTATGAAGAATCTCGATGCGATTCCGACGCCTCTAAATATTGTGGCTCCGGTCTATCCGCTAGAATGGGCGGCGAAAGGCATTGTCGGTAAAGTGACCGTGGATTTCTATATTGATGAAACGGGTAAGGTTCGGTTTGTCGCCGCCGCGTCGAGGGCGAATCCGTTGCTTACAGATATCGCGGTCGAAGCCGTTAAAAAATGGCAGTTCGCACCCCCCACAAGGAAAGGCCGGCCCGTGTTGGTGCATGCCCAACAGCTCTTCAATTTTCGCGATGACGTTGTTAAGGCGAGCAACTAGCCGAGCCATCTAGATTGCATCAAGAGGCGCCCAGTATCGACCGGGCGTCTTTTTTGTTTTGGGGTAGAAGGTGAATCATCCTCAATTGCTTAAATGAATAACCACTAATTAACACCAATTGCGTGTAGTGAATGGAATAAATGTTGTGACCCCTTGCTTGCGAATTCACCCGGCAGCTGAGAGGACGCTTTTTTGAAAAACGGCTTATTCACTTCATTACCATTAGCTAGTGCGGATTAGTGATAAGCTTACCTGCGTTTTTTGGATTAGGATGGTTCAAGCTAAACCGAAGTAGGTGTCGGGCAGGCGATGAAATCAAATAGGATACCGAGCGAAGCGACAGTCTGGCGCTCAGGATGCTGGAACGAACCGGATTTGTAGGTGGCGCGCTAGTCGCCCCACGTTGCGAGACAAGCTCGCAACCTACACCGGAAACGAAGCGGAGCGACTCTGCGCCCTGCATGACCCCAAGTTGCCCTAAATTTAGGATAAAGCGCCGGGCTTGCCGGCCTGCTTATGTCTGCACAGCTTCCCGCAGGAAGGGTGTGAGTTCTGCCCGGAGGTATTGGCGGGCTCGATACAATCTGGTTTCCACACCGCGTTCCGAGCAGCCAGCGATCTGGCTGATCTCGCGATAACCGAGATGTTCGTAGTGGTGCAATAAAAGGGTGGTCTTGAGGTCGTGCGGCAGGCGGTCGATGGCCGTGGCCATCGCGGTCAACGCCTCGGCTTGCTCCAGTGAACGATCCGGGGCCGGACTGTCGTGTGGCACCGTGTTGGCCGTGGGATTGGCCCCATCGTCCGGGCCGCCAGCGTCGAGGCTGACGGAGGGATGCCGTTTCCTCCATCGGTGATGGTTGTGGCAGAGGTTGGAAAGGATCGTAAACAGCCAGGCGGAAAGTCGGGTGTCTGGTGCTAGACGGTGGTTCTGCTGGTAGAGGCGCACGAACACCTCGGCGACCAGGTCGTGTGCATCGGCATTGTTGTGCAGGTACCGCCACGCGAAAGCGAAGAGCGGTTTCTGCCAGCGTGCCATCAGCCGGTTGAGCGCGGTGTCGTCACCGAGCTGAAGGGCCCGAAGGTCGCTGTTATCGTTGTCGGAGTTGGGGGTCACTGAAGGGGCGTCAGGACCGCTCGGTTAGAGCGAACCGCTGCTGGTGGATTTGAGAGCTGGATCGAGGAGCTGCAGATATTGCTGCTTCTGCTTCGGTGTCATGACGTCGGAAGCTTCCGCGATCAGGCGCTGGGTGGATTCGGTGCACTCCCGATCGAGCCGGCGGCGTTGTTCGACGTAACGAGCAAATTGGAGGAAATCCACCTGGCCATCCGACAGCCGTTCTTTTTCGAATTCGTTGAAGGCTTGCTGCATTTTTGCGACCTGGCCGGCGAGCGTGAGCAGGCGCGGGCTGAGCTGTTCATGCACGTCTTTGATGCGGGCGAGTTGCTCGTCGTTGAGCTGGAGATCGCTTTGCATCCAGACGAGCAGCGCTTCAAGGTTCTCGCTGGAATGCTTCGTGGCGGTGGCGACGTCTGGCTGTAGCAGGGGATCCACGAGGCGCAGATAACTTTGCACAAGTTCCACGTTGTGCGCGGCCTGACGGCGGGAGTGGCGCACCTCCATCAAAAAGAGCCCGAGCAACACACAGGCGGCGGCGAAGGCGATGCTGAACGAGGGACGGGCAAACACCGTTTTGATGCGGGTCAAAAGGTTCGGTGCGCCTTCGATGTCGTCAGCGGCGGCGATGCGGCGCCAGACTTCGGGCTCAAGCCGGTCGGGGGTGGGCGTGGCCTGGCCCAAACGGTCGAGCAGAGCGTCAAGAGGGTCGTTGGGTGTTGGTTGCATGGCAGGTTTTCATTGGAGGAATGTCCGCAAGCGGAGAATCCATTGCGGGTTGGAACGGGTATTCTAAGCCGCACCCAGCGTAACACCGGCATGGGCAAAAGCCCTTCAAAAATTAACTGAAGACGCGCGGTCAGCCCCACCGTTCGACTAAGCCGGGAGCGTTTCTGCGCTCTGCAACCGGCTCAGTTGTAGAGCCAGAAGAGGCGGGTTTGCTGCTGGTACTGTTGATCGCGCTGCTGCCAGGTGCGGATAAAGCCTTCGACGTCGACATGCGCGCCATCGCGGCGCAGGGCGTTCCACCACTCGGTCGACCCCGCGAGGATGTTGAAGCTCCTCGTTTGCACGGGGGTGGCCTTGGCAAAAGGGTTTCCCGCGGTGAGTTTGCAGGTCAGGCGCATGAGTTGGAAACTCAGCTCGGTGGGACGCCAGGCGTCCCAGTCGGAGACTTCGATGTAGACGCCATTGGCTGGGCGTCCGTTTTTCCCGGTGACGGTGATTTTTCTAAACGTCAGGCCGGGAATGTGCAGCGCGTCGAGTTCTTTTAGCAGCGTATCGGTGGGCAGGCCATTGAACGCGATGCCGCGAAACGGAAATTGTTCTCCTATGCCGTGGGTAAATCCCCCGATCTGGCAGCCGAGGCCCGTCATGGCATAACCAACGCACGCCGGAAAATCCCGAACCCGTGGCGAGGTGGGTGTGAACCGGATGCCCGTTTCCGACCAGCGCATTGAGCGGCGCCAGCCACGCATCGGGATGATGGTGAGCCGGCCGTGTTGCCGAACCGATTCCTTGACGTCAAGAATGCCCGGAGTCATCGCCGCCATGCGGGCGAGTTCACCGATGGTCAGTCCATGCACATAAGGTATTGGATAACCCCCTACACCGGTGTTCGCCCATTCACGGTCGAGCATCGGACCGTCGACTTTTAAACCGCCGAGCGGGTTGGGCCGGTCGAGCACGACGACCTCCACGTTGTTCTCGAAACAGGCTTCAATCGCGTAGCGCATGCAAACATTGAAGGTGTAGGAGCGTACGCCGATGTCCTGGAGGTCGATCACGAGCGCGTCGAGGCCCTTGAGTTGCTCCTTGGTCGGCTTGCGATTTTTTCCGTAGAGGGAATACGCGGGCAGGCCGGTGCGTTTGTCGATTGTGTCGGGGATGTTTTCGCCCGCAGGGATGTCGCCGTAGATCCCGTGTTCGGGGCCGAAGAGGGCGACGAGCTTCACGTTGGTTGCGCGGCGTAGAATCTCGATCGTGGGCACGCCGAAGCGGTTGACGCCGGCCGGGTGGGTGAGCAGCCCGATGCGCTTGCCGGCGAGGGGGGCGAAGTTGTCGTTCGCCAGCACATCGATGCCGACCATCACGGGGAAGATCAGCTCCAGCTTCGGCACAACGAGCGGCGGTGCCATCGCAGCCAGGGCGGCGGCATCTTTCCGACCGTCAACGCCGTGCTCAGTTTTGGCTGGGTTCAGCTTTGCCGATTTGGCGGTTTTCGGCTCGGAGTTGCACGAGGCCAGGCCGATGAGCAGAAAAACTAAAAGTAGAGCGCGGGAGAAGCAAAGGGGTCGGAGCATTCGGCGTTTGAATGTGCTTAACGTCCCTGTCCGGTCGAGTGCGAAGCGAAGCGCGCGCAAAATTTCACGCGTATTTACTCAACCCGTTCGGTGCCGGCCGGGAAATGAGTTTACAGCGTAAGCTGGATCGCGCGGCCAAGAAATGCTGCTGCATCGCGCAGCGCCTGGTCGAGCGGGACGTCGGTCGGCGTGATTTCGTGCAGTACGAGCCGGTCGGGATTGATCGAGGGGACGACGTGTCCGGCGAAAACCTGCACGGTCTTGCCGGCAGCGAGCGCGCGGGCGGCGAGCGCGCCCGGGCCTTTGCCTCCGTGTGAAGAAGCGTCGAAGCGTCCTTCGCCCGTCAGCACGAGATCCGCGGCGGCGATTTTCGCTTCAAGACCGAGCCAGTCAGAAACAAAGTCGAAGCCGGGCAGCAGACGGGCCCGCGCGGCGCACATCAGGCTAAAGGCAATTCCCCCGGCGGCACCCGTCCCCGGTGTGTCGGGAAGCGTTGGCGGTTGGTGGTAATGGGTGCACAACATCTGCGCGAGTCGCTCGCTGGCCGCTTCAAGCGACATGAGCTCGTCGGCGCGCAGGCCCTTTTGCGGAGCGAACACCGTGGCGGCACCATTTGGCCCAAGCAGAGGGTTGTCGACGTCGCAGGCGATGAAGATGGGCGGGAGCGTGGTGGACACCGCGCCGCCGATCTTTACGATCCGTTCCCAATTTGCGGGCACGGGCGGGCGGATTTTTGCACCGGTGCCGTCGTAAAACTCGAGGCCAAGTGCAGCGAGTGCGCCGAGGCCGAGATCGTGCGTCGCGCTGCCGCCCACGCCGAGCAGGATCGCGTCGGCTGCTTGCTCGACTGCGGCACGAATGAGCTGGCCCGTGCCATAGGACGTCGCCTGCCAGGGGTCGCGTTGGCTGGGCGCAAGCAGCGACAAACCGCTTGCGGTCGCCATCTCGATAACGGCCAGGGTGGGTTCTCCTGCGTCTTTGCGCGGGCCAAACTCCAGTCTGGCGCGGGCCGCGGCCGGTATTCGAGATTCGGTTACAAGCGTGAGGCTGGCATCGACCAGGCCGCCGCGAGGCCCCGTCACTTGCAGCGGAACACAGCGCCCGCCCGTGGCTTCGCCGAGCACCGTCTCGAACCCATCGCCACCGTCACTCAACGGGCAGAGTTCGACCTGCCAGTCGGGGTGTCGTCCGGCCAGTGCGCGCGCCGCAACCTCACACGCTTCACGGGCGGAGAGCGCTTCCTTGAACTTGTCGAAGGCGACGAGCACGTGCATGCGCGTAATCTGTGCTCAAGCCGCGCGGTTAAAAGCGAAAACTTTGGAAAGTTCGTGCTGGTTCCCGGAAGTAAAAGCCGCGCTCAATCCTTTTCCGCGGTGACAGTGAGTTTTGCCGTGACGTGAGAAACGCCGTCGGTATCGAGCGCGATGCCCACGGCTTTGGCGACGAGGGCGGTGTTCGCGACGTTGCCGCTCAGGGTGACCTTGCCGCTCTCACAATCGATTTCAATCGCGCGGGCGGAGAGCTCTTTGTCGAGGGCATACTTGGCCTTTATCACCGTGATGATACGGGCGTTGTTTGTGGTAGTTGCGATGGTTTCGCCCGTGGCCTGGGCCTTGGTCCGCACGACTTGTCCGGTCCGCGAAAGTTCGCTGCCAATTTCATCGGGCGTGAGGTGCCACTCCGTGAGCTTGTTCGCGACGGAATCTTTTACCGTCTTGGCCTCGTCGCGGGCGCGTTCGGTCAAAGTGGGCGCGGGTTGCGCAGATTTTTCCAGCGGTTTGGCTTCTGTGGTCGCGGTCGCGACAGGCTTGGACGTGCGTTTTTCTTGCAGGTAATAATAGCCGAAGGCGCCGGCGGCTGCACCGATGAGGAAAAGGAAGAGAGCTTTTTTCATAGGGAGAAAGTGGTAGTTTCGACCAGCTTGTCTGCCTTCGGTTCTGCTCCAAGTGGGAAAGTTGCCTCGCTTCGCACGATTTGTACTCGCCGCCTAGGCCGGGCTCGCCACTTTGAAAATGTAATGATTTTTCGCTGTCAGCCTGGATTTGAGCCGAACCTTGAAAAGGAGCTGCGCCTGCATGGAATCGTTGCGACCGAGTTAGGTTCGGGTTGGCTGCGCGCAGAAAAATCAGCGGCGGCGCTGCCTGAATTGTGCTTTGCCTACGCCGTGCTGCTCGATCCAGTTGAACTCGCGGCCGACACGGTGAACGGACTAGCAGGGGAAATTTTGGATTATTTTCTAGGTTCGGCCAAGGACGAGCGTTTCGAAGCTGCGTGGCCTTTGATCTTCGACATGGCCGCTTCGCTGGACGGTCTCGGACGGCGGGTCGATGGCGTCGAAAAGGCTCTGATCGAACTTTTGCGAAAGCGACTCTCGCGGGTGGCGAAGCTGGCGACGCCGGAGAAACCACGCGGCATCGCCAAAGCCCGGGGGCTTTTTGTTTTTTTTGCGGATTTCGGCCGTCTGTTTGTGGCGCGCGAATGTGTCTTCGGTGGCCAACGCCGGATGGCCGATGATTCACTGGCACCGTCGCGCTCCTATTTGAAAGTGGAGGAGGCTTACATCGTTTTAGGTCGTGAGCCGGTTGCAGGCGAAACGGTGGTTGATCTCGGTGCCGCGCCTGGTGGCTGGAGCTATAGCGCGGCGAAGCGGGGCGCGCGGGTGATCGCGGTCGACAACGGGCCGCTCAAAGGAGGGGCATTGGACCACCCGCTGATCGAGCACCGGCGCGAAGACGCGTTTCGTTTTCAACCGCCAGCGGGAGAGGTAATCGACTGGTTGTTTTGTGATCTGGTCGAGGAGCCCCACCACGTCATGCGCAGCTTGATCGAGCCTTGGATAGCGAATGGCTGGTGCCGGCGTTTTGTGGTGAACTTGAAGCTTGGACGCGTTGACCCAGCGGCTTTGTTGCGGGACGTCTCAGCGCCCGGCGGCGTGCTGGCCACGCGGACCGGCGGACTGCGCATCCGGCATCTTTATCACGACCGCGAAGAATTCACCCTGGTCGGCGAGGTCAACTCATGAAGAGCAAAGAAATTCCCGTCTGCGGACTCGGCGCGGTGCAGGCGCGGTTCAAGGCCAACCCCGCTTCGATCAAGCGACTCTTCTTTGACTACGCCACCGGGCGGAAGATCGGCGCGATGTGCAAGGCGCTCGCCGCGGCGCGGAAAGTTTACCGCTGCGTGGAGGTTGAGGAACTGGAAAAGATCGCGGGCACGGGGCACCACGGTGGCATCGTGGCGATCGTGGAACAGCGTGCGTTGCGTTCGCCGACGCCCGAAGACCTGCGGGCCTGGGCGAAGGCGCGGGCACCTTTGTTGCTGCTCGACCGAATCGGCAATGCGCACAATCTTGGCGCGATCGCGCGCACGGCGGCTTTTTTCGGTGTGAATCAAATCGTGGTGCCGAACCATCCACAACAGGCATTGCCGGGCGAGGCGGCGCACCGCGTGGCCGAGGGCGGACTGGAGAGCGTCGAGATTTTGTGCGTCAAAGATCTGGCGGCATTCTGCCGGGAGCTCGCACCGTTTTACCGCGTGATCGGGACTGCGGTGGTCGGGGCGCGGCCACTGCAAAAAGTCTTGTCGGCGGACGCGCAGGGTGGAGGGAAACCCGTTGCGCTTGTGTTGGGCAACGAGGAGCACGGACTCGCGCCGGAAGTCGCGGCAGCCTGCACTGCGTTGGTGACGATCCCGGGCAGCGGGCGGGTGGAGTCGCTCAATGTTTCCGTGGCGGCGGCGGTGCTCTGCTGGGAGTTTTTTGGAAAAACGCGCTGAACCGACTTGCGTGAGGAAGTTCAACTGGCACAGTTCCCGCTCAAGCACACCCGTATGAACGATTCGCCATTTAGTCCTGAAGAATATGCGGTCCTTCATTTTTCCTTGGTTGCGACCGAGGAGGGCAAGCCCATGCAGAAAACCCAAGCGTGTGGTGTTTATCGCTCGATTGAGGAAGCCTTTATCTCGGCGCGTTTGCTGGCAGTGCGCGAATGGCAGCGGCTGCGGTCGCTGGCCTCGGCCGGTTCGAAGGCGTCCTCCGTCAACTGGCAGGTGATTGATACCGAATACGGCTACGACCTGAAGCGCGACAGTCTGGTTGTATCCCGATTCTGGATTCACGCCCGCGCAGTTTCCGAAGCATAAGCGGAACAGATTTCGAAGCCCGGCCGAAACGCCGGGCTTTTTTTGTCTTCGCTGGCCAAGGCTTTGAGGCGGCAAGGCAGGTCAGCTGCGGTACCTCATGCCAAACGCCCCATGCTTTTTCACGAATGGCGAAAAAACCATTTTACAGGAGGGAACAGAGTGAATGGAGGCCTTTTGATGGAAGCTCTGTTACCTCCGTTTTCTCCTGTTCAATGGGAGGGAGGTCTTGGGCCTTGGTAAAAAGCTTCGGGTGATTGGTATGAGGCATTCGCTGCAGGCCATTGGCGAGCGTTTCACGGTATCAGGTAAACACCTACAAAGGCTTCAGTCCGCGCCTCACAGAGGCGGGGAATCTTGCCTGATATGAATGCGTTTAAAATAGGATTAGTATGATTGAACGATCACATCACAATAACTTATGACCAAATCATCGCAAATCCTTCGGGCCGGAAAGGTAGGCCTTACGCTGACACTCCTCGCGGGTGCCCAGCTCGCACAAGCGTCACTCGGGGTGGATTATCAGTTTAACGGCAACGGCAACTGGTCGCTTAGCGCGCTTGGAAGCAATAACGAGCCGACGGGTAATCTACAGGCATTCGTCCCGACTGGCTCGACGGTCGAAAAAGCTTTTCTCTACAGTACACTCGTTCCGTATTCGAGTTTCACATCAGTTACCTTTGACGGCACTGTCCTCAACAAAGCCTCCTTCACGAGCCTTGGCAGTAATCCGTATGGATTGCAGGCTTTCTATCAGGATGTGACCTCACAAGTGGCGGCGAAGGTCGGTTCGGGCAGTGCTTCCGTGTACAACTTCTCCGTGAGCGAGAACAATACCTACAGCATCGATGGCGAAGCGCTCGCCATTGTTTACAGCAATCCGACGGAGAAAAAACGCACGATCGCTTTCCTCGGTGGCAGCACCAACGCAGCTGGCGATTCCTTCAAGGTGAATCTTGCCGTACCGCTGAAAGATCCCACGTCAGCTGGTTTTGAGGCGCTATTTTCTCTTGGCATTGGTTATAGCTACCAATCCGGAGGGTCGCAGCAATATTCGAATGTCAGTGTCGATGGCCGTAAACTCACCTCAGCGGCGGGCGGCGAGGACGACGGCGGCCCTTACGACGGCGGTTTGATCACGATTGGCGGTATCGGCGACAATCCGGCAAACCCTGTGAATCCCAATGCCACTCCCGCCAACCCGCGTTCAGATGACGAACTCTACAATCTGGCGCTAGGTAACGGGGATAATTCATCGCCGTTCCTGACCACCGGCTCCACGTCTTTTACGGTCACCACGCAAAATCCCTCGGGTGATGACAATATTTTCTTCGCTGGCATCAACATCACGGCCGACGCCGGCGTGAACCAGCCGCCACCCACGCCATTCCCGAATGGTGCAGTGCCTGAGCCTTCGACCTATGGGTTGGTTGGCGCGGTTGCATTGGCCGGTTTGGCGCTGCGCCGCCGGTTCAAGCGATAAGCTGTTTGTTTCATAGGACAAAGAAGGCCGCGGTTCTCGCCGTGGCCTTTTTTGCGCGCTGAAATTAGCAGGGCATTACTTGCGCAAACTGCCCGCGGGGTTGAGCTGCACGTCGACCATCAAATCGGAGGCGATTTTCTCGAGCTCAGTGCGTAGTTGGACTATCGATACACCGGTCGGCAGCAACACAGAGGCCCGTGCTTTAAACAAGATGGAGCCGTCCATCGGCGCGTTGACGCAATCGGAGGATAGCTCTTCGACATTGACGTTGTGGCGGGCGAGCACCTGCGAAATCTGGTGGAGAATGCCCGGGCGGTCCTGGCCAACAAGTTCGAGCACGGCGACCGTGCCGGTCGCGGCTGAAGCGGTGGAGGGTTCTTTGCGCGCGGAAATGTTAAGCCCGTCCTTTTCCAGCTTCGCCAGAGTCGCGAGCAAGCTGTCGCTTTTCTCCGCAGACACTTCGACCCGCACGATGCCGGCAAACTGTCCGCCCAGGCGGCACATGCGGCTTTCCAGCCAGTTGCCGCCGTGTGCGGCGACTGCGGAGGAAACGAGTTCAACCAGTCCGGGGCGATCCGGACCTATTACCGTCATGACGAGGTTTGTGAGCATGGGAAGGGAGGGGATGGTCAAGAGTAGGACAGGCCGGGGAAAATCTTCAATAACGACCGGCAGGGTAGCAAAACCGCGTTGCGATCAAGGCGCGGTTGGTAACCGTTTCAAAGCCTAATTACGCTACTCCGTCTTTTTCTTCATGCGACTCCACCACCTTTTACTCGCTGCTTTTCTCACGGTTCCTTCGACATTTGTTCTCCGCGCCGAACCGCCCAAGCAACCGCAGGAAGAAACCGAGTTGGAGGATAAAATGGATGTGATGGGCACAGCCTTCCGCAAGCTGAAGCGCCAGGTGACCGATGCGACGCAGAACGCTGCTTCCCTTCAACTGGTCGCCACGATCCGTCTGGGCGCGGAAGAGGCGGTGAAACTTGTTCCCGCCAAAGCGGCAGACGTGCCCGCAGCGGAGCGCGCCAAGTTCGTGGCCGATTATCAGGTGAAGATGAAAGATTTGCTCACCACGCTGGAGAAGCTCGAGGTGGCGTTGCGGGCCGACAAAAACGACGAGGCGGCCAGACTCGTCGCTGAACTCGGCATCATGCAGAAGGTCGGGCACAAGACGTTCAAGCGTCCTGATAAAAAGGAGTGAGGAACGCCGCTGACTGGATCGCGGTCTCAGGCAGGCATGAAATCCAGTTTCATGGCCTTGGTAATTTTAGGTGTTCTCGTTTCGCTGACGACCGTTGGTTGCGGAACCGCTCGATTGTGGGGCGGCAAGGCCGGCAGTTCGCCCGCCAGCCTTGGCGGCGACATTTCGATTCCCCTAGGTAAATGAAACTAAACTGTGCGGTTACTTAACCGCTAGTGAACGCTAAGTGACGCTAATGGCCAAAATCGTACAGGGGGCCCGTTTCATCTAGTTTCACGTCGCAGGCGGGTTGAACTATTTCTCAGGTCTTAATTTAGCGGTTTAGCCCGTATTCTCACGGGCAAAAAAAGCGCCGGACGTTGAGCGTCCGGCGCGAAAACATGAAGAGGGATGAATCCAGGCCCTAATCAGGGCACGTCGTTAAATGCGTTCTTTTCCCACCACGCCTGGATGCGTCCACGTTCAAAGGCCGGCAGTAGATCTTTTTGCACGGCAATCTTGGCGATCGCGGGAAACTTGGCACCGAATTTCGTCGCATCAGTGGTCCATTCATCGGTGATCACGACGTCGAAGGTGCCACCCCAGGCGCCGGTTAGGCGTTGCTCCTGGGTTGGCAATACGGCACCACCTGCGCGAAATTCATCGCCCTTCCGCTCCCGGACCGTTGCGTCGATATGGCCGAGGTAAAACACCCCCGCCTTGGCCGTCTTCAGCCTGGCCGCGATCGGTACGAAAAAATCGGCATTCATCATCATGGACTGACCCAGGCAGTTCAGGCCAACGAGCGTGTAGGTGCCGGGTTCAAGTTCCATGCGCAGCAAGTAACTGCAGCCCGTCGCCGCGGAATTGGACTCGCTTCTCGACTGAGGGTCCGGCTCGAAGGTGATGACGTGCGGGTTGTCGGAAGCGGTCTTCTTCGACAGTTTGACCGAAAAGAGACGCGGTTGATACGAGGTCACGAACGTATTCTTTAACGTCACCGTCATCAGATAAACGGATTTGCCGGTTTGTGATGGTCCGGCAGTTTTGTCCAGATTGGCCATGCCTTTTTCGGTGGTGCAACCGGCGAAAAAAAGTGCCGCAGTTAATGAAATGCCTGCAAGGATGCGTAGTAACATAAAGAGCTTCGTGGAGTGAATGTGATGTGAGCTGGCTTTGGGCTGCCGTCCTGACCGGCAAGATGTAGCAACCCCGGCAGCTAGACAAGCAGGCAGAACTACCGTTCCGGCTGGCGGATAAAAAAGGACACTAGAGCTCATGGGCGCTACCAGCCTCAATACTCCCAGTCTCCGGAGTGGAGTGGGCGGTTCCCCGCAACGCTGTCGCGAAATTTATGGCCTAGTGAAAATCCTCGTCGTCGTGCGTCTTGGCGGCGTCTTCATCGCCGGGTGACGAAGCCTCGCGGCAATCCTCGGGGAAGGCCGGCTGGCGCTGGAGCCAGCGAGCGATGCACAGGCTGTTCGTGAGCGCCTCGTACAAAGCCGAACCAAAGTCGTAGGCCTCGCCTTCAAACCCCGCCTCCTCCACGGCCTGATCGATCGCGAGCATGACGGCATACATCCGCCCACGCACGCCTTGGACATAGACGTCGATCTCCTCGCGTCCGAGATCGAGATTGGTCCGACAGGCTTCGGCGCTGTGGCTGTGGTGTGAGCGGCACACCTCGGGCCGCGCGCTGTAGATGGAGCAATTCCCCTCACGCAAAAGCACACAGGGCCTTTTCAACACCGCCCGCTCGGGGTTGGAACGCCCGGCGAAGGCCGCCCGATGAGCGGCCGCTCGCTCGATCAACGCCTCGAGCTCCACCGGCGAAAAGTGAGTCTGCACGTGGTGCGCCGCGATCAACACTTCATGGGCCTGCACGCCGACCAGCTCGTGGCAGCAAATGTCGCAACCCGCGCGACAGGCAATCGTCGCTTTGGCTGCGTCAGGAGCCGAGGCCAACGCGCGATCAAATTCCTTGAATGCGCTCGCGAGGACGGACAGGAGATCACCGGGATTACGCGTCTTGCGCAGTCGCTTCAGCGTGGTCTCACACGTTTTTTCGAACAGGGCTTCTTCTTCCGGTGAAAATTGTGCGCACATAAAACCGCCCAATAAATCTCAGGCTGGCATAGATAACAAGGATGGTCACCGCGCATACGTTCGCGTGCGGCGTGAACAGTCTCGCCCTGTCGCGCTCGCCTGGCTGCTCGCGCAGAAATCCTGGATTGTGCCGATCCCGGACACGACGAAGCTTGGCCGTTTGGAGGAAAATATCGGAGGTGCCTCAGTCGAGCTTTCGCGGGACGAACTGGGTGAAATCAATGCCGCCGCCTTGAAGATTACGTTGGTTGGAGCACGGTATCCGGAGCATCTGCAAAAATTGGTCGGTCGCTGAGTCCCGAGAGCGGTCGAGAGACTGCCAGCATAAATCAAGGACACGTTTCTAAAATGGAAATCAAACGCTGTGGCTCACGGCCTTCTAGCCCTGGACCGGCCGACTGGTTTACCGGTACGGTGCGGATCGACCCACTCTTTCAAGCGCCAGAACCGGCGCGCGTGGGTGGGGCCAGTGTCACGTTTGAACCTGGTGCCCGGACGGCGTGGCACACGCACCCGCTCGGCCAGACCCTGATCGTGACAACAGGCTGCGGGCGTGCTCAGCACTGGGGCGGGCCGGTCGAGGAAATCCGGGCTGGCGATGTGATCTGGTTCGCCCCCGGCGAGAAGCACTGGCACGGCGCGGCCCCGACCACGGCCATGACTCACTTTGCCATTCAGGAATACCACAACGCCAAGGCGGTCGACTGGCTGGAAAAAGTCAGCGACGAGCAGTACCGAGGATGATTTTTCAACACGCCTAAACTAAATCACAGGAGTAATCACGATGATCAAAGCCCGAGCTTACTCAGCGGTCAGAGTCAAATCGCCGCTCGCCTCCACCACGATCCAACGCCGGGAGCCCAACGCGACCGACGTGCAAATTGAGATCTTGTTCTGCGGTGTCTGCCATTCGGATCTGCACTATGCGCGGGACGAGTGGCACAGCATCATGGCCACTGTTTATCCCTGTGTTCCGGGGCACGAGATCATCGGTCGTGTCGCGCGGGTCGGAACGGGTGTCACGAAATACAAGACGGGAGATATTGTCGGGGTCGGCTGTCTCGTTGATTCGGATCGCACGTGTCCGCAATGTCAGGCCGGCCTCGAGCAGTTTTGCCCGAACATGACCATGACCTATGGCTCGCAGGACAAACATCTCGGCGGTATGACCTTTGGCGGCTACTCCGACACTATCGTCGTCGAAGAGCGTTTTGTCCTGCGTATTCCGGCTAATCTCGATCTTGCCGGTACGGCTCCGTTGCTGTGCGCCGGCATCACCACATACTCGCCGATGCGCCACTGGGGGGTAACCAAAGGAAAGAAGGTAGGTGTGGTCGGTCTGGGTGGCCTGGGGCACATGGGTGTGAAGTTTGCCCATGCTTTTGGCGCGCACGTCGTCGTCTTCACCACCTCACCGAAGAAAAAGGATGACGCAATCCGCCTTGGTGCGCACGAAGTGGTGATCTCCACCGATGCTGCGGAGATGGCCAGGCACGCCGGCAGTTTTGACTTCATCCTCGATGCGGTGGCGGCGGAGCATGACATCAATGCTTACATCGCCCAGCTCAAGATCGACGGTAACATCACGCTTGTTGGCGCTCCCGAGAAGCCGCTTCCCGTGTCCTCCTTCGCGCTGATCTTTGGCCGCCGCAGCCTTTCAGGTTCGCTCATCGGTGGCCTCGCCGAAACGCAGGAGATGCTCGATTTCTGCGGCGCTCATAACATCACCGCCGACGTCGAAGTGATCCCAGTCCAAAAGATCAACGAAGCCTATGAGCGGATGCTGAAGTCCGACGTGAAGTACCGCTTCACGATCGATATGGCATTGCTCAAGTCAGAGTAAGCGTGAAGGTTTTGTAATATGGAACTCTGGAACGCTGGAACGAACCACAGACCAGAACCAGAGCATTTTAATGAAGCTGTAGCCGTTCGGAAACAGAATACTGTCGCGAAAATGGTCTGGAGGTAGGGCGGGACCGCTGTCCCGCCCTACCTACAACGGCTTTAGCTACGTTTCGGATCTGTTCGCGCGCTAGGCGATTGGAGGGTGTCGCTCGGGATAAAATTGAGCGCGAGAAAACCCAGCGCTGACCGAGCGTCAGCCTGCACGGATTTCAACTCCTGGGTGAGCGGATTTTGCGCGGCAAGTTTTGTCGCCGTGGGCTCGACGGAATTCATAAAACGGATACGGAGCTGGTCGACGTCAGACACGAGGCCGGCCATATCGCTCGAACTGATCTCCGAGGTGGCATGATTTTTAGGGGCGGTTGGCCGGATTGGCAAATTCTCGCGAACGACAAAAAAGGCCATGGCCAAGGCTGCGGTCGCTCCGGCAAAGAGGGACAGCGCGACCGGGCGGTGTGAACGTCTTGGGGCCGGCGCAGACTGCCGGACGGCGAGCGCGATTTTCGCGGCAAGATCGGCGGAGGGGCGTTGAGTTTCCTGCGCGGTTGCACGACGGAGGCTGGTGACCAGTATCTCGTCGGTGCGAAAATAGGCCTGGCATTCAGGACAGTTAGCCACATGGCCGGTGGCATTTGAGGCACGACCGGCCAGCGCGGTCTTTAAGCGAACCACGCGGCAGGTAAAACGAGTTTTTCCGGTGGAGTTGTTCATGATTGGGACTGGAGTTTCATCAGACGTTGGCGGGCGCGGAAGGCGATGATCTTGGTGTGGGTCTGGGTGATCCCGGCGATGCGTGCGGTGTCTTCAAGGGACATATCCTCAGCATAGCGTAACCATAATATCTCAAATTCCCGGTCTGACAGCACGCGGCGGGCTTGCGCCCACAGGGTGTCGAGTTGGTCCCGTTTTTCGAGCTGGCGGTCAGGCGTGGGGTCTTGGGTGGCGGTTTCCTCGGCGACCTGTTCAAAGTTCTTTGCCGATCGGAAGTGGTTGAGCGCAGTGCGCCGCGCGATTGTGAGCAACCAGGCGATGAACGAGCGGGTTGGGTCGAAGCTGGCGAGATGCGTGTAGGCTTTTATGAATGTTTGTTGGGTTACATCCTCGGCGTCCTGCCGGTGCCGTGTCATGTGGAGGACGTAGTTGAAAATGCGCGGCGTGTGCAGGTGGACGATTTCATCGAAGGCCCGCATTTCACCCCGCAGGCAGTCCGCGATCAGGCGTGCGTCGACGGAAAAGTCGGACGACGGAGCGGGTAAGATTTCACCCGTGGCGGGTTGGGGGAGCAGAGGCATGGCTACATCGAAAGACATGCGTTACTATTTGGCCGGAGCCGGGCGCATCGGAGGGACCGCGGGAGCGGCTGGGGGCTCGGGAGCTTCGTTTTCGTCATCGGCCGGTTCTGGGTCTTGGGTGCTAACGGTGAAGGTTGCTTTGCCGTCGTTTTCATCAACGTAACGGATTTTCAACGTGTAGGTGCCGTCGACGCCGGGGAACTCGAAGCGAGCGTCGCCGACCGAATGGTTGCTAAGGATGATGTCTTTTCCGCCAGACGCAAATGGCGACTTTTCCACGCGGTAGTGCGAGAGCTTCATGTTCTCGGCTTCAAAATGGAGCGCCTGGCCAACGCCGGAAGGCGTGATGTCGATGCAATCGATTCGGGCGTTTTCGCCCTCGTCGCGCTGCCCGGACAGAATAATAGTGGTGCCGTTCTTCAGTGCGACGT
>Ga0302294_10000213_pt1 | contig 18033 bp, 13 predicted proteins | sample III_Fen_N2_3_FD_194550 | JGI IMG/M metagenome (GOLD analysis project Ga0302294, IMG submission 194550) | Peat permafrost microbial communities from Stordalen Mire near Abisko, Sweden - III_Fen_N2_3 | ecosystem: Environmental > Terrestrial > Soil > Wetlands > Permafrost | place: Sweden: Abisko...
ACTCGAAGAATCTCGCTTAAAGATCCCGTTGATCTTCGGCCTCGATGTCATCCACGGCTATCGCACGCTCTTCCCGATTCCACTCGCGCAGGCGTGCAGCTGGGATCCTGAACTCATCGAAAAAGCCGCGCGTGTGGCCGCCATCGAAGCGTCGTCGACCGGAGTCCGCTGGACCTTCGCGCCAATGCTCGACGTGACTCATGATCCCCGCTGGGGCCGCATCGCTGAAACGCTCGGCGAAGATCCGTTTCTCACGTCACACCTCGGTGCAGCCATGGTGCGCGGTTTTCAGGGTCAAGACCTCGCCGATCCGCAAAGCATTGCCGCCTGCGCCAAACACTACGTCGGCTACGGCGCGGCGGAAGGTGGCCGCGATTACAATACCACGCTCATTCCCGAACCCGAACTACGCAATACCTACCTACCGTCGTTTAAAGCCGCGCGCGACGCCGGAGTGCAGACTTTCATGAGCGCCTTCAACGACCTCAACGGCGTGCCCACGTCGGGAAACTCCTTCACGCTGCGCAAAGTCCTGCGCAATGAATGGGCCTTCGACGGCTTGGTCGTAAGCGACTGGGAATCGGTCAAGGAACTCATTCCGCACGGATTCGCCGCCGATGAGCGCGACGCAGCCCGCCTCGCCATCAACGCCGGCGTCGACATGGAAATGGTTTCAACCACCTACCGCGGAAATGCCGAAGCCCTGCTGCGCGCGGGTGCGATTTCGCAAACCACGATCGACGACGCCGTGCGCCATATCCTGCGCGTGAAATTCCGGCTCGGTCTTTTCACAAACCCGTATACAGATACAAAACGTCCCAACGTTCTCGTAACCGAGGAGAACCTCGCCGTTTCTCGCGCACTGGCGACCGAGAGCATGGTGCTGCTCAAAAACGAAAAATCGCTGCTCCCCCTTTCGTCCGAGACCAAAACCATCGCCGTCATCGGACCGCTGGCCGACAGCGCAATCGACATGCGGGGTTGCTGGTCGTGCCGGGGTGAAGCCTCGGAATGCCGCACCGTGTATTCAGTTTTCAAAGACTACGTCGACTCCAAATCCCGCGTTCTCTATTCGCCCGGACTTTCCCACGCCACGAGCACTGACACCACGGGTATCGCCGCCGCCGTCAAGGCCGCCCGCAGGGCCGACGTCGTCGTCCTCTGCGTAGGCGAGCCGCATGAACTCTCCGGCGAAGCCCGCTGCCGCGCCTTCATCGACCTGCCCGGCGCGCAGGACCAGCTCGTGCAAGCCGTCGCCGCCACCGGCAAACCGGTTGTGCTGGTTGTCTTCGGCGGACGTCCCCTAACGTTTGCACGCGCTGCGGAATCCGCGCAATCGATTCTTTTCGTCTGGCATCCGGGCACCATGGCCGGCTCGGCCATTTGCGACCTGTTGTTTGGACGGGCGACTCCGTCGGGCAAACTTTCCGCAAGCTTCCCGCGCACCGTTGGCCAGATCCCTATTTACTATAACCACAAAAGCACCGGACGTCCCTCGCCGATCGAAAAGGAAGACGTGGGCGCTCCCATGGGCACACCGCAAGACCCGAAAGGCTATTATTCCAAGTACCTAGATGTCCCTTCGTCGCCTGCTTACCCATTCGGTTTTGGACTTTCGTACACCACGTTCAGCTACACCGATCTTAAGGTCAGCGCACCTGACGATAGTGGCGTATTGACCGTGTCCGTCACCATCGCCAACACCGGCAAGCGCGATGGCGCGGAAATCGCACAATTCTATACGCACCAGTTTGCGGGCAGTCTCACTCGCCCGGTGAAAGAGCTGAAAGGCTTCCAGCGCGTCTCGCTCAAAGCCGGCGAAAGTAAAACCGTCGCCTTCGAACTACCGAAACAATCATTAGGCTACTACAACGGTGAAAATCGCTTCGTCGTGGAGCCAGGCAAATTCGAGCTGTGGGTCGGTGGCAGTTCAGCCGAAGGCCTGCACGCGCCTTTCGTGTTGAAGCCATAAGGGCGCGATCATTGTGTCGACGCTGCGATGTCTTCTCTCCACCAACTGCTCGCGCTCCATCCAACGATCCTGCTGATCGACTCGTCTTCGACGGTTGTGCAGGCCGCGGTGCTACGTCGGGGTGCCGAGGCCGTCTGGGGCGCGAAGCTGGGTGAGGCGGGCGAACAGGTTTTCGCCATCACAAGCAATCTACTCGAAGGAACCAATTTATCGCTGGAATCAATTGATGCGTTTGTTTTTTGTGATGGCCCTGGTTCCGTGCTTGGCATTCGCACCGCTGCCGTAGCGCTCCGCACTTGGCGCATGTTGTGCGAACGGCCAACGTATGCGTTTTGCAGCCTCACGATCGTCGCTCAGGCGCTGGCACGCGCCCCAGGTCGTCGCGATTTTTCCGTCATCGCCGACGCCCGGCGAGACTCCTGGCACCGGGTCGCCGTCGACACAGAAGGAACCCTTTCAAATCTTCATCGACTGCCGACCGCTAAGCTCTTCGGCGCGTTGGTGATGCCTGAAGGTTTCCGCCATTGGACCGAACTGCCTGCTTCGACGGAAGCTGTCCCTTATTCGCTCGCGACGCTCTTGCCGCCGCTGGCTGACGCCGATCTATTTTACGCCGCCGCCGAGCCCGACGCATTTTTGCACGAAGAACCGGTTTATAAAACATGGACGCCTCAGGTCCACCGTGCGCCCTCCCCTTCCTGACCATGCATGACTCAACCCGTTTGCCGCTCCGTTGCTGGGCCGAGATCGATCTCGCCGCACTTGAGCGCAATCTGCGTCTCATTCGCGCTTCACTGCCTTCGCACATGCGCTACGTCGCCGTCGTGAAAGCCGACGCCTACGGCCATGGCCTGCAGCAGACCGCAGCGCGCCTGATGCACGCCGGTGCCGATCTATTCGCTGTCGCTAATATAGCCGAAGCGGTTTCTCTCCGTGAGATCGGCCCCGGCTGGCCGATCCTGCTCTTGAGCCCGCTTTTGCCAGACGAAGACCGATATGTCGCCGAGTACGACCTCACCGCCACCGTCTCATCCAGTGACGAGGTCCAACGTTTTAACGCCCTCGGCCAAAGCGTGGGTCGGCCGATCTCCGTCCACTTGAAGATCGACACCGGCATGGGCCGCGTCGGCGTGTGGCATGAGCATGCGGAAAAGCTTTACGACGAAATCTGCGCCGCACCCCACATAAAGCTCGTCGGCATGTTCACGCACTTCAGTAGCTCCGACGAAGATCCTGCATTTACGGCCGAACAACGCCGGCGTTTCCTGGCCGCGTTGCAACGCTGTCGCGGCATCCAGCTCGATCAGCTTTTCATCCACGCCGACAGCAGCGCCGGTCTCGAAACGCTGGAAGGTGCCCGGCCCTTCAATGCCGTGCGCATCGGCCTGTTGCAGTTCGGTATTTTGCCGCGCTCCGACTCGCTGCTCGCGCAGGTCCATACCGAACCTGTATTCAGTTTTAAAACACGCGTTGGACTCGTGAAGGACCTGCCCGCGGGCAATACGATCAGTTACGGACGCACCTATACGTTGAAACGCGACACCCGCATCGCCGTGCTCACCGCTGGTTACGGCGACGGCATTCAACGCGCCTCGAGCAACCGCGCACAGGTCATCGTACGCGGCGTTCGCTGCCCGGTGCTGGGTCGCGTGACGATGGACCAGACTATCATCGACGTAACCGATGTGCCCGGCGTCACGCGCGGTGATGAAGTCGTGCTCGTCGGGCGTCAATATCAAGCCGAGATTCCGCTCAGTGAATTCAGCCGGTGGGCCGATACGATTCCGTGGGAAACGCTCTGCTCCGTCAGCAAACGCGTTCCCCGCCTCTACAAAACGCAACTCGGACTGTAAGCACAGTCGTTATTTGCCGATTCCGGAGACGCGGAAGCCGATAGCTTTTAGTTCGTCCAGGTTGACGATATTGCGGCCGTCAAAGAGGAAGGCCGGTTTCATCATGCCGTCGTAAATCTTTTTGTAGTCGAGTGTCTTGAACTCGTCCCACTCGGTCAAAATCGCCACGGCATGCGCCCCTTCGCAGGCTTCCGCGGCGGTCTTCGCCACGCTCAGCCGGAGATTCGAATTACCCTTGCCGAGTGTATCGGCAACGATCTCGTGGGCTGGAACCTTCGGGTCGTACACCACGACTTTGGCCTGCTCGGCGAGCAAATCGCGCACGACATTGATCGCAGCGGATTCACGCGTGTCGTTGGTGTCTTTCTTGAACGCAAAACCGAGCACAGCGATTTTTTTGTCGGCCACGGTGTTGAAAAGCGCGCCCACGATCTTCGCGGCAAAACGACGTTTCTGATAGTCATTCACCTGCACGACGTGCTCCCAGTAGGCCGCGACCTCGGGCAAGCCGAACTGTTGGCACAGGTACACAAGATTCAAAATGTCTTTCTGGAAGCAGGAGCCGCCAAACCCCACCGAGGCTTTGAGGAATTTCGAGCCGATGCGGCTGTCCTTGCCGATCGCGTTGGCCACTTCGTCGACGTCAGCTCCCGTCGCTTCGCAGAGCGCTGAAATGGCGTTGATCGAGGAAATCCGTTGCGCGAGAAACGCGTTGGCCACGAGTTTCGAAAGCTCGGACGACCAGAGATTCGTCGTGATAATGCGGTCGCGCGGCACCCAGTGCGCGTAGACATCAGCCAGTGCCTTGATGGCAACTTCGCCCTCGGGTGTACGCTCGCCGCCGATGAGTACGCGGTCGGGATTGATCAGGTCGGCCACCGCTGTGCCTTCGGCAAGAAACTCAGGATTCGAGAGCACGGAGAACTTCAAGCCCCGCGTGTTGGCCGCGAGAATCGTTTTGATGGTCTCCGCGGTCTTCACCGGGATGGTGGATTTTTCGACGATGATCTTCGACGTCGTCGCAACTTCGGCGATCGTACGCGCCACCGATTCGATATAACGAAGATCCGCCGCCCGGCCCGCGCCCACACCGTAGGTCTTGGTCGGGGTGTTGACGGCGACAAAGATGATATCGGCTTTTTGAATACCGCCGTGAACATCGGTGGAGAAAAACAAGTTTTTGCCGCGACGCTGCTTGACCACGTCTTCCAGCCCCGGCTCATAGATTGGCATTGTGTCGGAGTTCCACGCCGCAATGCGCGCGGTGTTCATATCGACAACGTTGACTTCAATATCGGGTGCTTTGAGCGCGATCATCGCCATGGTCGGACCACCCACATAACCAGCACCGATGCAGCAAATTTTCATAATATGAGTTTAGGAAATTGCCGGGCCTAACCGCAGGTTCCAAGAACTAAGTTATCCAGTCATTCGGTACGGGTTACCCTGACGCCGACGAAATACCGTCTCTTTATCCAAATCGTTTCGCGACGGTAACAAAGCGCCGGCCCGCCTCGACGAGATCGCTCTCGCTCAACACACCGAAACTTAGGCGCACGAAATTCTTCGGGGCAACGTCACCGAAACAGAGATCGCCCGGCACGTAGAGCACGCCTTCGCGGATACAGGCGTGGCAAAACGCCGAGTCCATCGAAGTATCGAGTGCGGGCGGCGCTTCCAGCCAGAGATAGAGACCGCCGGTTGGTTCGGCCCAGCGCCAGCCCAATGCCGACAAACCCTCGGCCTTCAACACACTGTGCAAACACCGCATCTTGGCTTCATAGGCAGGCCGGATGCGCGCGAGTTGCGCTTCAAAACCACCGCCCGCCAACACATGCTCGAAAATCGCCTGGTTAAAATTAGCCGTGCCGAAATCGTGGTGCCCTTTCACATGAAGCATCTTCTTGAGCCACGCTTTATCGCTGCAAAAACCATAGCCGATCTTCAGGCCGGTCGCGAAGGACTTCGTCAGCGTCGACAAATAGAGCTTCGGGAAAGCCTCCCACGCCGACAACCCGAGCACACTGCGCGCCGCCTCGGGCTGGCGAAAATAGAGATCGCGATACGCCGCATCCTCCAGCACCGGGATGATCAGGCCGCGCTCAGTCAGGACCTGGGCAACCGTATTCTTTTCGCTCTCAGCAAGGCTTCGCGCTGAGGGATTGGAGAAATAACTCACGAAATAGACCGCCTTCAGCCGCTTTGTCTCACCGTTCTTTTCCATCTCAACCAAAGACTGTCGCAGCGCCTTACCATCGATCTGGCCGGCAGCATTTACGGGGATCGACCGGGCCTGCACGCCGAGCCCGGTGAGCATTTCCAGGAAAACAAAATAGCTTGGACGATCCACCAGCACGATGTCGCCCGGGTCGCAGAGCACCTGAATCGCGAGATAGAGCGCCTGCTGCGAACCATTGGTGATCATCAGGCTTTCCGCAACCGCGTTGGCCTTTAGCTCTGGTTCGGCCATGACGAGCCGTTCAGCGAGGAGTTGTCGCAGACCGGGGCGCCCTTGGTTCGTGCCGTATTGCAGGTATTCCGGCTCTCCGCCTTGCCCTGCCAGGACCTCGACGGTTGCTTTGACTCCCCTTACTGGCAGCGTACGGTTGTCGGTAAAACCGACTGCCAGGGACAACAATCCTTTTTGCTCCAAGGCCATCGACATGAGCCGCGCGATGGTCGGCGGTTCGGCGCGTCGGCCAAGCGCCGAAAAGGAAACGCTGGATGAATTCACGGAGTGCATTGCTGTTTAATCAAAGAAAAGAATCCAATGAAAAAGGCGCGGGCTGAGCCGCGCCTTCGAGTCTGAAACCGATATTAACGACGATCGGCGATCAAGCCAGAGTCGGTGACGGCGACGTGCCGCTGATCGGGCCGGTGGCTTCCTTGTCGGCGGGCTTTTTGGCCGAGTTCTTATCGTTAGATTTCGGCAGCGGCGGAATGTCGCGCACGACGGGCGAGCGCAATTCGCCAAACTGTAGAATCTCCATCACGTGTTTGCCTTCGATCGTCTCATGCTCAAGCAGCGCCTCGGCGATCTTGTCGAGCGCCGGACGGCGTGCGGTGATGACCTCCGTGGCACGGGCATATTGCTCGTTTACGATCCGGAAAACCTCGGCGTCAATCTTGCGCGCCGTCTCTTCCGAGTACGTCTGGCTGCGCGTGATTTCACGACCGAGAAACACCGTGTCATTACTTTCTCCATACGCGATCATGCCCAGCGGGCTCATGCCCCAGTCACAGACCATGTGGCGCGCAATTTTGGTGACCATCTTGATGTCGCCCGCCGCACCGTTGGAAATGTCGTTCAGCACGATTTCCTCGGCGATGCGTCCGGCACAACCGATCGCAACGCGGACCTCCAGACGTTTTTTTTCCTGGGTAAGAATGTCTTTGCTCGGGATAAACATCGTGCTGCCGAGGCTGCCGCCACGCGGGATAATCGTGACTTTGTGGACCGGCTGCAGCCCGTCATCCAACACGGCCGTCACGAGGGCGTGCCCTGCTTCGTGGTAAGCGGTGAGTTTCTTCTCTCCGTCGTCCATAACACGCCGACGTTCGCGACCGAACTGAACTTTCTCGCGCGCATCCTCGACGTCGATCATCTCAACTTTCTTTTTGTTGCGACGTGCAGCAAGCAAAGCGGATTCGTTAAGCAGATTGGCCAGATCGGCGCCGGACAGACCGGGCGTGCCGCGGGCGATGATGCTCAGGTCAACATCCTCGGCGAGGGCGATCTTGCGGGCATGCACGCGCAAAATCTGTTCGCGTCCGACCAAGTCGGGCAGATCGACATAAATCTGACGATCAAAACGCCCCGGGCGCAGCAGTGCGCTATCAAGTACGTCAGGGCGATTGGTCGCCGCGATGATGATGACGCCCTCGGTCGTATCGAAGCCGTCCATTTCGACGAGCAACGAGTTGAGCGTCTGTTCACGTTCGTCGTTGCCACCACCGAGACCGGCACCGCGCTGGCGGCCGACTGCGTCGATTTCGTCGATGAAGATGAGGCACGGCGCGCTCTTGCGGCCCTGCTCGAACATGTCGCGCACACGGCTCGCACCGACACCAACAAACATCTCCACAAAGTCAGAACCGGAGATCGAGAAGAACGGCACATCGGCTTCGCCGGCGACAGCCTTGGCGAGCAGCGTCTTGCCGGTACCGGGAGGCCCCACCATCAAGATGCCCTTCGGAATCTTGCCGCCCATCTTGGTGAACTTCTTGGGATCTTTCAGGAACTCGACGACCTCAGAAACTTCTTCCTTGGCTTCATCGCAACCTGCCACATCCGAAAACGTGAGACGATCGCGGTCGCGCGTCAGGAGCTTGGCGCGGCTTTTTCCAAAGCTGAGCGCGCCCCGGCCTGCGCTGCGAATCTGCCGCATGAAAAGAAAATATAGCAACCCGATAACCACCACGAACGGGATGATATTTGCGGCAAGTTGAGTGAGCACGGTAGTCGCCGGGCGCTCCACGAAGACGGAGGACTTTTGCAGCTTCTCAATGTTGTTGTCTGTTAAGCGCCCCGAAGCCTGAAACGCAGCGGTCTTGGACCCGTTGCCGCTATCGAAAACCGGTTCCTTCATTTCGCCTGCGATGAGTGCCCAATCGCGGCCACCCGAGACATCGGTGTGAATCTCGCCTTTGGCGATTTTGCCTTTCTCGGCATAGTCCACGACTTCCTGAATCTTCAGGTTGGCCGGCGCTTGCACCTTGCCATTGCTCAGAAAATACAAAGCGGCCATGGCACCCAAGACCGACAGCCAGATCAAAATGACCTTGGGCTGAAATCGCTCGGGCGGAAGGTTCTTTAAGGGGCGACGTTTCTTTTCGTTTCTGGAGTCGGGCATCAGGAAAATAAAGACTGAGTTATTAGGGTGGAGGTTCCGCTGCGATAAGTCAATTGAAGCCCCGACGCAGTTTGATCTGTGACTTTGGCGTGTTCGGCCGGTGAAAAACCGGGCACCCACAAGATCTCGTCGTCCGCTCCGCAAACCACAGGTAACAAGCCCCGGCGTTCCGGCGAAATCTTCCGGTTGACAAACAAATCCTGCAGTTTCGCCGTGCCGGGCGCGCCCAACGGCCGAAACCGATCCCCGTGACGCCAGGCGCGGGCCGACAACGGTAGGCGCACGTCTGTCAGGAAAGCTTCGTGCTCGCGGTCGACTCCCCCCAACAGGACCCGATGCTTCAGCTCGGAATCAAACACGATTTGGCGCATCAAGAATTTGGCTCCATCGGGAAGTATGACGGTGATACCGTCGAGCAAGGTGAGCGGCGTCCATTCCGTTTTCCCGGCCGGACGTTCCCAGGTCACCACTGCGTCTTTCACCACGGCAAAACCTTCGCTCAAGCTCATGCGCCCCTCGCCTCCCGCCGCACAAAGCGCGAGCAGGTCGTCGAAACCGGCACGGCTCATCGACCCGACCGGTGGCCAGCGCCGAAGCGCCCGGCGCCACAATGCACGGGGCTTGCCGATGAGCGGGCTCAAATCAAGCGTCGTTTCGGTCGCAACAACCTTCAGACTTTCGAGCCAGGCTTCCAAAGCGACGTCGTCCTCTTCGCAGAGTTCCCGACTCAACGCCGCTCCCCCGAGCACACTGCGGAACGCGGCATCCTGCCAGCGAGGCAGCACTTCATAACGAATGCGGTTACGAAAATGATCGCGGGTGGCGTTTGTCGCATCCTCGCGCCAATTCAGGCCGGCATCCGACAAGGCCCCTGCCAACTCGGACTTTCCCAACGTCAAGAGTGGCCGCAGAAAAATGCGCCCGTCATCCCGGAGGCTGACCGGTCGTGGAGCTGCGAGACCGGCCGGGCCGGCACCGCGCGCAAGCCGCATCAACAGGGTTTCGGCAATATCGTCTTTTTGATGCCCCGTCCACAGCACCACGGCACCACGGGCCGCCATCTCGCGGGTAAAAAACGCCTGCCGGGCATCGCGCGTCTCAGCCTCGTTGGGCTCCGACGGCGCATCAGTCCATTGTGACGAACTAAAAGTAATCCCTAATCGCCCGCAGACTTCGCGGCAAAATCGCTCGTCCCCATCACTCGCCTCACCGCGCAGGCAATGGTTAAAATGAAGCGCCGTCAGCTTGTTTCTCCGTTCCGGCCAATGCGCCCACATGAGCAGCACAAGTGCGAGTGAATCCGAGCCACCCGAAAACGCCACACACCAAGACTCATCCAACGGTCGCGCGCCAGCGGCCTCCACAGCCGCAGCGTGGAGCGCGGCGCGCGGAAATCTTGCCGCGAAATTAGCAGCAAGTTCTGGCCAAAGGTTGGAAGTTACCTGTGTCATTTTAAGCAACTCAAAGAATCCAGCATCGTGCCGTTCAAAGCAAAACCGGATTCTTTCCTATGCTCAGAATGACAGACGCAGACCGCGGACTTTTATTTTAACTAAAGCTCAGAAACTCTTTGCCGAAATACGGCACGAGCGCGGCCGGAATTTTCACGCGACCGTCGGCTTGCAGATTGTTTTCCAGCAAAGCAGCGAGCACGCGCGGCACGGCGAGACCTGAACCGTTCAGGGTGTGGACGAGCTCTGGTTTGCCGGTCTCTTTAACCCGGTAGCGGATCTGCGCGCGGCGGGCTTGAAAGGTCTCGAAGTTTGAACAACTCGAAACCTCCAACCAGCGTTTCTGTCCGGCGGCCCAGACTTCGAGATCGTATTTCTTGGACTGGGAAAAACCGAGATCGCCACCGCACATGAGCAATACGCGATAAGGCAGACCGAGTTTTTGCAGAATCCGCTCAGCGTCGTTGCGCAGGCTGTCGAGCTCGTCGTAGCTGGTCGCGGGATGCACCCATTTCAGCAGCTCGACTTTATCGAACTGATGTAGGCGGTTGAGACCGCGCACATCCTTGCCATAACTGCCGGCCTCGCGGCGGAAGCACGGTGTGTAGGCGCAGCGGCGAACCGGCAGGGAGCTTTCTTCCAGGATTTCGTCGCGGAAGAAATTGGTCAGCGGCACCTCAGCAGTCGGCACAGCGTAGAAATGCTCCTGCGTCGTCTCGTACATCTGCCCTTCTTTGTCAGGCAGCTGGCCTGTCGCAGTCGCGCTGGCGGCGTTGACTAAGATCGGCGGGTTGACCTCGACGTAACCGGCCTTGGTGTCCTCATCGAGGAAGAACTGGAGCAACGCCCGGACGATCCGTGCGCCATCGCCAACGTAGAATGGGAACCCCGCGCCGGTGACCTTGGTGCCACGAGCGAAGTCGAAAAGTTTCTCGAAGTCAGGAATATCGAAATGCGGTTTCGCGTGCGGCGAGACGGCGTTGACGTCACCATTCGTCGAATACACGACATTCTGTTCCGGCGTCGCTCCCTCGGGCACGCTGGCGTGCGGCAGATTCGGAAGAGCGAGCATGGCCTGCTTCCATTTATCCTCGGTCTCCTTGAGCAGAACTTCGCGCTCTTTCGCCTGCGCCGAGACAGCCTTCATCTCCTGGACCTTGGCGATAAATTCGGGCGAGCCTTTGGGCAGTTTGGCCATCTCGGTGTTGGCCGCCTTCTGTTTGCTGCGCAGTTGTTCGACTTCCTGCAGCAGGTTGCGCCACGCGGCGTCGAGCGCCAGCACGGCGTCGAGGTCGACGTCGAGATGCTTCTTGGCAATGGCGGCGCGGACCAGGTCCGGCGTTTCACGGATGAGCTTGGGATCGAGCATGGCGGTAGAGAAAAACCTTTCGGCGGCTTCAACTCACGCCAATTCTGCGCGAGTTATGTGCTGGCGGTACCTCAAAAGCCGCGTTGCGGAAACGGTGCCGCGGTGCGCGGTCGCCCGCCTTCAAGCTTTTGAAATCGCGCGTAGACGTCTTTTGCGGTGAGTAATTTCAAGTTTCCAATCGGTGCCTGGACCACGTGGTTGGCCGGAGCATTGAGCGGATACGGCCCGAAAAGCCGCGGGTCGGTCGGACCAAATATTCCAAGCGTCGGAACACCCAGCGCGGCTGCGAGATGGAGCGGTCCGCTGTCATTGCAGATTACCCAGCAGGCGCGTTTGATGAGGGTAGGCAGAGAGACGAGACTGGTGTTGCCCGTGAGGTTGAGAAACATGCTCTCCGGCGGCGCATCCTTGAAATCGACGTACGCATTGCCCGCCCACACGACTTTGCGGCCGGTACCGTCGCGCGCGATGGCCTCGGTCAGCTCTTTGAAGCCGTGCCATTTTTTTTCCGCGCGACGACTGTCGGGGAACATCACCACCGGGCTGGCGCCGCTGCGACTTTCAAGAAAACTCAGGTTAAGCCCGTCCACCGGCTTAAACTCCAAGTTGCCCTGCAACTCGGGTATCGCGTCGAGCACGGGACAAAATTGCAGCAAAATATCCATCGCATGGCTCCGGCGACCGTCGGGCGGCAGCGGCACTTTGCGTTGGTAGAAAATCCCAGCACCTTCGCGTGCATCTGAGCGGCCAACTTTATGCGCGGCCTTCGTACGCCATGTCATAAGACCCGTGCGCAGCAGACCTTGAAAATCGAAGACGTAGTCGAATTCCGTTTCGCGGACCTGGCTCATCAACCGCATAAAGCCAGCCGGGCCGTCATGGCGCCGAAAGACGTAAGTTCGGTCGATCGCTTCGCAGGCTCGCACCATCGGTGCAAAAATATCCCGCACGATCCAGGAAATCCGCAGATCGGGTTTCTGGGTCTTGAGCGACGTCGCGACCTGGAGTCCGTGTACGATGTCGCCGAGCGAGGAAGGTTTGATAATCAGAAGCTGGGTCATGGCGTTGCGCGGCTGAAGAATGTTCTTTTAACCGCGGGCAGGCTTCGTTTGATGAAGTTTCCCTCGGTAAAATCAAATGATTATCGCCGTTTTTCACGCGATCCTCTTAATCCAAGCCCGTTCGCGTGCTTAAACTTATCCTCCAAATCACCGGCTGGCTGCTCGCTCACACACCGCAGATTCTGCTGCGCGCCTTCACGCGAGTGCTCGGGAACTCCCTCTTTTTTATTCTGCCGCGCCGCCGCCGGTTGTTCTTCGCCAACCTCGATCACGCTTTTCCGGACCGGCCACGTGCCTGGCAGGCAAAAATCGCGCGTGAAAGCGGCTGCCGTCTGATTGAGACCGCGTTGCTCTCGCTCGCGTCGCCCTTTCTAAGCGAGGAGCAGCTGCGCGGAATCGCTTCCGCCGGATCATCCGTGGAGCTTTTGTATAGCCAACATCACGAACAGCCTCTGCCGGTCGTGCTCGGAACCGTACACTTCGCTTATTGGGAATCTGAAACCTGGCTCAAGCTCCTCCTCGCGCAGCCCATGCCCGAAACGGGCGTGATCTTCCGTCCACTCGACAACAAGTCGGCCGACCAGTGGGTAAAGAAAACAAGGGAACGATTTGGTCTGCGGCTGCTTTCGCGCAAAGAAGGCTTCCAGGACGCGCTGAAGATTCTCCGCCGGAAAGGCGTGATCGCTTTGTTGTTCGATCAAAACGCCGGCATGCAAGGCGCGCTGACGCTCCTGTTCGGACGCGTCTGCTCGACCACCGAGCTCACGGGACTGCTGGTCGAAAAATTCGGCGCGCGTCTCTACGCCTTTTATCCTCGTCGCCTCGGATTCTGGCGCATCGAACTCAATGCCGTTCCCATCGACCACGGCGGCTCCTCGGCGGGCGCGACACTCGCCCTCAACCGCTGGCTGGAGGCAACCCTGTCCTCCGACGACAATCTCTGCGCCTCCTGGCTCTGGAGCCACGACCGCTGGCGGCATCAGGACATGCCGGCGAAACGACTCCACCTGGAATCAAAACGCGATTTGCTGGCCGCAGATCTCGCCGCACGCCGACTGGTGGTCATGCCACGGAAGACACGCATCTTCGTCCGCATGCCCAACTGGTTGGGCGATGTCGTCATGGTACTGCCGCTTTTGCGCGCCCTGCGTGTTTCCCGGCCCGATGCCGAGCTTACGCTTATCGCCAAAGCTTCATTTTTACCTCTGCTGGAAAGCTGGGACATCGCCGATCGCTTTGAACCACTGCCGTCACGAGGGCTTGGATACTTTCTCCATTTCTGGAAACTGCGCCGTCGTTATCCGGACGCCTATCTGCTTTTCACCCATTCCGCCCGCGGGGATTTTGAAGCGTGGTTGACGCGTTGCCGGCAACGTTTTGGCGTAATCAAACGAGGTCGCCGACGGCCGCTGCTCACGCACAGTTACCGCGTGCCGACCGATTTCGACGAGTCGCACCATCATCAGCTCGAGCTTTGGGAGAACTTTCTCCGCCACTTCGGTCTTAATGCCCCGGCTGATCGCACCCCCATCGCGCGTCGCCCCCCGCCCCAGACAAACCCGCCCTTTCCCCTGCCCGACCGCGCCGTAATCGGTTTCATCGCTGGCTCGGAAAACAATCCCGAAAAACGCTGGCCTGTCGCCCACTGGCGTCGCTTGGCCGAAAATCTGCTTTCCGAAAGCACGACCAGCACACTACAACTTTTTGGTACCGCCAACGACCAACCCGTCACCGCCGCCATCGCGGACGGACTCGACGCTGGGCGCGTGGTTGATCTCGCCGGGCGTACGGATTTGACGGCTTATAGGGCCAAACTCCGCGCGTGTCGCCTGCTGGTGACCAACGACACGGGCGGTATGCACCTCGCCAATTTTCTCGGCGTGCCGGCCATCGCGCTCTTTGGCCCAACTAATCCGGTACGCACGGGACCCGTTTTTTCCGCACCGTTCGAAATTCTTCAACCACCCGGTTGCCCGGCTACCGGCGGCGGCACGCTCGCCGATCTCGCCCCGGAAACAGTCCTTGCCGCCATCCACCGTCAACTCGCATCGTCTTCATCCTGATCTGCAATGTCGCTGCTCACCGTAACTGATCTTCGCACCTATTTCCACACCCGCAGTGGAGTTTACCGCGCGGTGGATGGCATCGACTTTTCGGTCGAGCGCGGGGAAACGCTCGGCATCGTCGGCGAGTCCGGTTGCGGCAAATCCGTCACCTGTTACTCGCTCATGGGATTGATCCCGCAGCCCCCGGGACGCATCGAGAGTGGCTCGGCACTGTTCGATGGTGTGGACCTGCTTCATTGTTCGGCAAGTCAGGCCCGCTCCATCCGCGGCAAGCGCATTGCGATGATTTTTCAGGACCCGATGACCTCGCTCAATCCCTACCTGCGGATCTCGGAGCAGCTCATCGAGCCGTTGCTCATCCACGAAAAAATCTCCCGCAAAGCCGCACTCGTCCGGGGTCTCGAAATCATGGCGGCAGTTGGCATCAACGATGCCGAAAAACGCATTCATTTTTACCCGCATGAATTTTCCGGGGGCATGCGCCAGCGCGTGATGATTGCGATGGCGCTCATCACCAAACCCGAGCTGCTGATCGCCGACGAGCCCACCACCGCCCTGGACGTCACGGTGCAGGCGCAGATCCTGGAACTCATAAAAAAGATGCAGCGCGAGCTCGGTATGGCTGTCATTTTTATCACGCACGATCTCGGCGTCATCTCCGGCCTCTGTGATCGTGTACAGGTGATGTACGCCGGTCGCGTGGTTGAAACTGGCGATACTCGAACCATTTTCTATCAGCCCAAGCATCCGTACACTCGGGCACTGCAACGTTCGATTCCTTCACTCCAACCCAAGGGCAGCGAACTCTACACCATCGCCGGCATGCCTCCGGATCTCTCAAAGCCGCTGCCCGGCTGTTCGTTCGCACCGCGCTGCGAGTTTGCCACCGACCGCTGCCGTGTCGAAACGCCCGTGCTTTCCGCACAAAACGCCGACCACTCTCACGCCTGCATCCGCGTTCAGGCCGGAGAAATCTGAGCCGGAGAATTTGAATATGGAACTCAGGAACGACTGGAAAATACCGCTGCAAAGCCAACCTCCATTCCTTAGTTCCTCCTCTCTCCCCATTGGCGGTCATTCGCGTCCATTAGCGGTTAAAAAATCCTCCCTGCCTTTTTCCAGCTTTTCTGAGTTCCAGATTAAATAGATCTTCATGCCCGCCCCCATTCTCCAGCTCAACGACGTCAAAACTCACTTCCCCATCCACGAAGGGTTTTTGGTCAAGCGCCACACCGGAACAGTTAAAGCTGTCGACGGCGTCTCGCTTTCCCTCGCGTATGGCGAAGTCCTCGGACTCGTCGGTGAATCAGGCTGCGGCAAATCCACCCTTGGTCGCACCATCCTGCAGCTTATTCCACCGACGGACGGCACGATCGTACTGGAAGGTAAAAACCTTACCTCTGGTTCGGCTGAAGACATCATGGATGTACGCCGTCACTTGCAGATGGTCTTTCAAGATCCCTACGCATCGCTCAATCCGCGCATGACGGTGTTCGCCACGCTGGCCGAACCATTAATCGTCCATAAAGTCTGTGCGCGCGCCGAGATTCCGGCCCGTGTCGCCGAACTCATGACGCTCGTCGGCCTCGCTCCGCGGTTCATGCAAAAATATCCGCACGAGTTCTCCGGCGGACAACGCCAGCGCATCGCCATCGCCCGCGCTCTCGCACTGCAACCGCGCGTGATCATTGCCGACGAACCCGTTTCCGCCCTCGACGTCTCCATCCAGGCGCAAATCCTAAATCTCCTCGCCAGCCTCGTAAAGAAGATGGGGCTAAGCCTCATTTTCATCGCGCACGATCTTTCGGTCGTGAAACACATTTCCGATCGCATCGCCGTGATGTACCTCGGGAAAATCGTCGAGCTCGGCTCGGCCGTCGACGTGATTGAGCGCCCCCTGCATCCCTACACGCGCGCGCTCATCAGCGCGATCCCGACCCCCAATCCCGATGTCGAACGCGCGCGCCAGCGCATTGTCCTGGCTGGCGATCCCCCATCACCGGTCAATCCACCGCGTGGCTGCGCATTTCATCCGCGCTGTCCTTACGCACAGGAGAGATGCAAAGTCGCTGTACCGACACTTACCGCCACCGACAACAACCGCGAAGTTGCCTGCGTTCGCCTCGGCGAGATCTGACGCGTCATTTTGCGGTCTGGCGCTCGGCAAAAATATTCCGGAAATGCGGAGAGCTTTTACCGCAGAGAACAAGACTAACGTCCCAATAATCAGCACCAATCGATCCCTGTTTCTCCTCAGCGTACTCTGCGCTCTCTGCGGTTCATTTCTGAATCTAGAACAACCTAACCTGCCGTAATGCTTCGTAGCAGGCGATTCCCGCAGCCGTACTCAGATTGAGGGAGCGTAGATCGGGATTGGCGTGCGGGATCGTCACGCGCTGCGCTTCTCCGATTTCCGTGTGCAGCCATTCCGGTGCACCGAACCCCTCGTTGCCGAAAACCAGCCCGTCGCCGTCTTCGTAACGCACATCCCAAAAACTTTGTTGGGTCTTGGTCGTGAAGAGCCAGAGACGTTTGGGCGCAGCGGGACTCGCCTTAAATGCCGACCAGTCAGCGTGATGATGCACATCGAGCGAATACCAATAATCCATGCCAGCCCGCTTCAGATTTTTGTCCGTGACCTTAAACCCCAGTGGATGAATCAAATGCAGTCGGGACCGGGTCAGCGCACACATCCGCCCAATATTCCCCGTGTTTTGTGGGATCTCAGGTTGAAAAAGTGTAATGTGAAGCATCCTTTAGGGAAAATCCAACGACATCACCTGATGCAACACCACAATTAACGGTGCGACGCTGGCTCGATTCCCCGGAGAAACAGCGCGTACCGCCAGACTCACTCCACGCCATGCCTTCTCCTAATTTTTCGAGCCGTCCGCTCGTTCTGGTTGACGACGAGCCCCTGATTTTAGAGTCCTTCGGACAGTTACTGCGCACGCATCTCTCCTGCGAGGTTTATACTTTCTCCAACCCGTTTGAAGCGCTTCAGCAGCTCATCGCGATCAATCCGGGAGTTATCATCACCGATTATTCCATGCCGGGTATGAACGGGCTCAAGTTTCTTGCTCAAGCCCAACGTTTCGTGCCCGACACGAATTTTGTCATCATTACCGGTGGCCCGGTCGATTATTCAACAGAGGAACTCCAGGACCTTCCAGCCCTCAAGGGAATCTTGAGAAAGCCGCTTCACTGGAGAAGCCTCGCGAAGTTCGCAGTGAGCAACTGGCCGGACGCTACTCCACCGCTGCTGCACGAACCAGCCGTTGCGTGCTAAAGTATTTTCAGCAAGCCGCAGTCGGGGTAACCCCGTAGCGTGCCTTCAGCGTTTGCGTGGGTGGCGCAGTGTGTAGCCGCAGCCTTCATCAGCTCGGGCTGACTCGGTTAATATACGCC
>Ga0302294_10000216_pt1 | contig 17833 bp, 16 predicted proteins | sample III_Fen_N2_3_FD_194550 | JGI IMG/M metagenome (GOLD analysis project Ga0302294, IMG submission 194550) | Peat permafrost microbial communities from Stordalen Mire near Abisko, Sweden - III_Fen_N2_3 | ecosystem: Environmental > Terrestrial > Soil > Wetlands > Permafrost | place: Sweden: Abisko...
GTCAGGCCGCGCGCCGAAACACTTGATGATGCCTGGGACCTGTGTGCGTCCGGAACCTGCGCGCCAGTAGTCGTAGGCGGCGAGCGTGTCACCGGTCGCTTCGGCGTCTTCGATAATGCGAATCTTCGGCGGAGGCGGTGCTTGGCCTTCGATTGCCGGAGAGATTACTGGTTCAGCGTTATCTGCGGGCTTCTTAGGATCGCTCATTTCCATCCACCATATTATCGGGAAGCAACGTCGTCTGCTCGGGCACGACGTGCGCCCGCTGCAACAAGGCATAGACAGGAATACCGAGCAACACCACCGCACATCCCAACAACGCTTGCCATGGCGTATTCATCAGCACCAGCGCTAGCAGGACGACGATTTGGGCAAGAAATATGAGCGGCGTCACCGGATAGCCAGGTGTGTGGACGAGCGGCGCCGCGTCACCGTCTCGTCGGCGAAACACAAACAGCGTGGAAACGGTGAGTCCGAGGAACAACACCGCGACAAACAGAAAGTAGGCGATGATCTGCTCGAAGGCGCCCAGCGCAATCAGGAGCGAGGTCATGATGCCCTGGATACCAATGGCGCGCATCGGCGTTCCAAGCACGGGGTGCAGTTTGGCCACGGCCGGAAGGAACACGCCATCTCGCGCCATGGCGTAGTACACGCGCGGGGAGAGCATGATCATTGCCGCCATGCTGCCGACGACGCAGAGCACTACCGCGCCTGCCAGTAGATTCGCTCCGGCGCGGCCAAACAGGATGGCTCCCGCCTGCGCGACAAAGGTGCGATCGGAGGTGACGCTCTCTGGCGGCACAAGATAAAGGAAGGCGCCGCTAACAAGTACGTAGGCAGCTACAACCGTAATCACGCCAAGCACCAGCGCGCGCGGCAGAGTTCGCGTCGGGTTCTTAATCTCGCCCGCGATTTTGCTTAAGTCCCACCATCCGCCAAAGCTGTAGAACGCAGCCACCAGTCCGCCCGCGATGGCGGGCAGCAAAGGCGCGGAGCCGGGACGCTGAGCGACGAACGGCACGAAGTGCGACCACGAACCTAAGCGGAACACCAGCGCCCACACCACTATCAGGGCCAGAATGCCGAGCTTCAGCCACGTGGTGTAACGGAGGAACCCCGCGCCCGCACGGGTATTCAGCATGTTGATGGCGCACAGTACCGCGACGGTGGCGATGGCCATCAGTTTTGTAACCAACGGACTCCAGCCGAAGATGTAGGCACCGTAGGTAGCACCACCGACCGCCAGCGCGGCCGTGACTCCCGGATCCATCACCAGCAGGCTCATCCAGCCGTAAAGAAAAGCGACGCGCTCGCCGAAGGCTTCGCGCAGGTAAACGTACAACCCGCCGGCTTCAGGATAGCGCGCGGCAAGCTCACCGAAACATAAGGCCCCGCTGACCGTGATCGCACCCATCACCAGCCAGACCATCAGCAGCCAGAAGGGCGAGCCTAGCGACCGCGCCATGCCGGCAGGGGTGAGAAAGATCCCGACGGCGATGGCTTCACCAGCCACCGCCGCCGCGGCCGATCCCAATCCCAGTTCGCGGCGCAACCCACCTGCCCGCGAAACCGCCGCTGTAGTTTGCTTCGTCACTTAGAAGCTAAATCGTACAGCGAGTTGGAATGCCCGCGGGCCTCCGGAACCGAAGACCCCGCCCGCGGTCGTGACCGGCGCACCGAATGACGAGGACTGCAAGTATCCGGGCGTGTTGGGCGTGTTGCTGTCGCGCACCAGAACGTTGGCGTAGCCGGAGTAGTTAGTGTTCGAGACTCCAAGAATGTTGGTGGTGTTAAACAGATTGAACGCTTCTCCGATGACAAGCAGCGACATACGCTCACCGAACTTGAACTGCTTCGATACTCGCAAATCAAACGAGTTGAACATGTTGCAGAAGCTTGCGCCAGGATCGACTAGCGGCAGCGGAGAACCGTTCACGCCACCGTTAGAGTTGACTTGAGAGATGGCAGCGTTCAGCTCCGTTCCGTTGTGATATGCGCGACAGCCGGAGTTGCGTCCGAATTCCGGCACACGTGTGCTGTTGTCAGGCAGCATGATGTCCATGGGGACGCTGGAGGCGAGCGTCCACAGCGGAGAAATCTGTAAGCCCCACTTCAAGTCGGCCGTGCCAGAGATGACGAAACGGTTGCGCTGATCGTTGGGCGTCGGGCCGTACTCCCGATGCAGGTTCAGCGGATCGATAGGGCCGTTGCCAAAGGGGATCTGGTCGTCGTTGGCGTAATTCATCGACTTCGAAAGCGTGTACGCCGCATGGAGCTGATAGTGATTCGAGAAACGCTTGTCCACGGTAAGGAACAGCGCGTCGTAGTGGGTGTTGACGTTCGACGCCAGGTTTTTCACCGTGTCAGGGCCGCCGACCACGGGGTTATACACCGTGCCGATGGGGACGCCTAGGATGAAATGGGTGCCGAGGTCGTGAATGCCGTCGGCGCGCACGATCCAGTTCTTCGCGAACTCCCACTGGAAGCCCAGGTTGAACTGCTGCACCGACGGGTTCTGCATGGCGTTATCAATGATGTTGATGCCCGATGCGCCAGCCCCCGGAAGAATAAAGCCGGTGAACGGATTCGACAGCGTTGGCGCGCCCGGCAGGAAAAATCCGTTGGGATCGAGGTACACCGGGCCGTTGGGTCCGCCGATGGCGTTACCCGCCCGCACGTCGATGGGCAGCGAGGTTCCGTTGAGGCCGCGCTCCAGAGACATGATTTCGAGCGTGATGCGGTCGTAGTAGATGCCGTAGCCGCCGTGGACGGTCAGGTTGCCGGCAGGGTTCGCCCAATTGAATCCGATGCGAGGTCCCCAATTGTTAATGTCTTTGCCGCGCGTACCATGCAGAAACGGCTGCACGATGGGGTTGATCTGGCTGTAGTAGCTGATGTTTTTGGAGTTGGTATCGAGATCGTAGCGCAACCCAAGGTTCAGGGTGAGTTGCCGGGTGACGTGCCAGTCGTCTTGTGCGAAGAACGCCAGATAGTTGTTATTGCAGCCGGGCAACAGGAGCGGACGATCGGGATAGTGGCTTTGCAGCGTGACTGCAAACAGCAAGTCGTCCCAAGTAACTTGACCGTCGCCGTTGCGATCGAAGTCGGGAAAGTTCTCCACGGCCTCGATACGGCCCTGCTGGAAGACCCCGAGATTAAAGCTGGCGGCTACGTGCTGCACTTCCGCCCCGAACTTGAAATTGTGCTTGCCGCGCGACCAGTCCAACACGTCGCCGAACTGAAGGCGGTTCTGCTTGGTGGACTGCGGAACGCGGAACGAAGCGCCATCCTGCAAACTGGGCAAATCGAGCTGCGGCGAGACCACAACCGGAGTGGTGTTGTTAAAGAAGTTGTTTTCCGCAAAGCTGAAGCGGTTGAGCAGCGTCGGCGTAATGACGTGCGTCCAAGCGGAGACGAACGCCTGGAACTTGTTCTCCAGTACCTGCCGCTGTGACGCGGAACCCAGCGCGCGATCGAGCGAGCTTGCGCCCGTTGCGTTGAGTTGCTGGATGGAGTAGCGCAGCATCAGGCTGTCTTTGTCGGTGACTTGCCAATCGCCGCGCACGGTGCCAAGCGCGTCGATGCCCGGCGCGGAGGCATAACTCTTGATGATGGTCTGGGTGTTGAGGTCAGCGAAACCGACGGGCACACCGCTCACCTGGTCGCGATATTCAAACGCGGAGTAGAACCACGCCTTGTTCTTGATGACGGGTCCGCCAACGGATCCCGCATACTGCTCGCGGCGGAAGGGCGGAGTGCCGATTGTGGGATCGACCAATGGCGACGACGCCTGCAAAGCCTGGTCGCGGACGAACACAGCGGCAGTGCCGTGCCAGTCGTTGGTGCCAGACTTGGTCACGACGTTAACGACTGAAGAGCCGGAGCGTCCGAGGGCGGCCGAATATTGGTTGGAAGCGATCTGGAATTCCTGAACCGCGTCTTGGGGGACGTTGTGCAACATTCCGCCGACCGTGTCGTCATTATTGTCAGCGCCGTCGATGGAAACGTTGCCGCCGCGGCCGAGCTGTCCATCGGTCGAAATCACCACAGTGTCGGTCTTGGTGGGATCGAAGTTCGGCGCAGGTGAGTTGCCGGGCACGAGCAGGGAAAGCTCCAGGAAGTTGCGCCCGTTCAGCGGCAGCGAGTCGATTTGCTCGGAACTGATTACGCCGTCTACGATTGAGCTTGTGGTATTGACCAGCGGTGCGTCAGTCGAATTGACGAGGACGTTGACCCGTTCTGATTTCAGCTGGAGGCGGATTTTCAGGTCCCGCTGCTGACCGACTTCAAGGCGCACTTGCGACGTTGTCGTGTCGAAGCCAGTGGCGGAGATGCGGACGTCATATTCACCGGGCGATAACGCATTCACGATGAACAAGCCGGTGGCGTTCGTTGTCGCCGTGCGGCTGATGCCGGTTGCCTTGCTCTGGACGGTGATGGCGGCGCCAGAAACGGCGGCACCCGAAGGATCGAGGACATCGCCGTTGAGAACTGCGGAATCCTGCGCGAACGCCGAGGCCACGCAGAGCACAGCCGTAAGACATATCAAAGTCAAATTAATCTTCAATTTGCAACCCCAAAGTCGGAATGAGTTTCAGACCGCGCCGTGCGCGTACTTCTAGCGAACCTCGGAGAGCGGCCTGTTTTTTAGTCCAGTTGGGAGGAATCTATCTGGCGCGAAGTCGCGAAACAATAATTCAAATGCATTACGATTTGCGTCGGCCTTCGTGATAGTCTGTGCCGCATTGATTTCTGAGAACGTTGCGGGGACGCGATGAAGAAAACTGCGAAGGACAAGATTCCGAAGACGGTTGAGGAATACCTGGAAGGGGTTCCGGAGCCGCAGCGGACGACGCTGAAGAAGGTTCGTACGGTGATTCAGTCGGTGTTGCCGGAAGAGGCGACGGAGGGCATCAGCTATCGCATTCCGTGCGTGAAGTACAAAGGCATGCTGGTCGGCTACGCGGCGTTCGCGGAGCACTGCTCGCTGTTTGGCATGAGTGGCACTTTATTGGGGCCGTTCAAGGATGAACTGAAAAAATATTCCACGTCGAAGGGAACCATCCGCTTTGCGGTGGACAAGCCGCTGCCCGCGATGCTGATCAAGAGGCTGGTGAAGCATGCGATAGCGCAGAAGGACGCGAAAGCGAGGAAGTAGAGATCAAACGGAGCCTCACAGTGTGGGACATATAGTTTCGCTTCCTTCCACGGAAGGGAACGAGGGGCAACGTCGTTTCGCATGCAAGGAGCGTTATTCTGCGGCGATATCGGTCACAGGATGTAGCGCGACAGGTCCTGATCTTTCACGATGTCGGTCAGAGCATTGCGAACGTAGTCAGCATCGACCGTGACGTCCTTTTCCTTCAGGTCAGGGGCCTCGAAGCTGATGGTGTCGAGCACGCGCTCCATGATGGTATGAAGGCGACGCGCGCCAATATTTTCCGTTCCTTCGTTGACTTTGAAGGCGAAATTCGCAACCTCGGCAAGCGCCTCCGGAGTGAATTCCAGCTTCACGCCTTCGGTCTCCAACAGTGCGACATACTGTTTGGTCAGCGAAGACTTCGGCTCGGTAAGAATCTTGATGAAGTCCTCGACAGTGAGTGACTTCAGCTCGACGCGAATCGGGAAGCGCCCCTGCAACTCGGGGATCAGGTCGCTGGGCTTCGAAACGTGAAAAGCGCCGGCGGCGATAAACAAAATGTGGTCGGTGCGTACCATGCCATAGCGTGTGTTGACCGTGGTGCCCTCGACGATGGGCAGTATGTCGCGCTGCACACCCTCGCGTGAAACGTCGGGCCCGTGGCCGCCTTCGCGCCCGGCGATCTTGTCGATCTCGTCGAGGAAAATGATGCCTGAGTTCTCTACCCGCTCGACGGCAACGCGATGCACCTGATCCATGTCGATGAGGCGCTGTTCTTCTTCCTGGATGAGGTACTCGAAGGCCTCGCTGACCTTCATTTTCCGCTTCTTAGTGCGCTGGCCGAAAATATTGGGCAACATGTCTTTCATGTTGATGTCCATATCTTCGACGCCTTGATTGGTAATGATTTCGAAGGCGGGCATGGACTTTTCGCGTACGTCTAGCTCGACCATGCGCTCGTCGAGCTTGCCCTCGCGCAGTTGCTGGCGCAGCTTCTCGCGGGTCCGGGACCCGGGCTCACCAGCCAGCAGCGGCTCGTTCCCGAGATTAAAGCCGATGGTCGAATCCGACGACGGCGTCTTCATCGGAGCCACTGGCGCGGGCATGGACGGCAGCAGCAGGTCAAGCAAGCGCTCTTCGGCGTTCAACTCAGCCTTGTCCTCAACGTCCTCGAGCTTCTCCTCGCGCACCATGTCTATGGCGATTTCCACGAGGTCGCGAATCATCGACTCCACATCGCGTCCCACGTAACCGACTTCGGTAAACTTCGAGGCTTCGACCTTCATAAACGGCGAGTTCGCCAGCTTCGCCAGGCGACGGGCAATTTCCGTTTTGCCCACACCAGTCGGTCCCATCATGATGATGTTCTTAGGAATGATTTCTTCTGCCAGCTCAGGCGTGAGCTTTTGGCGGCGCATGCGGTTGCGCAGGGCGATGGCCACTGAGCGTTTCGCGTCATGCTGGCCGACAACGTACTTGTCGAGCTCGCGCACGATTTCGCGCGGAGTGAGGTCGTCGAGTGCTACGTGTTCGTCGTCGGTGCTTGCGGGAAGATAAATAGCCAATTCCTGATCCTCAAGGGCAATTGCCCTTAGCGCCAAAGGAAGCGCCGAGCCTGCCAGTTGTCCTTATAACTCTTCGATGGTGATGTTGTCGTTGGTATAGATGCAGGTTTTGCCGGCAATCTTCATGGCTTCTTCGGCAATCTGCCGTGCCGAGAGCTGCGTGTGGTCGAAAAGAGCCGTGGCGGCCGAGGTCGCATAGGCGCCTCCGCTGCCAATCGCGGCGATGCCGGTGTCTGGCTCGATCACGTCGCCCTGACCGCTGATGAGAAACGTCTGGGTCTGGTCGGCGACCAGCAAGAGCGCCTCGAGCTGCCGCAACATCTTGTCGGTGCGCCAATCTTTGGCGAGCTCGACGGCCGCTCGGCCCAGATTGCCGTGATACTGCTCCAGCTTCGACTCGAAGCGTGCAAACAGCGAAAAAGCATCGGCGGTCGAACCGGCAAAGCCGGCCAGAATCTTGTCTTGGTAGAGTCGGCGGATCTTTCGGGCGGTGTGCTTGATCACATTGTCGCCGAGAGTGACCTGGCCGTCTCCAGCCATAACCACCTTACCCTCCCGGCGAATACAAAGAACGGTAGTCGATCGGATTAATCGCTGCTGTGCCATGAGAAGCACCAATTATACCGGGAAATGCGGCGGCGCGCTGAAATATGAGCGAAAGTGACTAAGATTGTAGTGTGGTTACGTTATCTATATATTTATCAATAACTTACAGAAATCTAATGCTTGTGACTCTCCAGTTCCTCTAGCAGATCGTCGATTCTCGCTTCCAGAATATTGCGAATCGACAGGATCCCCAACACTTTGCCTTGGTCGTCCACCACGGGCAGGTGGCGGTAGTGGCGTTCAAGCATGACCTTGAAAGCCTCTCCTGCGGTGGTTTCGTCGGTAGCCATTTCGACCATGGGACTCATCAGCTCACGGACTGGCGTGGCTCGCGCCTCCCGTCCGCTCAGGGCAAATTTCGCCAAAACGTCACGCTCGGTAAACATCCCGGCGACAACACCCTGTTCATCGATGACAGCGACGGCACCGACGTCCTTGTCCATCATCATTCGGATCGCATCTTCGACCGTGGCCAGCACCGACACGGTCGCCGGACCTTCGTCACACCATTCCAACAGGCTCATGAGGGGAAAGTTCCTTTCTATGAGACTGCGAGGTTACGTTCCATGGCTGCGGGAGTCAAGGAGGTAGGTCACACAGCTACCGCCTAGGGCCCGGACGTTGCTGGCTGCTCGTTTCAGTGGCTGCTTGAGTCGGACGGAAGCACGGCAATGTCGAAGTACATCAACTCCGTGCCGCCGGAGTCGCGCACTCCGCTGAGGTAGATGTGCGCCCCTTTCACGGGATTGAGGATGTCTTCAATGTCGAAGAACAAGAAGCCCGATTGAGTGGAGTGCGGCTCGACGGCGAAGGCGCTGAATTTAGCGCGGTTCACCTCTTCGAGTTGTTGCTGGGCCTTTTTATTCTTGCCTCCACCCCCGCCCGGAATGGGAAAAGGAGTGACCTTTCCGGGACTCGTGCTGCTGGCGTTGACATGACCGACGCGGCGCATCACGTCTTCCACCCCGAGGCCGTCGAGTTTCGAGCGATTGGCGGTCACGAGTTGGGCGTGCAATTTGGTGACGGAAATGGGCTTGTCCCCGTCGTTGGTAATCACGAGAAACACGGGGAGAATGCCCTGCTGTACGTAATGGGTTGAGAAGACGTCGTCTTTGGGCGCGGTGTTGTATAGGTCGATGGCGATCGTGATCTTCTCGTCAGAATGCACATCCTTGCTGGCATACGTCGCGGCATTTTCGGTGTGGGGCATGACAAAGTCTTTGAACGCCCACAGCGGAATCACCGCGAGTAGCGAACACGCCAGGACCACAGGCAGAACACGACAGCGGACAGAGGACATGTCCGGATTATCGCTTGCGCGGCCCAGCGGCACAACTGACCGTTGGTTCGCCTACGGTGGGCAAGTACAATCGCAGGGTGTATTTCGCCTACAGCGCGCTGCTCTTTCTGGGGTTGGCGCTCAGCTCGCCCTGGTGGTTGCTCGAGATGCTACGCCACGGCAAGTACCGCACCGGTTTGCGGGAGCGCCTCGGTGCCGTGCCTCAGCGACTGACTACGGCAACTGGCGAGACCATCTGGATCCACGCGGTATCGGTCGGCGAGGTGCTGGCGGTTACGCGCATGGTAGAGGAGTTGAAGGCGACCCTTCCGGGATGGCGGGTAGTGGTCTCGACGACGACCGATACCGGCCAAGCCTTGGCGCGGCAGCGGTTTGGAGACAGCAACGTTTTCTACTTTCCGTTGGATCTGTCGTTTTCTGTCAAGGCGTATCTGGGAGAGTTACAGCCAAAGTTGCTGGTACTGGCGGAGAGCGAGTTTTGGCCCAACCTGCTGCACCAGACGCATAAGATGGGCGTCCCGGTGGCCGTGGTGAATGCTAGAGTGTCGGACCGGTCATTGCCGCGTTATCTGAAGTTTCGTAGTCTACTCCGTGGCGTACTCCGCGATGTAGATGTGTTTCTGGCGCAGAGCGAGGAAGACGCCCAGCGGCTGGTGAAGATTGGTGCGCCGCCCGACCGCGTGCAGGTCGGTGGCAACCTGAAGTTCGAGGTCAAGCCGGCAGCCAGGCCGGCGATCGTCGATGCGTTCGCCGAGGCAGTGCAGCGCGATCCTTTCGGGCCCGTGATCGTCGCTGGCAGCACCCTGGACGGCGAAGAGACGATAATGCTGGGTTGCTTCCAACGCGTTCTCCAGACGTATCCGGCGGCGGTCTTGGTATTGGCGCCTAGGCATCCCGAGCGTTTCGTCGCAGTAGAGGCGCTGTTGGGGGCTTCGGGCCTGCGTTGGCAAAGGCGATCTTCGTGGGAAGACGAGTCGCTTCAACAGGGATCCGTGTTTTTGTTGGATACCATCGGCGAGCTTGCAAGCCTCTACCAGTTTGCCGACCTTGCTTTTGTCGGCGGCAGCTTGGTCCCCAAGGGTGGACACAATGTGCTCGAGGCCGCGCAATTCGGCAGCGCGATCTTGGTCGGCCCACATACCGAGAATTTCAGGGACATCGTTTGTATCTTTCAGCGGGCGGCGGCCTTGCGAGTCGTGACCACCGATTCGCTTGCGACAACAGTGTTGGAGTTGCTGGGCAATGATGCCGAGCGCGAGAAGCTGGGAAGCCGCGCGCAACAGGTCATGCAGAATCAGCAAGGCGCAACGGAGAGAACTGTCGCGGCGCTGCTGAAATTGCTGACGGCCGAGTCTGTCGCTGCGGAAGTTTCCACGCCGAGGCCGGCGTGAATCCGCTGAGCGCGCTGTACGGCGCCGGCGTCGGCCTTCGCAATCGCCTCTATGACAGCGGCACGCTGCGCACGCACAAGTTGCAAGGGCCCGTTGTGAGCATCGGCAGCATCTCAGCCGGAGGCGCCGGCAAGACGCCATTTCTCATAATGCTGGGGGAGCTGCTGAAGCAGCGTGGTATCGCCTTCGACGTGATTTCTCGCGGGTACGGGCGCAAGTCAAAAGGTGTGAGGCTCGTCAACCCTGCGGGCTCGCCGCAAGAGTTCGGCGATGAGCCGCTGTTGATCGCGCGCAAGCTCGGAGTTCCCGTAATCGTTGGCGAAGACCGCTATGCCGCCGGGCAGTCTGCCGAAAAGAAGTTCGGGCCGCAAGCTCATTTACTGGACGACGGTTTTCAGCACCGCCGCTTGGCGCGTGACTTCGACATCGCGTTGATAACGGAGTGCGACATGAACGACACTCTGCTGCCTTCGGGTCGATTACGCGAGCCACTTTCGTCGCTGACGCGCGCGTCAGCACTTGCGTTCATTCATGATGGCAGCGCAGCGCAAATCCCGGAGACGGGAGACGCGTATCGCTGGCGGGTAGTTCGTGGCATCGTCGTGCCGGAGACGACCAACTTGTATTTCGCATTCTGCGGAATTGCCCGGCCTGCGAAGTTCTTCACCGAACTCGGCAAGGCTGGAGTTCGCGTAGTGGCTACGCATGCGTTTCGCGACCATCACGCCTACACCGCGACCGACGTAGAGTTGCTGTTCAACTTGGCGCAAGCAGGCGGAGCGACGGCGCTTGTCACCACCGAGAAAGATGCCGTCAACCTCGGTGAGTTTGCCGACCGCCTGCATCCGCTGCACGTCGTGCCGGTGCAAATGGAGTTTGAGGCTTTACCCGACCGGGAGTCGCCGGTTGACCTTATCTGCGCTGTTCTTCAGCGCCGCGCAGAAATGACCGTGAGAGAATGAAGAGTTTCCCCACTATCACTGAGTAAGGCGACAGCAGGGTTTTTAGAATAAATGGCCAGTCATCAACACAATGCGGAACAGTTGAAGGCGATTGTGCGGTCGTTCGCCAAGGTATCGGTCACGGTACTAGCCGACCTGGTGGCCGACGAGTTCGTTTATGGCGAAATTGCGCGGGTATCGCGCGAGGCGCCTGTGCTCATCCTGAAGCACCGCGAACGCACAGTGGTTCCGGGAGGAGGAGGAAACGCTGTGATGAACTTGGCGGCGCTCGGCGTGAAAGTCTTCCCAGTCGGTGTTGTCGGCGATGACCAAGCGGGAGAGATGCTGCTGGCTAAGCTACGCGAATCGAAAATTCCGACCAGCGGAATCGCACGACTCAAGGGGCACGTCACCACGACCAAGACGCGAATCCTAGCTGGAATGTCACATACGAGCCGTCAGCAGGTCGTCCGCGTGGACCGCGAACCTGCGCCGCTCGAGCAAGGCACCGCCGTGGCGGCAAAACTGGCGCAAGTTGCTCGGAAATACGCTGATGCATCACACGCCCTGCTGGTTTCCGACTACGGCTACGGTGCCGCCACTCCACAACTCGTGAAGAGCATCAAAACGAATGACTGGCCGAAGCAGAAGCCCATTACCCTCGACTCCCGTTACCGCATGCTGGAGTACTCAGGTGTGACCGCCGCCACGCCGAACGAGCCGGAAGTCGAAGAGGCGCTTGGTGTGAAGATTGGCGACGACAGTCAACGTCTCCTATTGGCCGGCAAGCAACTGATGAAGCGCATGAGGCTCGATTCGCTGGTGATCACCCGTGGCCGCGATGGCATGGTGGCCTTCGACAAGAACGCCAAGCCGCTCGTGATTCGGATCTTCGGTTCCGATCAGGTGGTTGATGTCACCGGAGCCGGCGACACTGTCATTGCGACCTTCACGGCCGCGCTTGCCGCGGGCGCGGATACCGCCACCGCCGCACAGCTGGCGAACCTGGCCGGCGGGATTGTAGTGATGAAACGCGGAACCGCCACGGTGTCAAACGCGGAATTGCTGGCGGCGATTGACCAGTTTGTCGCGGCGAAGAAATCGTGAGCCACACCGACGGCAAAATCGTAGCGCTCAACGCGCTGGCATCACGAGTGGCCGAATGGCGTGCCGCTGGCGAACGGGTCGTGCTCGCCAACGGCTGCTTCGATCTGTTGCACGTAGGGCACGTCCGCTATCTGAGCGGCGCCAAAGCGTTGGGTGGAAAACTGGTGGTTGCGATGAATTCTGATAGCAGTGTCCGACGCTTGAAAGGCGAGGGGCGTCCTCTGATGCCCGAAGCCGAACGCGCCGAAATCATCGCCTCCCTTGCTGACGTGGACGCGGTGCTCATCTTCGACGAGACCGACGTGCGTGCGCTTATTCGCGAGATTCGTCCTGACGTCCAAGCCAAGGGCACCGATTACACACGCGACACGGTGCCCGAGCGCGATGAAGTCATCGCCTGCGGAGGTCGCGTCGAGATCGTTGGTGACCCCAAGGACCACTCCACCACTGACATTCTAGGCCACGTCCGCAACTCACTGCGAGGTGAACACCAATCGTGAGCCGTCCGCTTTCCCAACAAGACCTCAATACGGTGGCGTTGGAGGAGCTGGAGGGCTCGGACACGCAGCAGTTGCGTGTTCTAGTTGTGCGCATGAGCGCCATGGGCGACGTAATTCATGGACTGCCTGCCATCGCTGCCCTGCGAGCCGCCCGTCCGAATTGGCAGGTGGGCTGGCTCATCGAGCAGCGTTGGATCGAGTTGCTGTGTGCGCACGCCACCGAACGTCTACAGCCGCGGTCCGAGCTAAAGCCATTGCTGGATTGGGTGCATGTTTCAGATTTCAAGAAGTGGCGCAAGGGATTATCGTCAGCAGCAACGTGGCGTGACATGCGGGGTTGCATGCGCGAGGTACGCGCCATGAAATATGACGTTGCCCTTGACCTACAAGGCAGTATTCGCTCGGCAATGGCAGCGCGACTGTCGGGAGCGAAGACACGGATCGGCTCGGCACAGCCGCGCGAAGCCCCGGCGCGGCGGTTCTACACTAATGGAGTGACGACTCAAGGAGCGCACGTCGTAGAACACGGACTTGAGTTGGCCTCGGCAGCATGTGACGAAGACCTCAACTATGAAGCGCCGCTATTTCCGCAAGACTCTGCGACCGAAACCTGGGCTGACCGTTTTTGTGCGTCCATTGGCTTCGCGCCGCTCGCGATTCTGAATCCGGGCGCGGGGTGGGGAGCGAAATGTTGGCCCGCAAGTTCCTATGCCGAAGTGGCCAAGGCGCTCGCCGACCGTGGCATGGCGGTGATGGTCAACTACGGCCCACAAGAAGAGGGCTTGGCCCAGGAGGTACGCACAGCCAGCGAAGAAGCGGCCCGCCCGGTGAAGTGTTCAGTCAGTCAACTAATCGCGCTTACTCGCCGCGCCAGCTTGTTTATCGGCGGTGACACGGGTCCGATGCATTTAGCTGCGGCATTGGGCGTACCCGTCGTCGCGCTGTTCGGGCCGACCCGTCCGGACCGGAACGGTCCGTATGCCACGCGATCGATTGTGCTGCGCCGCACGGAGAGTGTCGATAACAGTTCGCATGTGAACGACCCAGATGCCGGACTCCAGTCGATCACTCCGTCTGAGGTCATCGCAGCGGCAGGTTCATTATTGAAGGAGCAGAATGACTGACGGCTCATCGAAAGCCGGAGTAGCGTGGAACAAAATTGCGCGGCGCATCCGCGTACCACTGGGCTTCCTGTTTGCAGTTTTTTACTTTTATCGCGCTCGTCCTGACTGGCTCTCGCTTACGCTGGGCGCCGCAGTGGCGGCCTTGGGAGTCTTCCTGCGGGCCATGGCTTCCGGCCACGTGAAGAAGAACGAAGAGCTGGCGATGACCGGCCCCTATGCTTACTGCCGTAATCCTCTGTACCTCGGCTCCATCATCATCGCCATCGGCTTTGCCATTGCATCGCGCGACGTGTGGGTGGCGGTGGGAATCGTCGTATTGTTCACGCTGATCTACGTCCCCGTGATTCGTTCCGAAGAAGCGTTTCTGCGCCAGCGTTTCGCCAGCTACGCCGATTACGCGCAAAGCGTCCCGCGACTACTACCGCACACGGTTTGGTTCAGCGGACTGACCTCGGGCTTCTCCCCCGCACTCTACGGGCAGCATCGCGAGTACAATGCTTTAATCGGGGCCGCCGCCATGTTGGCGGCCCTTGTTGTGAAGATGCTCTGGTTCCCGCGTTCATGGTGAAGTCCTTTATTCGTACTGCAACACTAATCCTGATGTTTGCGGCTTCTGTGCTGCCGGCCACCAACGGGCCGGCCGCGCAGACGTTACAACATCCTGCTGCTCCGGTTCAGCCCAAGGATTCCATCGGTCAGGGCGCGCATATTCAGTCGCTTCGGCCGGGCTTCGAGTTTCCCCGCCAAACCCTTCGCTATGAAGCCGAATACCGCTACGTAACCGCCGGCCTGGCTACACTGCGTATCGAGCGCGAAGGCAACCAGGAGCACGTAATCGGAACGGCCGATTCAACCGGCGTCGTGGCGCTACTCTTCCGCGTTCAAGATCGCTTTAACGCACATTTTGACGCCCACACCCTCTGCTCCACCAAGCTCGTGAAGCACGTTGAAGAAGGTTCACACTGGCGGGATACCGAGATCACGTTCGATTACAAGAACGGCAAAGCGGTATTGCAGGAAAAGAACCTGAAGAACGGCCAGAGCAAGCGCACAGAGAACGACATCCCAGGCTGTGTGACTGACGTGGTGTCAGGAATCCTTTATGTCGCCAGCCTTCCCTTGCTGCCCGACGCTACCTACAGTTTTCCGCTGAACGACGGCGGAAAGACCGTCACCCTTCAGGCGCATGTCGAGGGCAAGGAACAAATCAAGACGCCTGCCGGGACATTTCAGACAATTCGGGTCGGTCCCGAAGGCAACTACAGTGTGCTGAAGAATCGTGGCAAAATCACCATCTGGTATAGCGACGACGCCCGGCATTTGCCCGTCCAGATACAGGCGCGGCTATTCTGGGGGACTTTGACCGTCTATCTCGCCTCCATCGACAAGTAGCGGCTTACTGCAGGCGAAAGCGCTCGGCCATCAGCCGTTGCAGGCGCGGCTTGTAGAGAATGTCGTAAGCAAATTCCTTATCGGGAAACATCGCCAGCGCGGCGCGTTTCGCGTTGGCCGCCAGTTCAGCTGCTTCCTCCACCGACAAGTTGGCATCCTGGCTGATTACCGACATCACCATGCTCATCATGATCTGGAGGCGACGCAGCTTGCGGCGCTCTTCTTCTTGTTCCGGAAAACTGATTTGGGTCGTTTCGCGCGGAGCCGATTCGGTCGGTACAGGCTGGTCCATGGAACTCCTCATTGGAACGGGCTGCTGGCCACGACCGGCGTGGCCCGGTCGTGGCGCGTGAAGTTGGTTACAATCGGATTGCCGGTCGCCATCGTTCTTTGATGCACTACGTGGCGGCATCATACAACGAAACGACATCGCTTCCTGTGCAAAATGCGATGCCGCATTCACAGCGTAATGTGGAAAGTAACGGAGGCCGTATGGCAGAGAAACGGGAACCACTGGAAGAGCTCGTCAAAGTATTCGACACGGATATGGAATCGGAAGCGATGGTGGTGAAGGGTCTGCTTGAGTCTGCCGGTTTCGAGGCCGTCATCAATAACCGCGAGGCGCCGCAAGACATTCTTCCCGGCGTTGGCGGCGTCGTGATCCTCGTGCGCGAAGATCAGGCAGCCGAAGCCGAGGCGATGATTGCCGAGTTCCGCGCCCACCCCGCTACGGCTGCAGACGAAGCCCTCAGCGAGGAGCCGGCTGAGCCGACACCGTAGTGCCGTCGAGATAGAACGAAACCGCGCCCGCCAGGTCCGTTCGATAAGTGCGCACGTGGCGCTGCGCGAACCGTTGCATTACCTCAGGGCGCGGATGACGGAACAAGTTGTAGTAGCCTGCCGACACCACGGCGAATTGCGGGTCGACGGCCTCCAGAAATTCCGGCGAGCTTGAGGTCAGGCTGCCGTGATGTCCGATTTTCAGGAGGTTCGCCTTTGGATTTTCGGTCTCCAGCACCTTTTCGATTCGCTTATGCGAATCACCCACCAGCAGCGCTGAAGTGTCACCGTACTGCAAACGCAGCACCATTGACTCGTCATCCTGCTGGTTGTCCTCCGCAACCGCACCCGACTGGGGGCTCAGGACCCGTACCTCAATCCCGCCGAACTCAAATACGTCGCCAGCTGCATGCGGTCGGACGTTGACCCCGAACTGTCGCGCAGCCTCAGCTACTCCCCCAAACTCTGGCGTGGGAGAATCTAACCCATACCAAAACTCCTTCGGACGGAAATTCGCGATGACGCTGCGCATTCCTCCGATGTGGTCGGAGTGAGGGTGCGAGTTCGCCACCGCGTCAAGTCGCCGAATGCCGCGACTCCACAAATAGGGCGAGACCACTTCCTCTCCCACGTCAAAATCTGAACGACTTCCGCCTCCCACGCCGCCGGAATCCAACAAAATAGTTTTGCCTTGCGGGGTGATGATGAGCAGCGAATCACCCTGGCCCACGTCGATAGCGGTTACTTCCAGCACACCGGGATGCCACTGCATTTTCGCCGGCAAGAAAACGATGCCAAGCGCCGCGGCGAACAGCCCCGCCACTCCCACCGAAGCCACCCACGACCGGCGGCGCGCCAGCAGCAGGGCAAAGGCTAGTGCCGTCGCAGCGAGCAGGCGTGCCGCCAACGCCGGCACGGGCAGGCGCACGTCAGAGATGCGAAAGTGTCCGATCAATCGGATCGTTCCCGTCAGCGTCGCGAGTGCGTACCCGGCAACGAGGGCGGGCGCGTGTGCCAACCAGAACGACACATACGACAGCACTACCGCCACAACTGCGGCCGGCATCAGAATGGTAGCCAGCGGTATGACCAGCACATTCGCAGGCAACGACATAGTAGTCGTGCGATGGAAGTACCACGCCATTGGCAGTGCCAACGACAACTCGATGATGAAGGAAATGAAGACCAGCTCTGCAACAGCGATCAAAAACGCCAGCCCTCTTCGCAACAGGACCGTCGCAGCGCGCAAGCCCACGATGTCCGCGAGGCCCTCGCGCACCAGTCGCACATCCGAGCGAAATTGCGCGGCCCGAGTTGGCAGACTGTAGTCGTAGGCGGGCGAGTCGAGGTTGCGTAGTGCCTGCTGCAACGGGTACAGCGTGCGTCGCAGAGCGGGCACTGCGATTCCCGCCACCGCTATCACCGAAATGAATGTGAGCTGGAAACTCGCTTCAAATAACGCTCGAGGCGCGGCCACGAGTATTCCGAGTGCGGCAATTCCCAGCGCGTTCAACCCAGCGCGATCGCGAAACAGCAGTCGTGTCAGCAGGTAAATGCTCAACGTGATGGTGGCGCGCACAATCGGAGGCCCAAGGTCGGCGAGAAACGCATAGCCCCACGAGAATAGGATGGTCAGCACCGTTGCTGCCGTCTCGCCCATCGGCATCCAGCGCAGCGCCCAGAAAAATGCAAATGCAAGAACCCCGACGTTGATGCCCGACACGACGAGGATGTGATACGTCCCGGTGCGTTGAAAATTCGTCTTGAGTTCGCGACCGAAGAACGCGCGGCCGCCGATAAGCATGACCTGCATCAGCGCGCCAGGTTCTCCCGGCCACAGTTGCTGGATGTGATTCAGCACGCTCCGCCGCGCCTCGGCTCGCCACAACCCCACGCGGCTTCCTGCAAATCCAGGGAGAACCTCCACCTCCGTCGCGCGTGCTGATCCCGTAAGCCGGATTCCCTGCGACGCAAGATATCCGAC
>Ga0302294_10000217_pt1 | contig 17779 bp, 11 predicted proteins | sample III_Fen_N2_3_FD_194550 | JGI IMG/M metagenome (GOLD analysis project Ga0302294, IMG submission 194550) | Peat permafrost microbial communities from Stordalen Mire near Abisko, Sweden - III_Fen_N2_3 | ecosystem: Environmental > Terrestrial > Soil > Wetlands > Permafrost | place: Sweden: Abisko...
AGGTGTTCATCTCGACCGGAGCTTCGGTGTCCGGCGTGTTCTGGAACACCATCTTCACGCCGTCGATCGTCACCTCCTCGAAGTCCTTCTTGATGATGACGTTCGGCGCGATCAGCCCGACATTGCCGCTTGCAACGTTCTTGCCGATCGACTGGTCGGCATGTCCGAATGGATCGCGCGGCAGCAGCACGGCGTAGGAATATTGCGTGCGCCGCGACATCGCGTTGCCGGAGAACACGTTTTCCTCGATCGCCGCCTGCATGAAGCCTTCCGGCGCGATGACCTTGACCTTGCCGCTGACAACGTCGGCTTCGTCCACGACCCCGCGCACGCCGCCGAAGTGGTCGACGTGGGAGTGCGAGTACACGACACCGAGAACCGGACGTGCGCCCAGCTTGTCGTTGATCAGCTTGAGCGCCGCCCGTGCGGTTTCCTTGGCCGTCAGCGGGTCGAAGACGATCCAACCGGTGTCGCCCTTGATGAAGCTTATGTTGGCCAGGTCGAAGCCGCGCACCTGATAGATCTTGCCCGGCACGACTTCATAAAGGCCGAACGCCATGTTCAAAATGGCCTGCCGCTGCAGCGACGGGTGGATGCTCTGGAAGTCCTTCCCCTGCAGCAGCCACTGGTAGCTACCCATGTCCCAGGCCACGTTGCCGGCGTCGGCCATGATCTTCATGAAGTCCGGCGCGGCGATGAAGCCCTTCTTGGCCTCGTCGAAGTCGCGCTTGTCCGAGAGTGGCAGCGTGGCGGTGACGCCCTTGCGCAGTTCCATCGTGTAGGTTGACGGCAGGCTGCCCTTGGGGTCGAAGTGCTTCGGCGCGGCCGATGCGTCCTGGGCGTGCGCGGCACCCCCGTCAAACGCCAGCGAGCAGGTCAATGCAACAACGGCGCCGACAGCCGCTATCACTCCTGCGAAAATCCGTTTGGTTTTCATTGTTTGTACCTGATGGGAGAATTTGGATGGCACCACATGACCTACAAAGCGGTCGCCGCTCCATCGTATCCCGTGGTCGCCGGGCGGAATTGACCCAAGTCAACGTTCGGAATCGCACTAAGGCCGCGCGCCCTGGGATCGACGCACAAAGCGACGCGGATTCGGGATGGCGTAACGTTGGCGCGGCTACTCGTCCGACAACGCCTTGAACCGGTGAGAACGAGTCGCATTAATCAGCGCTGTGTGGTCCTTCTGTGCTTGGTCCGCCTACCCCAGGGCGAATTTGCACAATGTTGAGCAGCTATGGCGCGTCTCAGGAAAAAAGTGTCATCGACGGACTATCGTGGGCGCAACTCTAGCCCCGTAACGCGTCCAATTTTCCCCAAGTCCGACAAACTGCTGGGCGCGCGCGACCGATGCCGATGGCAAGCGAGCGGGAGCGTATCGGCCAGTGCAAGTCGCTATGCGGCGCTGCTTCCCGCGGTCAGCACACTGCGGGGCGTCGCAGGTATCTGGGGCGGAAACGGGTAGACTTGTACGGCCATCGGCGGCAGTTCCTGCGGGCGTCGCCGCAACTATCAATGGGCGGCAGGGACCAGGGACCACCCGACTCCATTCTCGATCGACCCACAGCGCGTCATGACCAACGAAGTCGTCGCCGTCGATACGGAGCTCCTGCTCGAATTTATGTACCGGCTCGGGCAGGCGTATCTCGCCTGCGGCGAACAGACAGCGGAAGTGGAGCGAGTCCTGCGTCGCACGGCCGCCGCTTACGGCATGCGCTGGGCGAGGATCGTGACGTTCCCGACCGCGGTGTTCATCACCTTGCACGATGGGCACAAGGAGCGCGTGACGTTGGCCGAAGGTCTGTCGCATGGCCTGCGCCTCGACCAGATTGCCGATATCTACTTGTTGTGTAATGCGGCCGAGCGCGCGGAAGTGACGCCACGAGAGGGGCTCGACCGGCTCGCAGCGATCCTGCACCAGTCAGGCAGGTTCGGACCCGCCGGCATCGTCATGGGGCATTCGATCCTCTCGGTTGGATTGGCGATGCTGCTCCAGCCCTCGCTCGCAAATCTCGCGGGTGCCGCGCTGCTCGGGTTCGTGGTGGGCCTGCTCAAACTGGTCAACCGGGACCGGCCGGTTCTTGCCGTGCCGACGCCGGTGTTCGCCGCGACGCTGGTCTCGACGCTGACCTACCTGGCCGTGCAGCACGGATTGCCGGCAGATCCACTCTACCTGCTGGTGCCGCCTCTGGTGACATTCCTGCCGGGCGCGATGCTGACGCTGGGGATGGTGGAGCTCGCTTACGGCGACATGGTTGCTGGCACGAGCCGGCTCATCACCGGCCTGGTCCAACTTGTGCTGCTCGCCTTCGGCTTGGCGGCGGGAGCGGCGCTGGTCGGATACGCCCCCGCCAGTCTGCTCGACGCAGCCGCGCCGGCGATCGCGCAACCCTGGGCACAATGGGCGCCATGGGTGGCGGTGGCTGTCTTCGGCACGGGCGTCTACATTCATTTCTCGGCGCCGCGGCATTCAATAGGCTGGCTGCTGGTCGTGCTCCTGCTCACGTTCGGCGTGCAGCGATTTGCAGCGAGCATCTTCAACAGCGAAATGAGCGGCTTCTTTGGCATGCTCGTGGCTACACCCCTTGGCTACTTGATCCAGCACCGGTTCAAGGGACCACCCGCGATAGTGACCTATCTGCCGAGCTTCTGGCTCGTCGTCCCGGGCTCGCTCGGACTGCACAGCGTGACGCGGATGCTGAGTGATCGCATGGTGGGTATTGAGGGTCTGGTCGGCGCGATATTCGCGATCGCCTCGATCGCGCTCGGCACGCTGGTCGGGGCATCGATCTACAAGGGACTGGACGAGCACTTCGGCTGGTGGCGCCTGCAAGTGAGGCGCGTCAAGCACCGAGTCGGACGCGGCGGCGAGCGCTAGCGCCACGCGTCCACACAGTCGCAAAGGTTGGCAGCCAAAGCGGTTGAGTGATCTGCACCCGATTACAATGGCAACGACATGCTATTGATCGACTTGCTGCCGCTGGTCGTGGGCGCCGCCGTGCTGCCGCTGTGGATCATTGCCGCACTGCTCCTGTTGCGCAGCGAGGGCGGCGTCCTCAAGGCGGCAGCCTTTGCCGCGGGCGCGATGACGGTGCGCGTGTCGCAGGGCATCCTCTTTGGTTACGTCTTCGACACCGCCGCTGATGCCAGCGGCGACCGATCCAAATTCATTACTTCGACGTTGCTAGTGGTCGTCGGTATTCTCCTGTCGATCGCCGCCTTCAGAACGTGGCGCAAAGAGGCAAATCCCAATGCGCCGCCGCCCAAGTGGATGGCGACTCTCAGCGGTTTGCCATCGCCCAAGGCTTTCGGCATCGGCGCGCTATTGATGGCAATCTCGATCAAGCAATGGGTATTCACGCTTGCGGCCATCGCTGTCGTTTACGAGGCGAAGTTAGGTCTGAAGGGCAGCATCCTAGCGTATCTAGCCTTCGTGTTGGCTGCACAGTCCCTGGTGTTGGCGCCGACCATCGCCTGCGTTGTCGCGCCCGACAGATCGGCCAACTTGCTGGAAGTGATTCAAAGCCGGCTGGAACGCCATTCTCGTGTGATCACAACGGCGGTCTCGTTGATTTTCGGAATATGGTTCTTGGGCAAGGGCATCACCGGCTTGATCGGTTGACGCCGATCAATACGGCGTCGGTGTGACCTGGCCATCTCCCGGGAGTGCTTGGCACGAGGATTCGGGCTCTTGTCGGGGTTAATTGCCTGATGCACTCGGGTATCATGGAACCCGCTCACGCACTGCGATCGCCTCGCGTCAACTACCTGCGAACTGTACCCGCTTCGGCTATGGCGCTGACGGGATTGGAAGGCAGGGATTCCAGTCGACGCGGCCCGTGCAGGTGATGTGCGAAGCGGAACAACCTTCCTTGGGAGGAACAACATGGCATCGACTGAGCAGAAAATGTCGCGGATGCAACTGACCGCGATGGTCGTCGGGGGCATGGTCGGCGCGGGCATCTTTTCGTTGCCTCGCACTTTCGCAAACGCGACCGGTCCGATGGGCGCGGTCATCGCGTGGATTATCGCGGGAACCGGCATGTACATGCTGGCGCGCGTGTTCCAGGCGCTGGCCGAGCGCAGGCCCGACATCGACGCCGGCGTGTACGCCTACGCCCGGGAGGGCTTCGGCGACTATCCCGGCTTCCTGTCGGCCTTCGGCTACTGGATCGGCAGTTGCATCGGCAACGTGTCGTACTGGGTGCTGATCAAGTCCACGCTGGGCGCCTTCTTTCCGATCTTCGGTGACGGCAACACGGTGGTCGCGATCGCGTTTGCCTCCGTCGGCATCTGGCTGTTCCATTTCCTGATCCTGCGTGGGGTGCAGCAGGCGGCGTTCATCAACAGCATCGTCACGGTGGCCAAGGTCATCCCGATCATGGTCTTCATCGTGCTCGCGTTCGTCGCGTTCAAGATGGACCTGTTCCGTTTCAACCTCTACGGCGGTGACCTCACCACCGGGTTGTTCGAGCAGGTCAGGGCGACGATGCTTGTCACGGTGTTCGTGTTCATCGGCATCGAAGGCGCGAGCGTCTACTCGCGGTTCGCGAAGGAGCGGTCGGATGTGGGCCTGGCGACCATCACCGGCTTTATCATCGTCACGACGCTGATGGTGCTGGTCACGCTGCTGCCCTACGCCGTGCTGCAGCGCGCCGACATCGCCGGCCTGCGCCAGCCGTCGATGGCGGGGGTGCTCGAGTCGGTGGTCGGCCCCTGGGGCGCGATCTTCGTCAGCGTGGGACTGATCGTCTCGGTGCTCGGCGCCTACCTGGCCTGGGCGCTGATCTGCGCCGAAGTGATGTTCGCGGCCGGCAAGTCGAAGGACATGCCTAAGGTGTTCGCGAAGGTCAACAAGAACAACGTGCCGGTGGTGGCCCTCTGGGTGACCAGCAGCATCATCCAGCTCATCGTGATCTCGACGTATTGGTCGCGCGATGCGTTCGCGCTGATGCTCAACCTGACCAGCGCGACGACACTCATCCCGTATTTCTTCGTCGCCGCCTACGGGCTGATCATCGCGCGCAGCGGCCAGACCTACGACGTGCGGCCGGAGGAGCGCAAGCGCGACCTGATCCTCGCCTCGCTGGCCGTCGCGTATACGCTGTTCATGATCTACGCCGGCGGCCTCAAGTACATCCTGCTATCCGCGGTCCTGTTCGGGCCGGGCACGGTGCTGTACGTCTGGGCGCGGCGCGAGCAGGGCAAGGCCGTGTTCGACAAGACCTCGGAATGGGTTACGTTCGGCGTCATCGTGGCAGCGGCGGTCTACGGCATCTACGGCATCGCCACCGGTTCTATCAACATCTAGTCACCTGTCTTCGGAGCACATCATGGCAAAGGCAAAAGCGGTCAAGAAGGAAGTGAAGAAAGTCGTCGGGAAGGATGCTAAGGACGCCAAGTTCGGCGTTTATTCCGAGGTCGGGCAGCTGCGCAAGGTCATGGTGTGCGCGCCCGGCGTCGCCCACTCGCGCCTGACGCCGTCCAACTGCGACCAGCTGCTGTTCGACGACGTTCTTTGGGTAGAAAACGCCAAGCGCGATCACTTCGACTTCATCACCAAGATGCGCGACCGCGGGATCGAAGTGGTGGAGATGCACAATCTGCTGGCCGAGACCGTCGCTGTGCCCGGGGGCAAGAAATGGATTCTCGACAACCAGGTCGTGCCCAACCAGGTGGGCCTGGGCTTCATCGATGAACTCCGCAGCTACCTCGAGGGACTCGACAACCGCAAGCTCGCGGAAACGCTGATCGGCGGCCTGTCGACGCACGACTTCCCGGAAGCGCACGGCGGCAAGGCCCTCAAGGTCGTCAAGGAGGCGGCGGGCGCCACCGAGTACCTGCTGCCGCCGCTGCCCAACACGCTGTACACGCGCGACACGACCTGCTGGATCTACGGCGGCGTGACGCTCAATCCGCTGTACTGGCCGGCGCGCCATGAGGAGACGATCCTCACCACGGCGATCTACAAGTTCCATCCGGACTTCGCGGGCAAGGTGAACGTCTGGTGGGGCGACCCGACCGAGGATCACGGACTGGCGACGCTGGAAGGCGGCGACGTGATGCCCATCGGCAAGGGCAACGTGCTGATCGGCATGAGCGAGCGCACGTCGCGCCAGGCCATCAGCCAGCTGGCCGCCACGCTGTTCAAGAAGGGTGCCGCGGAACGTGTCATCGTCGCGGCCATGCCCAAGATCCGCGCCGCGATGCACCTGGACACCGTGTTCACGTTCGCCGATCGCGACTGCGTGCTGTTGGCGCCGGACTTCCTGGCCAAGACCACGACGTTCTCCTACCGCCCGAGCAATCATCCGAGCGGCGTGGAATTCCACAGCGAAAAGAAGGCGTTCACCGAGGTGGTGCGCGAAGCGCTGGGCCTGAAGAAGCTGCGCGTCGTCGAAGCCGGCGGCAGCGACTACCAGCGCGAGCGCACGCAATGGGACAGCGGCGCCAACCTGGTGTGCGCGTCGCCGGGCGTCGTCTATGCGTACGACCGCAACACGTACACCAACACGCTGCTGCGCAAGGAAGGCATCGAGGTCATCACGATCGTCGGCGCGGAGCTGGGACGCGGGCGCGGCGGCGGCCACTGCATGACCTGCCCGATCATCCGGGACGCCGTCGACTACTGAAATAGACGCGTTCGCATTGACCTGCTATCGGCGTCTCCGGCGCGCCGACGACAGGTTCGTTTTGGATTAGAATCGGTTCTTCGTAAAGTTAGGATGCAGCGCGCGTGACAAGTCCAGGACAACCGCAGTCGCTCACCTTGACGGAAGCGATTATTCCGGTCGCCAGCCTCGTCCTGCTGGTGGCGCTTTCCTACTTCCTGTTCGGTGATGCCGGCGCGGGCGGCCCCAACCAGGTCGCGCTCGTCGTGGCCACGATGATCGCCGTGTTCATCGGCTGGCGGCGCGGCCACTCGCTCGAGTCACTGGGCGAAGCGGCGGCCAAGAGCGTCAGCACCGGCATCGGCGCCATCTTCATCCTGTTTGCCGTCGGCGCGCTGATCGGCACCTGGGCGATGAGCGGCACGCTAATCGCGATGGTCTACTACGGGCTGCAACTGCTGAACCCCAATTACTTCTACGTCACCGCGTGCGCTATCTCGGCCATCGTCGCGATCAGCATCGGCAGCTCCTGGACCGTCGTCGGCACGATCGGCATCGGGTTTATGGGCATCGCCGCCAACATGGGATTGAATCCGGCCATCGCCGCCGGTGCGATCATTTCCGGCGCGTACTTCGGCGACACGTGTTCGCCGCTTTCGGACTCGGCCAATCTGGCGGCCGCCGCGTCCGGCGTCGATCTCTACCCTCACCTTCGGGAGACGCTGCTGACCTCGTCGATGGCCGTCGCGATTTCGTTGGCGATCTTCTTCATGCTGGGCCAGCCAGGTGACTTCGACGCCTCGGCGAAGATCGAAGGTATCAAGGGGGCGTTCCACATCTCCCTCTGGCTGTTCCTGCCATTGGCCGTAGTCGTCGGGCTCGCGGCATTCAAGGTGACCCCGTTCACGTCGATCTTCCTGGGCGCCATCGCCGGCGGGCTGCTCGCCGCGATCCTCGAACCGGGACGGGTGACCGCCTTTGCCGATCCGGGCGGCGAACTGCCGCGCGTGGTGGCGCTGCTGAAAGGTGTCTGGCTCGCGCTGGCGAGCGGGTACAAGTCGAGTTCCGGCATCGCGTCGCTGGACATGCTGGCATCGCGCGGCGGCATGGACAGCATGCTCAATACGATCTGGCTCATCATCACCGCGCTGGCGTTCGGCGGCGTGGTCGAGAAGGCCGGCGTCCTTGACCGACTGATCACGCCGATCATTGAGAAAGCGAAGTCCAACGGCGCACTCGTCGCCTCGCTCGTATCGTCGATCATCGCCACCAACATCATCACCGCCGACCAGTACATCGCGATCGTCCTGCCGGGCAGGATGTTCAAGACCGCCTTTGCGCGGCGCGGTCTGGCCCCCGCGGTGCTGTCTCGCTCCGTCGCCGGCTCGGCCACGCCCACGTCGTCGCTAATCCCGTGGAACAGCTGTGGCGCCTACATGGCGGCAACACTCGGCGTGGCGACGTGGAGCTATGCGCCCTGGGCGTTCTTCAGTTACATAAGCCCCTTGCTTACCGTCGCAATCGCGTATGCCGGCATTCGAATGCTGCGGACCCCCGCAGGCACCTCGACACAGTCAGCCGGGTCCGCGTCGGGACCACGGGATTTGGGCACCTAGTTGCTTCAGACCTTTGCTCCTGTTGCAGCCGGCGGGACTTCAATTTCATCCGCGCAGAATTGCCCTCGCGCCAAGTCTGCAGTGATCGTGGACAACAAGTCGGGCGCGAGCGGCCACCTCGCCTAAATTGCCCTGGAGCACGCCGCGCCCGACGTGACGACCATCATGCTTGCGCCAACGGTAGTGACGGTGCTTGGGACAATGGGGTGGTCACACCTCGACCATGATCCCGACCGCGGCTCCGCGCTGGTGGCGCCGTTGCCAACTACCCGACGGCACTCGCCGTGAAGGCAGGCATCTAGGAATTGGCCAAGTGGCTACTACCTGATCTCAACTTGATTATTGTCAACAAACTAATCGCGCGCGCGTCTAGACTCACCGTTCAATTTCGGGTTTCTCGCCCATCAGCCTTCGTTGATTATTTCCATGCGTTCTGGTCTTCTCCGTGCCGCCATGGCGTTCGTGGTGGGTTGTCTTCTGGCCGCCGGATCGGCGCTCGCGGCCGAACCCAAGCCGTTCACCGCAGCTGAACTAGACCAGATGCTCGCGCCAATTGCGCTATTTCCGGACGCGTTGCTGTCGCAGGCACTGATGGCGTCAACCTATCCTTCGGACGTGGCGCAAGCAGTCGATTGGGCGTACGCGCACCGCAAGGTCGAGGGCGACGCCGCTGTTGAGGCCGTGCAGGACAAGCCGTGGGACCCTAGTGTGCAGTCATTGGTGGCGTTCCCGCAGGTGCTCGCCATGTTCGGTGAAAATCCGCAATGGGTACGCGACCTGGGCGACGCGTTTCTCGCGCAACCCGGTGAAGTGATGGACTCGGTGCAATTTCTGAGAGCAAAGGCGCACGATGCCGGCAACCTCACTTCCAACGAGTACCAGACAATAGGCTTCGAGCCCGCGCCGCCACCGCCGCCGACTATCGTGGTGAATGCGCCGCCGCCGCCCACGCAGATCATCACCATCATCCCGACCAATCCTCAAGTTGTATTCGTACCCATCTTCAATCCGCGCTGGGCATTCGGCCCGTGGTGGCATCCGGCGTTTCCACCGTTCTTTTTTCCGCCGCCGCCGCGCTGGGGGTGGGGCTGGGGCAGCGCCGCGCATGCCGGCTTCTGGTGGGGCGTCGGCATCGGCGTGTCGAACTCGCTTTGGGGCGGCGTAGACTGGCGCCGGCGCGACGTAAACATCAACGTCAACCGCTGGAACAACATCAACATTAATCACCGGATCGATTCAAGGGATCGTGACGTGAGCTGGCGGCATGACGTGCGCAATCGCCAGGGCGTTCCCTATCGTGATGCCGCAACGCGCGATCGGCTGCAGCAAAGGGTCGGCGATGCCCGCGCACGCGACGAATACCGCGGGCGCGAAGCGCAGCGCGATCGGGCGCGCGAGGAGCTTGCAAATCGCGTGGGCGCCCAGAACCTTGACCGCGACGCGCTGCGCAACATCGACCGCAGCCAACTGCCACAGCGACCCGGTGCCACCGACGGCAGCGGCAATCTGCGCGACCGCGCAGCCAGCGTGGATCGAGGAGCCGCTCAGGACCGCGCCGCGAACGTCGACCGTGCGCAATTGCAGAATCGCGCTGCCAATATCGACCGCGGACAACTGCAGGATCGTGCGCAAAGTGTGGATCGCAGCCGACTTCAGGGGCAAGCGTCCCAAATCGACCGAAGCCAACTGCAAAGCCGCGCAGCAACGGTCGACCGTTCGCAGATACAGAATCGAGCGGCCGGTGTCGATCGCGCGCAGCTGCAAAACCGCGCTGGCGGCGTCAATCGTTCGCAGGTGCAGAATCGGAATGCCAGCGCTGCGACGATCAACCGCGACAACGCGCTGCGCGGCGCCGGCAATGCGGCACAAACGCGTCAGCAGATCGATCGCGGCACGGCGAGCCGAGCCGCAATGCAGCAACGAGGATCGGGTGCAGCCGGCGCCGCAGCGGCGCGGCGGCGATAGACATGGGCTCCACTATGCAACACGCTTCGATGCGCGACAGGTGGCCGCGGCTCGCAGCGACGCTTTTGGTCGTCGCGGCGCTGGCCGCCGCGACACCCTCGTTCGCGCAAAGGATCTTTCCCACGCCGGAGGCTGCGGTGGATGCGCTCGTCGACGGACTTGCGCGCCACGATAACGACGAGGTGCATGCCGTACTCGGTCCAGACTTCCGACGGCTGATGCCGCTCGACGCTGCGTCCGAAGGGGACCGCACGGACTTCCTGGCCGCCTGGTCGCAGGGTCACCGGATCGAGCGCGAGGGCGCCGATGCCCGGCTGTTCTTGAGCGACGGTTGGTCGCTGCCTATTCCGATCGTCCGCAATGGCGAAGGTTGGACGTTCGACGCGCATGCCGGGTTGGAGGAGATGCGGATCCGCCGCATCGGGCGCAACGAGTTGGCAGCGATTAATGCCATGTACGCGTACTTTGATGCGCAACGAGAATACGCTGAGCAGGATCGGAACGGCGACGGCATCCTCGAATATGCCCGCCGTTTCCTGAGTAGCCCCGGCAAGCACGACGGCCTGTACTGGGACACGTCGGAAGGAGAGCTCCCGAGCCCTGCGGGACCACTGTTCGATACCGCCGGCATCAAGGACGGCTATTACGGATACCGGTTCAAGATCCTCGAGGCGCAGGGTGCGGCGGCAAGGGGCGGCGCACGCAGCTACCTCGCGCGAGGACATCTTGCCAACGGCTTCGCGCTGGTTGGGTGGCCGGCGCGCTACGGCGAAACCGGCGTGATGTCATTCCTCGTGAACCACGACGGCATCGTATATCAGAAGGACCTCGGCGCAAATTCGGCAGCCATCGCGAGCGCAATGACGCGTTTCAATCCCGACCCCACTTGGGTGGCGCTGCCACCGCCGTGAAGCGCGCTGTCGAGCGCAGCCGCGCACTACTCCTCAGACAAAGCGCGCAGCCGGCCGGAACTAATCGCCTTCACCAGTGCCGCGTGGTCCTTCTGCGTCTGGTCCGCATAGGTGAGTGCAAATTGGCCTAGAGCCTGGTCGAAGCTGTCGCCCTTGCCGAGGTAGCCGCTGATCGTGGCGGCATCTCCCGATTTTGCATGGGTGCGCGCCAGCGTCCAGCCGCATATTCGTGCATAGCGCGCGAGCCGGACGGCGCTGAAGCCCTCCACGGGAATGGACATCTTCATGTCCCGCAGCTGGCGCACGTAGAAGTCGTAGCCGCGCCGCCCACGCACCCAGCCGAGGAAGATGTCGCTCGACGATTGCATAAGCCGCTGCCCTGTGACGACGCGCTGCCCCTGGTTGTCGTAAGCACTCTTCCCCGCATAAGGCTCGAGTACGGAGCGCACCGCTTCCTTGAACTGGAGGATCAGGGGATGGCCGTCCTCGGAGAACAGCAGCCCGATATAACAACGCGTTCCGACGCTGCCGATGCCCACGACCTTCATCGCATGGTCCTCTAGGCGATACCGGTCGAGCAGGACGCGGCGGTCATCGGACAGCGAGTTACGATAGTCGGCGATTGCCTCGCGAACCCTTTCGTCGAAGTCCGGCTCGGCGACATGGAATAGGATCGGCGGCTGGTCGACCAGTCGGTGTCGACCGCCGACCTGGTTCGTGATCTTGGGGAAAAGATTTTCGAGGACGCGTTCCCGCGCCCGATCGGCGATCTGTTGCCGGAACTTGCGCTCCTTGGCGCCTGGCGCCGCCGCGATCAGGGTCTTCGCATCCAGGCGCTGGTACCAGACTTCAAGCGGTCTCAACCGGCTGCAGTCGCGCAAATGCTCGCGGTAGGCGCGCACGCACTCCAGGACCGCGAGCCGGCTTTCGTCGTCCGACAGTCCATTGTCGCGTCCCGCGACCAGGAAGCTCACGACCAGGCGCTTCACGTCCCATTCCCACGGTGCCGGAAGCGTCTCGTCGAAATCGTTGAGGTCGAAGACCAGGTTCCGCTCGGGCGTCGCAAACGCGCCAAAGTTGAGCAGGTGACAGTCACCGCACGCCTGCACTCGGATGCCCGTGGTCGGCGTGGTCGCGAGATCGTACGCCATCAGCGCTGCCGAGCCGCGCAGGAAGGTGAACGGACTGCGGACCATGCGTCCGTAGCGGATCGGCACCAGGTCCTGGAGCCTCCCGCGGTTCGAGGCATCGAGTATCGCGATGGGGTCCCGGCCCCGGCGCGGCGACTTCCATTCAGCGTGGCTCTCCCGCGGAACGCGCTCGCGGAGTGCCTTTCCGACCGCGAGCCGCTCAACGCGGGAGTGAAAGCCGGCAGCGCTTTCCGCCCTGTGCGGCGCTGCCGGTACCTTTCGTGGAGGTTTGCGGGTCGTCATCGCAAGTGTATTGTCGACGCGAGTCGGCATTGACGCAATCACTACATAGATTCGTCGTCGGGGCCCAAAGGTCCCATATTGTCGCGTCGAACAGATATGGCCGTACGTATGACTGCTTCCGGGAATTTTTCGAGGTACTACTGACCGTCTGTAGATAGCCGGGTCACGTCCGTCGCCCGTGTCCTTTCAATGTCGGGCGAAGGCACCAGAGCAGCCGCTGGGCGCGTGCGTATCTGTGCCGGACCCGACGCGATGTAGTCGATCGATCTTTTTCAATGTTGACGGTCGCATGCGGGGCGGCTATTCATTTGCGTCGTGCATGGGGGTGCGATTCGTCGTCCGAGGCGAACCTTGTCTTGTGCCGCACTTTCACCGGCTCGATAGGCATCATCACCAACTTCATCACCGACGGCCCGGCCGTGCGCGACATCCTTTCCCGCCTCGGTGAGTCAACGGCACCAAGCATCGAGGCCGATGACCGCGCCAGCGGGAGCGGCTGCAGCGCTAATGCGCCCAGCCACGATTCGCCTTGGACCGGCTGGGCCAACCTAGTCCCCAACGCCTGCTCTATGAGGTCACCAAGCCCGGTCCATGCAGCGACGCTCTGCTGCCGCTGACGCGGCTACAGCGGCTCCAAGGCCATGCCGCCCCGGTGCCGCCCCCGCGCATCGGCTGCCACCGCCATTTCGATGGGCTGGTGCCAACGGGCGCCCACCGGAAATCTCCGCCCCCGTCGCAAGCGGCTGGTTGTGGCGGTCCAAAGACCATCGCACTTCAGGTCTCGCGACCCCAAAGTTGCCGTTCGCCAACTATGGGACCCGACTCTTGTTGGCCGTCTGAACTTCTCTCAAGTGGCATTTCAGCGCACGGCAAAGCGGTCATTGGCCCCAAATGTTGTCATTGTATTGCCCCGCATGAAGGGCGACATTGGGGGGCCAGCGGTCAGCGCGGGTGGACTATGGCCCAGCGAACGTCTGCCCTTCCCTGTCGTCCGGCAGAAACGTCGACAGCACGGCTTCGAGCCGCACCGGCAAGCCGGGTACCGCCGACGTGGCGATGTTTTGGCCTGAAGGACCAGAGGGCTTGCTGATTCCGGCATCCACCCGTTCGAGCAAATACGGAAAAAACGGATTGGAGGGTAGTCGCGTCAGGAAGTCCTGATCGACGATGAGTGCGCCGCGCTCTCCACGGGCATCCATCGCGCCCAGGTTGTAGCCGTAGTCGCCTTTCGTTTTCGGATCGGGTTGCATTCCGTATAGGGGGTCGTCCATCGGAATGGGAATCGCCAAGTGCGATAGCGAGAATATTCCAGACGGGTACGGCAAATTCAGTGCACGGACCTCGGCTTTGAGTTGTCCCGGCGCAGTAGTTTTCTCGACCGACCCTTCAGTATTGTCGTTGGCGTTGGTGATAACCGTAAAGCGAAAAGTCTGGGGCGTTGTGGGGGTGAGCCTCTCTGCCGCGACGTATGCGGATTGACGCAGCAGTGGAGCGAACTTGAGCGTGCGGTTGACATCGAACAACACGATCTCGCTCCCGTTGTCGGGAAGATACGCATACAGTCCCGTCATGATCGCCTGCGTGCTGACGGTAAAGTCGATGACCGATTGGAACGTAATTACCGGCGGCAAGCCTCCGAGCAGCGACGCTCGGGCGAGGCGCTGAATCTGTGCTTGCAGCGAGTCGGTCAAGAGGAAGGACTGTCGTGCGCCGTTGACGGGAAACGAGTTGTACTTGAACGGATTGAATTCCGGCACGACGCTGAGCCAAGCTGCATTTGCAAATGGCGGCAAAATAGCCGGAAGAGCGGCCAGTCCGGCAAAACGCGCAAAGCGAGTGATACCGATCATTGGAGTGAACAAGAGGACCCGGTCGGCGCGCGCGAGATGTGGGTCTTCCAGCGCGTCCAGCGAATATTTCATCGCCAGCGCTCCGCCATTTGAGAAGCCAACCAGATGAAGTGGCGCTGGTTCCGGTACTCTCCGACGCGCCTCACGCACGGCCAGCCGTGTTGCGGCCATCCAGTCTTCCCAACGCACATTGGATAAGCCCGCCGGGACAGTCCCATGACCCGGCATTCGGATGCCGATAGCGATGTAGCCACGATCACGATAACGCTTGGCCACGTGCCGTAGGCTGTAAGGCGAGTCCGTAAGCCCGTGCAGCAAGACCACCACACCGACTGGCTTGCCATCTGGCTCCATCACATAGGAGCGGTTCCAATCTTGGACGAAGTGCGCGGGTAAGACCGGACTCGCCTCGAAGTACCGATTGATCGGAACTCGCTCACCAGGTGCCAGCTTCTGGCTGACCTCGGTCCGGACGCTGACCATTATCTCGTCCTCTTGTATGAGGTAACGATTCCAGTCGGCCGCGTCGAGTTGATCGGCATTCAATTCGTGGGGAACAAAGGTGTGCCATGGCTGCAACGTGGGGCCGCTCAGCGCCCTATACGAACGCAGTCCCAGCATTGCCATGCCAACCACGGCGATTGACACTATCGCCCACTTAAGAATTCGTCCAATGGTTCCAGTCACGGTCGCGCCTTGCGAATATTTTGCGGACGCCATAGCCTGGCCCAATTCGGTCGCTTCCGCAACGACTGCGCCGATGAGAGCGCTCGCTCAAGCCAGCCAGGCGAGTTCCAGCCGAGCCTGATCGGCATGGCATTCAGCTTCCTAGCCGGCTTGATCGCCCTGCACTGGCTGCCACGGTGGCTCGAACACGGCCGATGACACCTCTTCGGCTACTAATGCCTGGTCGCCGCCGGGATGGTACTGATCGTCAATCAGTTCCTGAACTAACGTAGCCTTGATCAGTGCGACTTGTGCGAACGTAGTCAACTGACGGTGAAAGATTCGCCCTCGGCATGAGTACCAATGTCCGCTCAGGGAACATTTGGACGGCAATGTTGACCGTCCGGTCATGGCCGGGAGTTGCCTGTCGGTCTACCTGTTCAATTTGCCTGACTGCGGACATTGCACCCCACCAGAAATGGATTCAAGCAGTCTTCAAGCTCCACAGAGGTTCGGCACGGCGACGCGGCTGAATAGGTGCGGCTGCGCTACGGCGCTGGATGGATAGGCGTCAAGTGCGCGGGCAAACTCCGGATGCGTGAAGGCCGCCCGAAAATGGGCAACCGATTCCCACACCGCATAGTTTAGGAACACGCAACTGCCTGCGATACCCCGGTGTAATTGAGTGGAAATGTAGCCCGGCTGTCGCTTCATCCAGTTGGCATCGTGCTCCCACGCCTTGAGCAACGCATCCACATCGGCCGAATCGACCGTGAACACGTTGATAAGAATGACGGGCGACAGGTCGTCGCCAAGTTGATCGTTGATTGGCACCTTTGCATCGAGGGGACGAATTGCAAGCATAGAACCTCCTTAGGTTTAGATGGCCATGGCTTGGCCAAAAGCCAAAAGTGCTCGGAGCACGGCGGATTATCCGGGACCGCCCAGAGCCAGCCAATTCAGAAGTCCATGGGAGAACCGACCGGCATTTCTCGACCCGTCGAGCGACACTACTGAACCACCGGTTGTGGCTGCCCTCGGCCAGCAGAGAATTGGTAGGGGGTCTCCTGCGTCGGCGTCAGCTGCTCAGTGCCGGGTACTTGCCAAGGTAGGTCGGGCGCTCCGCTTGCGCCACCATGAAGTGCGCCACATCACTGCGGGAGATGGCACCCAACTGCATTCCTTTCACGAGGTTGTCCAGTACGCGATAACGACCTGTCATCTTACCGTCGGTTAACCGGCCCGGGCGCACGATTTCCCAGCACGGATACCCGGAGGCAATAAGGTGTTCCATCTCACTCTTGTCCGCATAGACTGCCTTCAGAAGCAGGTTGAAGAGTAGCTTCATTACCAGAGAGTTGTAGCTCCAACTCTCGCCTGCGCCGAAACCGGTGAGTACGATGAGAGGCGCAGATGATTTGGATTCCTGTAATACCTGCACCAGAATGCGCGCTGATTCGGAGTACAGCGTAGTGGCCTTAGTGCTGCTCCCTGTGCCAAGAGTAACTAAGATGGCGTCGGAACCCTCCAGCGCAGCCCTAACATCCTGCAGGCTTGTCGAACTGCCCTGCACTCTTCTCAATTTAGGGTGATCTGGGAGGGAATCGATTCTGCGCGAGAGGGTAGTGACCTCATGCCCCTGTTGGAGCGCGAGGCGTGTGGCCTCGAGGCCAACGCCGGCTGAGGCTCCAATGATGGAAATTTTCAAAGTGCGTTCCGTCCCTTTGTGGAAAATGGCTTAACGAACAATAGCCGCTCGTTTCCGCCACACGATGACACAAACGCCGGCCGCTTCCACCTCTGCGCGATAAGTACTCGTGGCAGCCCAAGGCGCTCGGCCACGACCGCGGCCCACAGCGTCAGTACCGGGGCGCGATTGATCCGAAGCGTTGGTAATCCCGCCATGCTCATCGGCCCTCGCGGCTACGCGGATTAGTGTACGGGCCGATAAAGTGCGTCACGGCAATGGCCACCCCGGAACTGAGGACGCTCGCGTCCGTCACCATGGAGCGTGTTTGGGCTTCGAACATGCTGTAGCGGGCCTTTCTGGTCCACATGCGTAGGCGCGGTCGATCTTGAGTTTCGGTGCGGGCAACGCGTGGCGTCCATTTGGACGCTTTTGCGCGCCTACTTTACACCCCGACCTTGACACCATCGATCTTGCCGATTCGACCGCAAGTCATTGAACGCAAATGACACTATCCTGCCGCTCGACGCAATCTGGTGTGCTCGTAAATCCGGCTTTACACCTTCTGTAAAGTACCCGTTTTCGGACGCCTCGGAGCACTTGCCCCGGATAACTCCACTTATTGGTTATAAGTCCTCCAACTACAATCTTGGTTTCGCCCATCGCTCGCATTGCCGCCCATCGATTGCCAACCCCCGCCCTGACCCTGCTGCAGTTGGTTGGCCGATTCGCGATGCGGCACTGGCGGTCGTACCTCAGCGCCGGCGGGATGCTCGTCGGCATCGCCGTATTGACTGTGTGGATACCGCGCCGCATCGGCCACATCATCGACGGGCTCGTCAGCGGGCAGCTGCGTGGCAATGCTCTGTGGCTGGAGCTTGCCGCGCTGATCGCAGTGGCCCTCGCCATCTATTTCCTGCGCGTGGGCTGGCGCCTGCGCCTGTTCGCCGCCGCCTTCCTACTCGGGGTCGAACTGCGCACCCAACTCTATCAACGCCTGTCACTGCAGGGCCCGTCGTTCTTCAGCCGTCAGCTCA
>Ga0302294_10000220_pt1 | contig 17657 bp, 13 predicted proteins | sample III_Fen_N2_3_FD_194550 | JGI IMG/M metagenome (GOLD analysis project Ga0302294, IMG submission 194550) | Peat permafrost microbial communities from Stordalen Mire near Abisko, Sweden - III_Fen_N2_3 | ecosystem: Environmental > Terrestrial > Soil > Wetlands > Permafrost | place: Sweden: Abisko...
AAGCGATTCGCCATTTTGATCGATAGATAACCCAGTTAAATAAATATAGAACCACCAGCGGGATTTTTTATGACCAAGAAGTGAAATCAGCAATTTTCCCAATTCGAGAGTCGTGAGTGTATTATGACCGATCGAATGATATATCCGGGAGTTTCCAACTTTGAATGTCGATAGGAAAATAACTTCGGCAGCAAGACTCCACGAAAGAACTCCTCTAGTTTTTCTCTCATCTGAAGTGGCGTGGCCTATAATCCTAAATACTTCTTGCATCTGGCGGGGCGACAAATGCATAGCGTCTATCAATTCCACAATGCTACGGACCATTGTATGATCCAGGCTAAGGAGTGTTTCCCGGTGATTTTCATTTGAAATGAAAGTTTTGATATAAAACTCAGCCAAGCTATGCACACTGCTTTTATCTGGTGGAGGCAAAGAAATATTTCGGTGAACAAACTTTCGGTAATATTCATCGAACTTGAGTTTGTCTCCGAATAGAGCCCTAGCAGAATTGGCTAAATGCTCGTGATCGACGGCTAAAACAAATGTTAGGCCAGGGATATCGAAAACATGTTTTATCGTCTCAAGATAACTTATCGCGTAGTCCGGGCGGCAGCGGTCCAGCTCATCAACAAATATAAAGGCTTGGACTCCATTTTTGCCGAAAACTTCGTTCAGGACTTTCTTAAGTTTCTGCAAGGCGGCCAGACGGTGTTCGTACAGCGCAATAAAATCAGGTTTTTTCTGCTCGTTTTTTGCTTTTCTAGATTCCGCGAATTCACCAGCAGCAATTGGATCGATGCCGGCCCATCCGGAGACTACTGAATTTGCGAGCCCCGTGACAAACCAAGCCAAATCTGTGGCAGCCTCGCGAAGTTTTCCAGCCTCTGGTGGCTTTGCTTCTCGCGTTTCAACGGTTTTTATCAATTCGGAGATAATAGGGAGGAGTGGGTCTCCGCAGTAGTCGCTTTCCCATGCATTTAGAATAATGGCTTGTGGCTCCTTAGAATTGCTTTTGGCGCGTTCCTTAAGGTCTGCTTGCCACATCCTAAAGAACGTCGTCTTTCCAAAGCCAAACGCCGCATTTAGACTAATTACTAAACTTCCATCGACAAACTCGCGCTCCACGACGAGAAAGCGTTCTAGCTTGTCGCAAAACGCTTTGAGTTTTAGTTTATCATCTTTGAAACTGCTAATATTTGCGACGTTCATTGTTGCACTGGGTTAGCGGGAACAGACGAGATCAAATCGTGGTGCCACGCTGCGCCTGCCGAATTAGTTCGTAGGTTTCTTTCACGCGGTCGATCATTTCGAAGGAGGGCGGGGAGTAGTGACCGGCGCCGGGCCAGCCAGCGGGGAGGTTTTGCATGAAGGGCATCAGTGTCGGGCCGAGGGTGATCGTGCCGCTTCCGTCGGCGCGTTCGGTGAGCGAGAGGTCGCTGAGCGTGTGGAGCGGGAGCGATTTTGTCTGCCGCGAAAACAATCCGCTCACGATTATTAGCCGTTCGTTGGTGACGCCGTAGTACGTGCGCTCGCGCATCTGTGCGTCCACGAAAAACCGACCAAATACAATATAGAGGCCGATCGCGATAAACGGGATACCCCACAGCATGAAGAAGACCGGCGCCCCATGACTCATCGCACTGAATTCCCAGAAGATCGCGAAGCCGCACCACAAGAGACTGAATGGAATCATAAACGCATCGGCGGGGCGCAGACAGAGGCCTTGCTTCGGCTTTCCGTTCCACAGCAGGCGCTCGCCTGGACTTAACTCGCGTTCAATTTGAGACGCCAGATTGGTGAACATGGTGGTGGTGGAGTTTTCTCAATCGGATGTATTCGTCCGCACAACGACGGTGCCGGCGATAAAGTCGTGCAAGGCTCGACGTTTTTCATTCGTGAGCATGGTTAAAACTTCGGCGAGGAACCAAAATCCGGGCAAGGCGGCCAGCCACCAAAAAGCGGCGCTTTTCGCGATGTCGCCCCGAGCTACGGCTGCAGGCGTGAGCGAACCGGAGCTTATAAGGAAGATTTCGTAGATGACGATTCCTACTCCAAGAAGGATCGGAATTCCCTCGCGCAGACAGGCTTGTCGGAGAGTGATGGATCCTTCTGTGGCGTGATCTACGACCCGGACCTTACAAACCATCTTGCCGACTGTCTGGCCATATTTCGCATGCATGATGACAGTATATATAAGCCAAGCAAGGTTTCCCATAATGACTAGGACGATGCTCACCACAGTTGGCAGGCTGAGCGTATACAAAAGCGTGAGAGCGAAGCCAAGAGGCCACATTACACAGGAATCTACCGAGCCAGTCCAAAAACGCGGACCAAATGTCGAGTAGCGCTCAGAGCCATAGCTTCTCCGTCCCTTGTAGTAACGCCAAACCAGCCAGGCGATCAGGCCATTAATGAGGAGGTTGAAGAGCTGTTTATAGATTTGGTCCATGGGAATAACTGAGGTTGAGCAAGGCGCGGTTTGCGTGCGCTATCGATGAAGCAGGGTTGGGTTTCCGCAATTGGTTGAAGCTGGCCTCCGCGGGAGTGGCGTAGGTTCTAAGTGGTGGTCCGGGAAATACAAGGGTGGAGTGGTTCGGTTTTGGTGACGGCGAAGTAACATCAACCCAGCGTTTGGACGGCTCAGGGAGGATGCGCGATCCCTTGCCGATTCGGTTCGGTCTGACGCAAGTTCATTCACTACGGCGGTGGGGGGGCGGCTGGGGGGGAACATGCGCCGTGCCCCCGCCCCACCTCCGAGGAGGTACGGCTTCAGCTATCGTCGTGCGGCGATCCAAGCAGACAGGCCCGACTGCTTGCATCACGGGAAAAAGAGGCGACGTTATGAGTGTGTTGATGCACTCGTAACCTTTAAAAAACAGGGGGCGTTATGCCTGCGAAAAAACTGAAACAGTTCCTCGATGATCACGGTGTGAAATATGTCAGCATCCAACATTCACCCGCTTACACCGCATCCGTGGTCGCGCGATCGGCGCACGTCTCGGGAAGTGATTTTGGCAAGACCATCATTGTGAAAATCGAAGGAGAAATGGCGATGGTCGTGCTGCCTGCTCATCGCAAGATCGTGCTCTCCGAACTCCGCGAGCTCCTCGACAGCAACACCGTCGAACTCGCGACCGAGAGCGAATTCATCGACCGTTTTCCGGATTGCGAACTCGGCGCGATGCCGCCGTTTGGAAATCTCTACGGCATGAAGGTGTTTTTGGAGCACCGCATGACGCGTTATCCGGAGATCGCGTTTAACGCAGGCAACCATTGTGAGGTCATAAGAATGTCCATGCGCGACTACCTGCTGTTCGCCGAGCCCGTCGTACTGGATTTTGCGACGGTTTAGGGGTTGTGGCTTTGCTGTCCGTGACGTTTCCCGAGCGCGACGAGGCCGCTGCGAGGCGGTAGCGTCGGCGCTCTCTCATGCCTCGTGACTGCGCTTTCACTCAAGTCCCGCGTATCGCGGCAGACTGACCGCACGGGCTGCCATATTTAGTCGGTGACCTTGGCTGCGGATGATGGGGAAGCGTTCGGGCATTTGAAGCAGATGTAAATCCGCCCGGGCCGGGCTTCGCATTTGCGACTTCTTGGAACGAGCGGTTAGCTTTTGGGTCACTCGCGCCTGGTCAACCATTGCCGAACTATGAGCCAAATCCAAAATATCTCTCGAAGCCGGCTTCTCGCTCAAGCCTTTGTTTTCACTCGCTGGATTTTTGTAACCGCGTTTTCGTTTGTACTTTTGGGAGGCGTCACCGCGGGCGCGCTCGTGGCCCAGACCGCCCAGCATACCGAAAATATCTATACCGATTCACTCCAGGGGAATTGGACGAATTCGAGTTGGGGGTCCACCGTCAATCTTGCGGCGTCGGCACCCGGTCGCACCGGCAATGCGTTGGAGGTGACGATCAATGGTGCTTGGAAGGCCTTCCGTCTGAGTGTGAGTGGCGACGGTCGGTTCCTCAACGAGTATGCCTCGATCGATTTCGATGTATATATCCACAGCGACTCAACCGGTTTGGACAATTTGGTTTTTGTCCTTGAAGACGGGGGGGCGGCTGGTCAACCGAAGATCACCGATCTCATCGCAGGCTGGTCCACCATGACGACCGCGCAGCGCTATAATCAATGGCATCACATCCATATCAATTTTGCCGACCTGAATCCGACACTTTTCCAATTCAACAATATCCTGCTGTGGACGGTTGGCGACGGCGTTCCGCACGTTCGCCTCGATAACATTCAGCTGGGATGGAACGACGATACCACGCCGCCGGTTGTCACGCTCGGGGCGATCTACGCCGACTACGATCATGTCTTCCTTCCCTTCACGACCAGCGAATACACTGTCTTCCAGGTAGATTACGGTGTCGGTGCCTATGATCACACCATCACGGGTGGCGCCAGCGCGTGGGATGACTCCGGCGCAGTGGTGCTGGCGGGGCTCACGCGCGGCAGTACGGTGCAATACCGGATCACGGCTTCGGACCACCGAACCGATCCCAATGCCACACCTAATAAAGGCATTGCTACGGGTACGATCGTGGTGGCTAATCCGGCCAGCGTCACGCCCACTGCCACGATCACCGTCAGCCCGTCCAGCACGCATGCGATTTCTCCATGGATTTACGGCATCAACTTCTATCAGGGTATAGCCAATGCACCGCGGCATCTCACGGTGAACCGCCAGGGCGGCAACCGCTGGACTGCCTACAATTGGGAGAACAACGCCTCGAACGCCGGTTCCGACTGGTACTACCACAATGATAATTTTCTGAGCAGCAGCACTACGCCCGGCGAAGCGTTGCGGCCGATTGTCGCCGCCGACAGAGCCCGCGGAAATGCCAGCATGATTACCGTGCAGCTGCAGGGTTACGTGGCAGCCGACGAAAATGGCGACGACGTGACCGCGGTCACACCGCTGGCCACTCGCCTGGCCACTCGGTTCAAGCAGGTCGTCTTCAAGAAGGGCTCTGCCTTCACCCAGACGCCGTCGACCACCGACGCTTTTGTCTACATGGACGAATTTCTCTGGACGTTGGATCAAAAGATTTCGGGCGATATCTACTCCGATCCCGTCACGCCCACCTTCATCCTTCTCGACAACGAACCAGAGCTTTGGTCTAGCACGCATGCGGAGATACAGCCCGCCGCTGTCACGGTCGCCGACTACATCCAGAAGACGGTAGACCTCTGCAAAGCGATCAAAGATCTGGCCCCTTCCGCCAAGACGTTCGGCCCCGTCCATTACGGATTTAACGGCATCGTCAACTGGCAGGGCGCGGCGGGCTTCTCCAGCACGTACTGGTTCACCGACAAATACCTCGCCGACTTGAAAGCCGCCTCGCAGACCTACGGCCAGCGCCTGCTCGATGTTTACGATTTCCATTGGTATTCGGAAGCGACGGACGGCAGCACACGCATCACAGAGTTAAAAGGGGCAAAGTTAACCGATGCTCAAATCCAGCCCATCGTGCAGAGCCCGCGCAGCCTCTGGGATCCGACCTACACTGAGAATTCCTGGGTGGCACAAAACCTCGGCGGTCCCGTGCGGATTCTCGACCGGCTCCAGCAGAAGATCGATGCGATCTGGCCCGGCACGGGCTTGGCAATCACCGAGTACGATAACGGTGGTGACAACCACATCGCTGGCACGATTGCTCAAGCCGACAACCTCGGCATCTTCGGACTGCGCGGTGTTCACACGGCTTGCTACTGGCCGATCAGCGACACGCCATACGCCATCCTCGCCGGTTTCAAAATGTACCGCGATTACGACGGTGCGCTCGGTTCCTTTGGCGACACGTCGCTCTCAACTGTGTCGAGCGACACCGCCAAAGTTGCCGCCTATGTTAGCCGCGATTCCACCAATACCAACCGCTACGTCATCGTCGCGATCAACCGCTCGTCGACGAACCAGACCATGTCCCTAACCGGGCTTGGACTTTCTGGAACAGCCCGCATCTATCGAATCGCGAGCACACTGACTGATCCCTTTTTCGCGGGCGAATATGCAGTCAATCTCCCTGGCTGGAACGCGTGGTTGCCGCCGCTGAGCGTGTCGACCATCGAGATTATCAGCCCGTCCTCAAGCTCCAGCTCGTCCTCGTCGAGTAGTTCGAGTTCGTCCAGCTCTTCTTCTTCATCGTCGAGCAGCAGCTCAAGCTCGTCGAGCTCAAGCAGTTCATCCTCGTCCAGTTCGTCGAGCGGTGGTTCCTCGTCGAGTTCTTCCTCCTCCAGTTCAAGCAGTTCGTCGTCTTCGAGCTCCAGTTCCTCCAGCAGTGGTTCGTCTTCTGGCGGGTCGGGTGGGGGTGGAGCCACCGGCGAATGGTTTTTTGCTGCGGCTAGTCTTGTGGCTTTTTCACGTTTCATGCGTCGCCGCTAACAGCGCTTGGATGGACTCGACTCTTTTTTTAGCGGGTTTTCAGCCTGCCATACACAAACCAATAAATCCCTGTAAATCCAGCCGGGCCTTGGCATTCTTGTATCATTTGCCACGGAATCCGGTAGGATTCTTCCGTTGATCTTTTAGTTCTCAAAAAGCCAGGCAGGCGGAGGGACTATCCGCTTCAAGGTCGAACTTAATAATAAGTCCTAAATTGACCGTGAGCCATCGTCGTATTCGAAACCCGCTGACAATCATGAAAAACTTAATACGGCCCCGATTGATTATAGTGTTATGCATTGTTTTCCTTGCCGCTTCTCAGTCGGTGCTGTTCGCAGATGATCCCGTTACGACGGCCCGTACCGGATCTCACGCCACCTACAACGTCGGCCCCGGCCAGACCTACCTCGAGCCCGACACCGTTCCCTGGGGCTCATTGCAGGCGGGAGACGTGGTAAATATATACTATCGCACCGCGTCCTATAAATGGAAAATCGGACTCCGAGGCCAGGGCACTCAAGCAGCCCCCATCGTCATCAACGGTGTGACCGACGCCTCGGGCCATCGCCCTGTCTTCGATTTTTCCGGTGCCCGCACGGCTTCCGGCAGCAATCTTGGTGGTTCCAACAACGTATTCAGCACCACGCCTCAATATGGCGAATCGCTTGGCGGGATCGTGGTCAAGAGTGGCCCCGACGATGCCTATGGTTCCTATGTCCCAAAGTGGATCGAAATCCGTAACCTTGAGCTGCATGGTGCGGCCAACGGCAATTCGTACACCACGCTCGCGGGTGGCACTGCTGCTTACAACTCAGCTGCTGGAGTCTGGTTGCAGCAGGGCGAAGACTTCCTGCTCGAAAACCTCGTGGTCTACGACAATGCGTTCGGCATTTTTATGATGGCTAAGGACGGGATGTTGGCGGAAGCCAACCAGCGCGTCGCGGTGCGCAACTGCCGGGTGTACGGAAACGGCGTCGTCGGTTCCTATTACGAGCACAACTTCTACGTGCAGTGCAAACAGCCGGTCATTGAGGGCAATTACATCGGCCGCGTGCGCGCCGGTTCCGAGGGGTCTAGTTATAAGAGCCGCAGTTCGGGTGAGATCTTTCGTTATAACTATGTCGAGGCTTCATCGCGGGCTATAGACTGGGTTCATAGCGAGGAACAGGACGACACCGGCATCGTGACCCAACCTGAGTACGGAACTGATTTCGCCTACGGCAATATCATCATCAATGACACCAATGCGCCGGTCTTTGCCGACAGTGCGGTACACTACGGCGGCGATAATCTTGGCGAACAAGATCCAACCCAACCGGTGTTAGTGCCTGCGATCGCATACCGTAAGCACCTCTACTTTTGGAACAACACCGTCGTCTTCCGCGGAAAACAGTCCCAGCAGCAGTACAAGCAGTGTGTGTTTGCCCTCTCTCTCGTTCCGACCACGGTCGACGCCTGGAACAATCTGATCGTGGTCGACGCTGGTTCAGGTACTCCGCCCGATACGAGTTGGGTGTGGTATGCGGGCAACGTAAACCTCTACGGCAACAACCTGGCCTTTGGGACAACGATCGTCCCGGCCGTGGACACGGCGACCAACCCTAATTATTACAAGATCACCCAGGCTGGTTCGCTCATGGTTTCGAATCCCCAGCTGGCCAATCTCGCCTCCAATGATTTTCACCTGCTCAGTTCCTCGCCCGCGGTCAACGCTGGCGGCGCGATGCTCCCGACCGCGATCCAGACCATATCGACAACCTACCCAGTGCTGTATCAACCCCGCCTCGCAACGAACGGCCTCGATGCTCGCAGTCCTCTCGGTTCCGCAATCGATCTTGGTGCTCTAGAGCAAGGGGTGACTTCAAGCGGGTCTTCTTCGTCGTCATCATCGAGCAGTTCGTCGTCGAGCAGCAGCAGTTCGAGCTCGTCCTCCTCCAGCAGCTCATCCTCGTCCAGTTCGTCGAGCAGTAGTTCCTCGTCGAGTTCTTCCTCGTCGAGTTCAAGTAGTTCGTCCTCTTCCAGCTCCAGTTCCTCCAGCAGTGGTTCGTCGTCGGGCGGCAAGGGCGGCGGCGGTGCGCCGAGCGACTACTATCTCGGAGCCATTGCCGGTTTGGTCGCTTTTAAAAGGTTGTGCCGACGGTGTCGGGCTTGAGCGCCTTTAGCAAATCCACTAGAAAACAACAAAACCCGCAGTGCATACTACGGGTTTTGTATTGAAAGCGATGAACCTCGGTTAATCGAACGCAAAATGTGGTTCGATCTCAGCGTCGTAGTCGATACCCGGCAGGCCGAAGCCAAAGAGCTTCAGGAAGTCGGCGCGGTAGCCATCCATGTCGGTCAGGGCATTCAAGGTCTCAGTCGTGACCTGGGGCCAGATGCGTTTCACTTCGGCCTGAATCTCGGGGCGCATTTCCCAGTCGTCGACGCGGACGCGGCCGCTGTCGTCAAACTCGAGCGCGGAACCGTTGTACATCTGCGTGGAGAAAAGGCGCTGGATCTGCTCGATGCAGCCTTCGTGCGTACCTTTTGCCTTCATGATCTTGAAGAGGACACCGATGTAGAGCGGCACGATCGGGATCGCCGAACTGGCTTGGGTGACGAGCGCTTTGTTGACGGATACGAAGGCGCGACCATAGCCATGGGTCTTGAGCAACGCATCGATGCTTTTGGCGGCGCGTTCGAGATCGTTCTTGGCCAGGCCGATGGTGCCGTTTTTGTAAACAGGCCAGGTGACCTCAGGCCCGATGTAGGAATAGGCGACCGACGTCGCACCGGGCGCGAGGAGCTTGGCGTCGGCGAGCGCGTTCATCCAAAGCTCCCAATCTTGGCCACCCATCACAGCGATCGTGTCGGCGACTTCAGTCTCGTTGGCGGGCTCGATCGTGATCTCGCTCACCACGCCCGTATCGGTGTCGACGGTTTTGTTGGTATAGGGCGCGCCGATCGGTTTGAGAACGGATTTGTGGACCACGCCGGTGACCGGGTGGGTGCGACGCGGAGAGGCGAGCGAGTAGACGACGAGGTCCACGGGACCGAGGTCGCGTTTCACCATCTCAAGCGTCTGCTTTTTGATGTCATCGGAGAAAGCATCGCCGTTGATATTGCCGGCATAGAGACCGGCGGCGCGAGCTGCCTTGGTAAAGGCGTAACTGTTGTACCAGCCGGGAGTGGCGGGGCGATCGACGTCGGAGGGCCGTTCGTAGAAGACGCCGACGGTGTCAGCGCCACAACCGAAACTGGCACCGATGCGCGAGGCGAGGCCGTAGCCCGTGGAGGCACCGATCACGAGAACCTTCTTGGGGCCGTTCTTGATCGGCCCTTTGTTTCTCACGAAATCAATTTGCTCCTGAATGTGAGCCGCACATCCAGCGGGATGAGCAGTGACGCATACGAAGCCGCGAACTTTGGGTTTGATGACCATGGCCCACAAGGGTTGGAAAGTAACGGCTGACGTCGAGAAAAGTTTTTACCCGGGTGATAAGTATTTTTACTCGAACGAAGTAGAAAACTTATGGCTCGCCGGTGCAATAGTAGCTCAACTAACAGCAAGAGAGAAAGTTGTTCAAGGGGTCCCGGTCAGCACGATGGCCTCTGAAGGGAGGGAGACGTCGCCTCGGCGTTCGCGGGTCAGTACAAATCTTACGGGCCGGTCAACCTGCTGAGGGACCTTGAAGTCAACTTTTGTGGTCTGGGCCGGGCTGATCGCGATGGGGCCAGCGCTGACCCGCTGCCCGTTGCTCCCTTCGATCCAAAGCATGTACCCTTCGTCTGGATTGGGCGGAGGAAGTTGGTTGGACGAGAAGACCCCGCTACGCGTCGATGCCTGCCATGCGATCACGGCGGCAACGCCGGTTGCATCGGTTTTCGGCGGGCAGAGGAGAACGAGTGTCAGCGATCCTGCGTCCGCCTTGCTGCGGGTCAGGTCGGCGATCTGGCGACCGGCCAGGATGCGCTCGGCGGCGAGCTGTTGTTTCAGCGATTGGGCCTCGACCGAAGCCAGCTCGACCTCCGTTTGCTTGAGCCTGAGCGTGGTCTTGAGCGCAAAATTCTGGCTGTCCAGGAATGCTGCGAGCAGCCCGGCGGCGAAAGCCACAAACCACCCCACACGACCTAAAATGCGCGAAGTCGAAGACGACGATGCGGGGCGATGATTTTCAGGGGCAGGGAGGGAGGACATGGCAGTCACTACGTAAGCTTCACAGAACCCACCAGCCGATCAAGCCCAGCACGAAGAGCAGGGCGAGCCAGGCAAGCGTGCGTTTTTCCTGAGACGTGAGCTGGAAGAGCATGGCGGCAATTAGAGGCCGAAAGGGGCGAGACGTGCAAAGATTTCCTGCAAGAGCGGTTCGGCTGCGATGGTTTCCCACGGCTGGTTGCTGGAAACGCGCACGAAGAGCTGTTCTCCTTCACGATGAAAACCGTATTTGAACGCCAGCGTCAGCAACTGGCGCGGCGAACGTATGCCTTCCGGGTGAATGACGCGGCCGTTGTATAAATGCCAGTACCAGACGTGCTGGAGAAATTCACCCTGCGTGAATTGCCGGTATTCCGCATCGTCGAGCTGCCGGTGGGCAAGGGCAACCGGTATTCGGGAATTGGTTACCGGGTGAGGAGCCCAGCCCGCACCGGGCCAGCAGGCATCCGGGGTGTGCGCGGCGACGGCACTGACCGGCGCGGAGCCGACCGGCCAGTAGGCGAGGTAGACGGTGATCTCAAGCGGGCCGCGGCTAGTCTGCCGGTAGTAGGAGGTTGAGGCGAGCCGGTCCGTCTGGAGCTGGCCGCTGAATTGCGCCAAATCTTCACTGGGGTTGATCTGCCAACCGTCGAAGCTGGCGGGTAAAATCGCCACCAGGTCCGGTGCTGGCTGGCCGGGATTGCTGGCTGGCCGGGTGTTGAGAATAAAAAGCACCGCGATGCCGACAGCCAGGAGCAAGCCGCCTGACACGAGCAGCTGTGTCGGCCGGTCTGAGCGGGTTGAGTCCGGAATAATTGTGACGGGCGCGTTCTGTCGTGGATTTTCCGATACAGGTGAAACGCCTCGGTTTAGTTTGATCGCCAGGCCGGCGAGCAAGGCAGCGGTCACTCCCAGGATGGCGAACCCAGTCAGATCGTGCCACGCGCCGGAGATTTCAACGCCGCGGTGGGCGAGCAGCGTGAGCGTAAGCGAGCGCAACAGGTTCATCGCCAGTGCGAGTGGACCCGCCAGTACGATGATCAAGGCTCGTGCGCGGCGGGTGCGGACCAGGGTGGCTGAGAAAAAAAGCCCGGCATATACGCAGGAAATCAGGCTGCGCACGCCACTGCAGGCCTCTTCGATGCCGACTGACACATTGGTCAGCTGGATGACGTTGCCATGTTGCACGGCGGCGATTCCGAGAAAATGGAGCGTGCCCAGCACCACGGACGTTACGACCGACTGCAAGCCATGGGTCAGCGTGCCGTAGGTGCCGGGAGGCAGGGGTGAGCTTAGCAGCCAGAGCAGAATGGCCACACCCGAAGGCCAGTTGAACGGCACAAGCCGAACCGATCGCAAGGAGAAAGTGATCCAGGTTGCGGCGAGCAGCAGGCAGAGCGCGCCGGTCAACATCGTTGCCACGAGTGCATGGGTCCATTCGAGCGCTGCCATGTACAGGCCGCCTGCAGCCAGCAGGATGAGTCCGGCTAGCAATAACATTGCGACCACGCAGCTCGTGACACCGCTGGGTCTTAAGAAACGCTGTGAGCCGCGCGTCCGCGCTTCGTGGATGAGCAGCACAAAAATCAATGGCGTAAACCACCCGTGCGAGAGATCGGGATTATGGCGCCACTGCGGCCACAAATATATGGTCGTCGCGACGATGAGCCCGGTTGCAAGCGCGAGGTTTAGCCACCCCCATCCACTCGGCTGCGAAGACGCGCAGGCTGAGGCAGTTTGTTCTGATTTGGGATAAGTGGCGGGCTCGGTGCTCAAAGGAATTGCGCTCCGCGAACGTTTGAGACGCGCAGGGATTGTCGCAACGTGAAATCACGCCGCGCACTGGCGAACGAGGGACACTTGGATAGTCTGCCCGTCAATTCACTCCATCATGAAAAAACCTCTTCGTATTATTGCATTGCTCGTGGCCTCAATCGCCGCGTTTTCCGCCAACCTTGCTCGTGCGACCGTGCAAACCGGTTCTCCAGCGCCGGATTTTGCGCTGACCGATCTAAACGGGAAACTTCAGAAGCTTTCCGACTTTAAGGGCAAGATCGTGGTCCTCGAATGGAACAACCCCGACTGCCCGTTCGTGAAGAAACACTACGACAAGAGCGGAAACCTTCCGGCCACTCAAAAGGCCGCTACTGCTGATGGCGTGATCTGGCTCACGATCAACTCCGGCGCCGCAGGCAAAGAAGGCGGCGACTACACCGCTGCCCAGCTCAAGGAGTATCTCGGCAAAAACCACGCGGCACCGACCGCGTATCTGCCTGACCACGATGGCAAAGTGGGACATCTCTACAGCGCGAAAGCCACCCCGCATCTATACGTAATCAACAAAGAAGGCGTTCTAGTATATCAGGGAGCGATCGACAGCATTCGCTCAGCCGAACCGGCAGATATCGCCAAGGCCACCAATTACGTGAACGCTGCGCTTGCTGCGGTGAAAGCTGGCAAGCCCGTTGAAAAAGCTTCAACCGAACCCTACGGCTGTTCGGTGAAGTATTAAAAGAAAAGGGGCTGGCGCGTTGGTGCCAAGATTCAGGATGCCGAATCCTGGCTGTTGAGCATGTAGTGCTGTAGCTTCTCCAGCTCTTCAAGACGCGGTTCAATCTGCTTGCGCACCGCGCGGCGGTTAAGCAGCCAGGCACCAACAATAAGGCCTCCGCTAAGCAGCACGTACGCGATGAGGAAGCAGAGCACGAACGGATGCTTGAGCATCTGCACACTCGTTGCTGACACATTTAGTGCCATCGCAGTAACGACGAGCAGCATCGCTGCCGCAATCGGAGCAAAGTACCACAGACCGATATTCAAGAGCAGGCGGCGCTGATGACGCAGCTCTGCGATATTGGCCTCCAGTTTGGCCGTAAGTGGCGCGCTGGTGTCTAGGCGAACCCGCTTAGCGCGGAGTCGCTCGCGAACGAACATTGCGCCAACACCAAGAACTAAAACGACTGCAAGCCAGATCAACCAGGCTGCGCGCTGAGTATTTATGGCGATTGCGCTGAACGCGATCGCGACGAATACGGAGGCGGCGGCTTCGGTGATATCGCGGATCCAGAGTGTCCGAGCCTGTTTTCGCCGTTTCGTTTCATACGACGCCATAAGCGTGGCTACGTCCGCGTTTTTACCCACGGGCAATTCTTGTCGTTTCCAGATTACTTCCCATTCATTCCAGTTCATTGGCTACTCCTTTCAGTTGGTTAGTGAGGCGCTTGCGCGCTCGCATGAGTGCGACGCCGACGTTGCCCTCCGCCAGTCCTGTGATTGCAGAGATTTCTCGATAGCTCATCCCGTCGAGTGAGAGCAGAACGAGGGCACGATCGATGTCGGGCATGGCGTTGATCGCGGCGTATAGTTTTTCTAGCATCTCCGTCTCGCTGGTGCTTTCGGCAGGCGTCGCTGTTTGCGAATGCACGTCGCTAAAATCGGCGACCGTATCAAACCGCTGTTCACGGCGTTTGGTGGTGCGACGCCATGTCATCGCTGTGTTCAGGCACACACGATAGATCCAGGTGGAAGGCTTTGCTTCTCCGGCGAAATTGCCCAGTGAAATCCAAAGCTGCAAACGCATCTCTTGTTCCAGATCTGCTGCTTCGGCCGCGGTCCGTGCGAACGATCGCGTTACCTTGTATAGGATCCCGCGATAATCCTCCAACCAACTCTTGAAGAGCGATTCGTGAGGAGAAAGGCTGTGCATACCTACATTAGTTGCCGCTATCAGCGAATCCTAACAGGTTTTTGTAGATACCTGAAGCTAGCCCTATCGCTGCTCGGTGAAATTCTACTGATCACCGCTTGGATGGGTTCCGAATTATTTGATCTGGAACGATGGAATTCAGGACGAAATCGCTGAAAAGGAGACAGCCCTTCGTTCCTGCCCTCCTGAGTTTCAGATTAAGTTAACCTCGGTTTTCGTGTTCGGCTCGCCTCACACCTTCACGTCGAACAGCTGCGGATGCATCGTGCCTTCGGCGACTTTATTCACGGTGCCGGTCATCATGATCGAGAAATGATCGCCGATCTCGATGCCAATCTGGCCTCCGGGCATGTGTACGGTCACCGACTTGTCGACCAGGCCGAGCCGGTGTGCGACCGCGGCCGACGCGCTGGAGCTGCTGCCGGAGGCAAGCGTGTACCCTGCACCCCGTTCCCAGATCTCGATCTGGATATTATTTCGATCGATCACCTTTAGAAACTGGACGTTGGTTTTGCGCGGAAAATTCGGATGCACTTCGAAATGCGGACCGAATTTGTGCGCAAGTTCGGCTGAAATTTCCGGCAGAGGGATCACGCAATGTGGATTTCCGATGGTCGCCGCGCAGTAGGTGAACTCGCGATCGAGGATCTTAATTGTTTCATTGATCACGTCGCGTGGAGCGCCCGCAAGATTGACGGGGATTTTGGCGCTGTCGAAGCTCACCGAACCCATCTCCACCGTTATGAGTTTGCCGCCATCTTTTATGACGGACTGAACGTGGCCGCCTGGCACCTCGATCGTGAAGGACGGATTCTTAACCAAGCCTTGATCCCAAAGAAACCGAGAAAAAATGCGCAGGCCGTTGCCGCTTTTCTCGGCTTCGGAGCCATCGGGATTAAAGATCCGCAGGCCGAATTCGCTTTTCTGGGACGGCAGCGGTCCCCAGAGAATGCCATCGGAGCCCACCCCAAAGTTGCGATGGCAGATCACGCGGATCTGCCCGACGGTGGGGGCGGGTTTCCACAAGGGAAAGTCCGCAGGATTGAGCACAATGTAGTCGTTGCCGAGAGCGTGGTATTTATAGAAGCGCATGTTAAAGGCCACTCGCACTCTGCGCGCCAAAACCCGTGGAACGCACGTCGATTTTGTCTGCGCTGACTATTTCGATGAAGGACTGTTTTTCTGGCCGACCACCAGGAACTGGCGACCGAAGAGCGGCCAGACGAATGGCATTTTCAGGTAAAGCTTGAGCGCGAAAAGCGGATATTGTCGGCCGAGCGACATGCTGTACGGCAGGAACGCAGGAATCTGGGTATGGATGGCGAAGCCATTGCTCCGCATGCCTTCCGCCAGCGATCGATCGGTGAGGCAAAGATAGTGATCCCAAAAATCCCAGTAACCGCCGTTGATGAGGCGGATGTTCGGGCCCAGTGCGATCAATTGACCGCCCGGTTTTAAGCAGCGTAACGCTTCAATCAAGGTCCTGCGCAGTGTGGCCTTGTCGGGCAGATGCTCAAAAAAGTTACTCGTGAAGACGACATCCAGTTTGTTGTCCGGCAAGGGCCATTGGGCTGAACAATCCTGCTGAAACAAGCTGACTTGTGGGGCTAGAAATTCTTTCGCCCGCGGATTCAAATCCATGGCGAATTTTTCTTGTGCCCGAATATTGTTGATGAATTCACCATATCCACAGCCCAGGTCCAAGACCGAGGCATCCGGCTTCACGTATTGAGAAAAATAATCATCGATAAGGACCTTCCAGACTTTATTGCGATACGCCGAGGTATGCTCAAACCGCAGATCGTAGATGTTCTGCAGCTCGTTCGCTAACGCTCCAGTTGGTTTGTTCGAAGGTTGGTCCATAAGCTATGTCTTCATGCGGTGGTCTGCGGAATTGTTAGTCAATAAAGTTGTGTTCGATGCCATGAATATAGCGCCGACACCGGCAAGAAGACAGATTGCAGCGAGCGCCAGAATCTCAGCGGTGCATGGGAAACCCGAGCCACCTTCGACGATTCCGATCACACGAACACTGAAGGCCTCGGCTAGCGAAAGGGCAGCAAGAGAGCCGACGAGCCAGCGCGGCCAGTCTTTTGCAGCTGCAGTGTAGACGAGCACAAGTAAAACCAGAGGTTCGAGACAATTGCGACCAAGGCCATCACCGCTGAAGCCCCATAATATAAGTATCGTCGCGAAACTTCCGGCCAGCAGCCAACGCCGAAAGCCTATAGGCAGGCCAATGGTCGTCGGCCTGACGAGAGCCCAAATTGCTGCAAAGAAAAGACCGTGGCCGACACCAGCGGGTAGAGTTTTTGCATAATAGACGGCCCAGCGCATGGGTTCAGAGACCGGACCTTCGATCCAAGACTTCATATTGCTGGAGCAAAAAAACGCTCCAGGGGCGATCGAATACAAAAGATTACCCCACCTACAATAGAGCCAGCTGCCGAGACTTTCGGCGGCGAGGGGACCGCGTCCGTCGCCGAACGGGTATCGCGTGAACGCATCGGGAAATCCGAGGTGAATCTTAAACGCGAGCCAAGGTGCCGCACAGAGCAGCCAACCAGCCGTTATCCAAAGTGCCGTGCGGATGGCGGACCTCGCCCGGCTGGCGGGAGGTTCTGTTTCTCTCCACGTTTGGTGCATACCAAAAAGGACTAACATGGGGGTGAACAACGCACCGACCGGATGCGTCAGATATGCTAGTCCTGCCAACATACCTGCAAGCCAGGCGGGGCGACGCTCGATCACCGCTTTTGCCGCGAGCAGAAAAAACGCACTCGCCAGCATCTTGGGCCAGGTGAAATCGATATTGATCATAACCACCGGCGCGGCGGCCAGCCAAACGAGTCCGCGTTGTGTCGCAAGTTTTGAGTTGGGTGCAAGCGCCATTGCGAGTTCGAGTCCTGCGAGCAGGACGAGGGCATTCGCGAGAACCATGAATATGCGCGCGAGATAATACCCATCTGCCGAAGCGGGCCAGGCTTCAAGAGAAGTTCCAGCAAAGGGTAGCGGTCGGGCTCCAAAAACATGGAAAAGCGCATTGATCGCGAAAGGAGTGATGGGCCCTCGAGAGGCGATGGACCAGTCTTGGCCAAAGTAATCGGCGTTCTCCGTTTTCCCATTATGTCCCAGATAAAAATAGACGGCAGAGCTAAAGGGAATGCCGTGATCGGGAGGGGACGCAATCATCCGGGATTGCGAGGTTGAGTGGGCACCAAACTCCTGCGCGACCCTGAGGGGCAACACACCGAAGGCCAATGCGCTCGCACAAACCAGCGCATAGACGCAGAGCGGGGTCAGCACGTTGGCATGTAGAACTACTCCGTATTTCCACCAAGTACGTGTCAACTCAACCGCGAGCAATAGATTAGCGATTAACCACAAAG
>Ga0302294_10000221_pt1 | contig 17617 bp, 14 predicted proteins | sample III_Fen_N2_3_FD_194550 | JGI IMG/M metagenome (GOLD analysis project Ga0302294, IMG submission 194550) | Peat permafrost microbial communities from Stordalen Mire near Abisko, Sweden - III_Fen_N2_3 | ecosystem: Environmental > Terrestrial > Soil > Wetlands > Permafrost | place: Sweden: Abisko...
CCGCGCGAGCGTTCGATGATTTTCGCGAAATCAAACGTCACGTCCTTCGCGCTGATACCGAACGTCTCGGCCTTTTTGATCTTCTGGTAAAGCTCGGCGCTCTTGAGCAAGGCCTTGGTCGGGATGCACCCCCAGTTGAGGCAGGTGCCGCCGGCACGCTCCATTTCGATGCACGCGACTTTCTTGCCGAGTTGTCCGGCTCGAATCGCGCCTGCGTAGCCCGCAGGACCGCCGCCAATAACAATGAGGTCGTATTCAGGTGTTTCAGCCATGGTGGGGAAATTGCGTAAGGTTCCGAAAAGCGCAACCGTCTCCACCGCCCAACGCCCGGTCAACGGGGAAATTCAGGGGCCTTTGAACCGCTCCGCTAAACGAGTGCCCTTGATGGAGGCTTTCGCCAAGAGTACCGCATGAATTGGAGCGGCTACCGATTAATACTCTCTGTCTTTCAAACGCATAATAAACTCTGACGTTCGGATGGTAGAGACACGCCGGGCAGTCCCTACCCTCAAGATTATTTTCGGGCCAAGCTTCGATTCTCAAACGGCCGTGCTTACGATGAGTCGCCCTCCGCGCTCTCTGCGACTTCGGCGGTTCAACTGCCGACTTTACGTTCCTCGAGCCGCCCCAGCAAACGGAGGAGCCCGTCAAGGATCGTGAGCGGATGCGGCGGGCAACCGGGAATATAGAGATCAACCGGCACCACCGAGGCCGCCCCGTTGTTGACCTGAGAGTGACCGACAAACGGTCCGCCCGCGATCGCGCAGGCTCCCACCGCGATGACGATTTTCGGCTCCGGCATCGCGTCCCAGGTTTTCTTCAGCGCCAGCTCCATGTTTTTCGTAACCGGGCCGGTGATGAGCAAACCGTCCGCATGGCGGGGTGAAGCGACAAACTGAATACCGAAGCGACTCAAGTCCCAGCCAATTGTACCTAGCACATTGGTGTCGGCTTCGCAGGCCGCACAGCCGCCAGCGCTCACCTGACGCAGCCGCAGCGAACGGCCGAAGAGTTTGCGCAATTTTTCATCCAGCGCTGCCGCCAGCCTCACTTCTTCCCTGGCCGGGTCGCCCAAGATGAGATCGTCACGCAAACGCACCGCCATGCGGTGATCGTTTGTCTGGGTGATCGCGCTACTCGGACAGGCCTCGACACAGGCGGCGCAAAAAATACAGCGCCCGAGGTCAAGCGCCACCGGTCGGCCGCTCACACGCGCAATTGCCTCGGTCGGGCATACCGGCACGCATTCGCGGCAGCCGTCTGCGCATTTTGTGGCATCGACCCTCAACGCCCCTCCGTGCCGGTCGGGCAGCGCGGGCGCCGGACCTTTCGGATAGGCCATCGTCTCGCAGCCGCGCTTCAGCCGATGGGTGATGGAATCGATTACAAACATGGTGATTAGTTCGGCATCACAGGTCGACGCCGCAATACGAGAGATTGAAGCTTTTGTTGCAGATCGGGAAATCCGAAATCGCTGTTCCGCGCAGCGCCAACGCAAGGCCGGTCCAGTTGTGGAACGACGGATCGGTTATCTTGTAGCGACGGAAACGTCCGCTCTCATTGGTAAGCGCCACGTGACAGATTTCGCCCCGCCAGCCTTCGACCAGCGCGACCGCGAGTGTTTCGGGGGCGGAAGGCGCCAGCTCGTCGCGAATCCCGCCGTCGGGCGGAGAGGCCAGCTGTTCCTTCAAAAATTGTCCCGAGCGTTGAATCTCCAGCCAGCGCACCCGCGCTCGCGCAAAAACGTCGCCACCCGGCCAAACCGCCACCGGCAACTGAGCGAAGCGATGCCAACCTGTCGGATGGTCGAAACGAACGTCGCGCACCAGGCCACAGGCCCGTGCAGCCGGCCCCACTAATCCCACTTCGCCGGCCTGATTGGCGTAAACCGTGCCGACATTTTCAAAACGCGTGCGCACTGAGGCGGAATCCCAGAACCAATTGGCCGCCTGCTCGACGTCAGCCAGAGCGGTTGAGAGCCGTGCTGAAAGCTGCGCCAGGCGTTCCGGCTCGAGATCCTGACGACAACCGCCCGGTCGTACCAGGCCGCGACCAAACCGATTGCCACACACCAGCGCAGAAAGGTTCAGAAAGTCGCCGCGAATCTTTCCACACGCCGACGAGGTTGGAAGAAACGCCACGTCGTTGGCCAGCGCCCCGAGGTCACCGGTGTGATTGGCGAGGCGTTCCAGCTCCAGCGCGATCGCCCGCAACCATTGTGCCCGTAAAGGCGCCTCAGTGCCGGCGAGGGTTTCGAGCACGGTCGCGTAGGCGGTCGCATGGCCGATGGTCGCGTCACCCGACACTGTTTCCATCTGGCTCATGGTTGCACGATGGGGTCCACCCGGCAAAGCGTCCTCCATTCCACGATGCTGGTATCCAAGCGCAATCTCCAGATGAAGCACCTCCTCCCCTGCACATTGAAAACGAAAATGTCCCGGCTCGATGATGCCGGCATGCACAGGTCCGACTGCGACTTCATGGATTTCGCGTCCATCAACGCGGAAAAATTCACCCACCGCGGGCGCATTGACCGTGGCGTTATTTTTGCGGACCGGCTTGAGCCAGGGGTGCCCCTCCAGCACGAGCCCGTGCTGCTCCCAAACTTCGCGTTCAAAAAGGTGCGCCTGAGCATGCGTCGCGGTCAACGCTTTGTAACCACCGCTCACCGGCAAGCTCCGTCCCACCGCAAGCGTGTTGTCGGCATCGAAGGCGATGACCGCCACCAGCCGGACACCGTTTCCCTCCGGCACGCCAAACCAGGAGCAGAGCCGACCGCCGCGATCGAGCTCACCTGCGGTCGCGCGGACGAAATCGGCAATCGCGGTTTGAGGCACCTCCGACCACGGAAGGCTGGTGCCATTGGCGAGCAGCGCAAATGAAGCAGAATGGCTCATGACGCAGGGAAGAGTTGTGCCACCGCAGCCGCCCAGGCCTCACGCAGCACCGACGGCGTCGCTAGGCCGACCCAGACGGAAAGGGCCATCAGCACCAGGGCAGGCGCGATCACGCCCGCGTCTTCCGGAAAACGTTTACCGCCTTTCTTCAGCGCCGTTCGCGGACGCCCGTCGACAATCGCAAAGACGAGTCGCGTCAGTCCAAAGAAAGCGAAGAGCAGACAACCCAGAAATACGCCCACCGTAATCCCATGGTGGCTCTCAAACCCCGCGCGCACCAGCGCCAGTTCGCTGAAAAAGGGTCCGAAGGGTGGACAGGCTGTGACCGCAAATAAACCTGCGACAAAGATCGCTGCCGAATAAGGCGTCAGCGAAGACATGCCGCCAATCTCGTCCATCGTGCGGCCGCCTGCGGCGCGGTGCATGTTGCCTGCACTGAGGAAGAGCGCGCCCTTGGTCAGGCTGTTGCTCCACACGTGAAAGAGTGCCGCGCCCACGCCAAGTTTTCCGAATCCGGCACCGATGATCAAAATCCCCATGTGCTCAACACTTGAATACGCCAGCATGCGCTTCATGTCCCGCGTGCCGAGGAGGAACAGCGCCGCCACGATCATCGAGAACATGCCGATGGCGAGCAAGGTGCGGTCCGCAATCGCGCCGTCTCCAGCCGCATCCACGACCATACGCACCCGGAGCAAAGCGGTAAAGGCCACGGTCGTGACGCCGCCCGCCAGAATCGCTCCGACAATGCCAGGCGCCTCGCCGTAAGCATCGGGTTTCCAGGTGTGCATGGGCGCGAGGCCCATTTTCGTTCCATACCCAACCAGGAGCAACACCCACGCGGTCAACACCCAGGGTTGCGACAGTCCCGCCCCTTGTGCGGTCAACGCAACAAAGGTCAGATCGCCCTGCCCGCCGCCGTGCAACGATGCATAGCCAAGGCAGAACGAGCCGAGCAGCGAGAGCGCCACTCCCGTGCCGCCGACCAGCAAATATTTCCAGGTCGCTTCGAAGGCACGAGGCGTGGCGTTGAAGTGCAACAGAGGCACCGCCGCGAGCGTGACGGCTTCGGTCGTGATCCACAGCAGACCGAGATGCCGCGCCTGATGACCGGCGCTCAACAATCCCAGCACCAGCAGTAGCAGGCTAACGAAAACGCGGTTCGGCCGCTCTGCCCGCACGCGAAGGTAGGAAACGCCATACGCCGCACAGGCGAGAAACAACAACGACACTGCCGGCAACACCGCCCGCGCCAGAGGATCGAACGCCAGCCAGGCATGGGGCGCAACCTCCGGCGGCACAATCAACAGCCAGAGGGAAAGCACGGTGTGAATGAGGCCTACTGCCGGCAGTAGCCAGGGGCGTGTACGTTCGCTCGGCCAGACGGCGGCGAGCGCCGAGCCCGCCACGGGAACAAAAATGAGCAGGAGTTCTTTCATTCGCGAAGCACGGTGAGTTTACGGGTGTCGAGCGAGTCGAACGCGCGTTGGATACGATCGACGATAATACCGATGACGAAAATGCCGACCGTAAGATCCAGGAGAATGCCGGCCTCAACCAACAGCGGGGTGGCGTTGATGAGCAGCAAGCCGAACAAGTAGATACCGTTTTCCAGGATCAGATAACCGCAGACCTGTGAAATGGCCTTCGCGCGCCCGATCAGCATGACAAAACCCGTCAGCACCGAGGCGATCGCGCCAGGCACCAAGAGCGATCCGGTGTGTTCCGGTAGCAATGGCAGCGCACGCGAAAGAGCCACGGCCGCAATCGTTCCTCCCGCGCCAAGCAGCAGCGAGGGCACAAAACCAATGAAAGGCTGGTTCTCACGTTCCACGTTGGCCGCACGCGTCGCGCGGCTGAGCAGGTGGGGAATCACAAAGCCTTTCACCGCCACCGTGAAGAACGCGACCACCGTGACGAGCCAGTCAAAGTGATGCTCCATGATCAGCGGCATGACTCCCAGCGCCATGCCTTGCACCGAGACCGCGCGGATCACCGCCGGCAAACGGCCGCTGCCGAGCGCCAGCAGGTTCAACCCCATCGCAACGCCAACCAGAAGATTAACCGAGGGGCTCATGCGGCACCGCCTTTCCATGCCACGAGCAAAGCAAAGAGACAGAGTAGAAATCCCGTCGTCAGCAGCATCGGTACGCGTCGAAACGCGAATCTCGCCAGCAAGGATTCCACCAGGCCAACACCGACTGTTACCGCCAACACGCCACCTGCCAGCGCTCCGGCCGCGGCTAATGGTGAAAGTTCACCCACCGGCAGCACCGCCTCGGTCAGCAACAACGCAAAGAGCAGCAGCTTCATCGACGCGCCATGCAAGATGGCGGCGAGCGGTGGGCCGCTGTGATCGAGAATCATGGCTTCGTGAATCATTGTAAGTTCAAGATGCGTGTTGGGATCATCGAAAGGCACGCGGCAGTTTTCCGCCAGCAGCACTACAAACAACCCCGCGCCCAACAACACCGCGCCCGCGCCCGCCGCCGGCGCAAGCATGGTCACCAGCGTGATGCTGCCAGTATGCACGCTCAACGTCAGCACCGCCGTAATCAACGCCGCCTCGGACAACACCGCGTAGCTGACCTCGCGGGCCGAGCCCATGCCTTCGAAGGCCGAACCCGTTTCCATCGCCGCCCACGCCGTGCAAAACCGTGCGAGTGCGAGTAAGTAGATCAAAAGCAAGACGTCGCCCCGGAAGCTCAGCGCCGCACCGGCCGAACCAAGCGGCAGGAGTTGTGTGGCGGCCAGCAGCGCGATCCAGGCCACCGCCGGCCCGGCGATAAAGCCCGGCGATGCCAGCGTACTGAGCACCACGCCTTTCCGCCACAGCCGCGCGAGGTCGTAGTAAAGCTGCAGCACCGGCGGGCCCCGCCGGCCTGCCACCCACGCCTTCACTTTGTTAATAATGCCTGGCAGCAGCGGGGCGAGCACCAGCCACACGACGAGCCGCAGAATGATGTAAACAACAATCATCGCATACCTCCAAATACCACCAGGACACCCAGGGCCACGAGACCTGCCACCAGATATAAAATATAACTTTGCAACCGGCCATGCTGGAGCCGGCGCACCGCGGTGGATACACGCATGACTCCATTACCAACCGGACCGGCCACGCGTTCAAGCACGGTTTCAGGCGTGCGCTCGACATAACTCGCCTCCGTCGGGAAAGGTCCGCGCGGTCGCCGTAGCTTTCGTTCCGGTTGGAGGATCCACGCAAACCATCCGGAGGCGATGCCACCGAACGAGCCACCGGTGTATTGCATGCGCGCGGTCGGCAACGCGTATCCACAATCCCACGTCAACCGGCGGGCATCGCCGTTGCGCCGGGCATAACGCCACAGCCCAACCGCCGCTGCCAGGAAGAACAGCGCCAACGCCGCTTGCACTGGCCCGAGCGTAGTCAGCGGCGCCGGCAGATCGGCCGTTCCGGCCCACGCGGGATTCCAAGCGGCCGCCGCCCGCCCGATCAGCGGCCAAAACAGAACCGGTGCCAAACCAATCGCCACACAGAGCGAAGCAAGCACGAGCATCGAACCGCGCATTGAGGTGCCACAGTCGTGCGCGTGAATCGCGGCCTCGGTGCGCGGTGCACCGAGAAACACCATGGCACTTACCTTCGCAAACGTTGCCAAGGCCAGCGCGCCCGCCACCGCCAGCGCGATCACCGCGGGCATCGCCGCCCAGGCCGACGCGCCGCGCGCGTTAACCGCATCAAAGAGTCCGAGATAGACCAGCCATTCGCTGACAAAACCGTTGAGCGGAGGCAGACCCGAGATCGCCATCGCGCCCAGCGCAAACAGCCCGGCCGTCCATGGCATGGTCCGCCAAAGTCCGCCCAACCGGCTCATCTCCCGCGTGCCGGTGGCGTGCAATACCGAACCAGCGCCGAAGAACAAAAGCGCCTTGAACAACCCGTGATTCCAGACGTGCAGCAATGCGCCGATCAGGGCCAGCCGTCCCCACCACGCGTTGCCTTGCGACGAGGCAATCAACGCACCGCCGATGCCGATAAAGATCACCCCAATATTTTCCACCGAGCAATAGGCCAGCAGGCGCTTGATGTCATTTTGCGCCAGCGCAAAAACGATCCCGAGCAACGCGCCGACCGCACCCAGCCCGATCACCACCGGACCCGCCGCCGCCGGAACCGGCAGCCAGCCGCTAAAACGCAGGAGTCCGTAAACCCCCATTTTGATCGCAACGCCCGACATGATGGCCGACACGTGACTGGGCGCGTTTGCATGGGCCGAGGGCAACCACACATGCAGCGGGAAGATACCGGCCTTCACGCCAAACCCCAACAGCGCGAACCAAAACAAAGATGCCAGCGCAGCCCGCTCGCGCATCGGTCCGAGGTCCCAGCTCCCGGTGCTGGCGGCGAGCGTGCAGAAAAACGCGAAGAGAAAAACCATACCGACATGCGATGCCGCCAGGTACAGCCACCCCGCCGCGCGCACTTCACGCCGCTGGTTTTCCAGCGTCACGAGAAAAAAAGCGCAGACCGTAAACACTTCCCACGCGAGGAGAAAATGCAGGCCGTTCGACACCAAAAGAACGGTCCCAAGACTCAGGACCAAACCACTCCACCAGGCCCGGCCACGGGGAGCCGAACGCGGATAGTGTTCATCGGACCAATACCCGGTTGCGTAGACTGCGCCGGTCCCGCCGATCAAGCCGACGAGCATGAGAAACAAAGCACTCAAAGCGTCGAGTCGTAGGTGGATCAATTCGCCACCGATGCGGAAGGTCGTGCTGCGCCATTCCCATTCAGCCGCGCCAGCGAGCACTAGGAGTGAAGCTGCAGCCAGCGCGACCACGCCAGCCAGCGTCAACGCGAGCCAGACCCGCCGGAACTTCGGGCCGACGACTATGCTCATGACGAGACCGATGACCGCGATCAACAGGAACGGACCTGGCGTCATCCCTTCACCTCCGAAACCGAACCACCCGACGTCGGCCCATTGCCGTCCGCTATGCTTTTGAAGATTTCCTCATCCGGCGCACCGCGCAAAATCAGCTCACGCAGAGGCCCGCGCGACAGCGAGCGGCTGAGCTGCCCGAGCAGATCGAGATGCGCGCGCGGCGACGGAGCGATGAAGAACAGCAGCCGCGTGACCGGCACACCGTCTGGCGGCGGTTCGGGTAAAACCATGGCTTCGCTCAACAACAGAAGCGCGACCGTACCCGACTCCCGACCGAGCGCGACACGCGTGCTCATGTGCGGCAGCGCAAAACCGCCACCCACCGGTGCCGTGGTCACGCCACCGGGAGCGCGCAACCGCTGGGCCAGCAATGCCCGCACCGGCGGCGTCGCCCCGGGCAGCGCTGCGACAATCTTGCCAAAAACTTCAGTCAGCTGCGCCGGCGTTACCGCGCGCCAGATGCCACCCGCCCGCAAAAGGGGTTCGAGCTGCCAGCCATCGGCGAGGGCCGGGGCCGCTGGTGCCAGAAAACCCGCCTGCGCGGCAAGCCCGTGCGCCGTAGCCCAGTCGGCCACTTGCGCGCGATCGAACAATAACCGGCCACGATCAGGGATATGCGGCAGCCCTTCGTTGCGAATCCAGTTTTCCACTACGTTTTCTGAAACGCCGAAGGACTCGGCAATCTGTACAACATTTAAATACATGGCTACGGGGAAGATTTGTCGCGGGGCGGCGGGGCGGATTGCGGGTTTATATTACGCATTGTCTGGCCGGTGTCTGTGCATTCATTGGCCTCCACCGATTAAAACCAAACCCGCCAGCACGGCGAGCCCGATGACGAGGTAAAGCAGATACGCCTGCAACCGACCGTGCTGCAAGCGACGCGCGGTTGCGGAAATTTGCATGACAACCCGGCTCACGGGATAAACGACACGCTCGAGCACGGTCTCCGGGGTGTGTTCCTCGAAGCTCGCTTGCGCAGGGAAAACCTCCTCGGCGCGATGCTCATGACGCTCCGGCTGCAAAATCCACGCGAACCACTCCGTGATGATTCCGGCGAAGGAGCCTGCCGTGTATTGCATGCGCGCCGTGGGCAGTGCGTATCCACAATCCCACGTCAGCGCATGGTTCAGCCCGCGGCGCTTCACTTTTCGCCACAACCACCATGCAGCCACCGCCGCAGTCACCGCGAGTGCGACATGCACCCAGCCGAGCGTCGACAAAGGCGCGGGCTCGTCCGGGCTGCTCCAGGCCGGACACCAGGCACCGATCGCACGCGCCAGCGCTGGCCAGAAGAAGATCGGCGCGAGTCCGATCGCCACACAACCGCCCGCCAGCACAAGCATCGCTCCCCGCATCGGCCAGCCACACTCATGGGCGTGCAAAGCCGCCGGCGTTCGCGGGGCGCCGAGAAAAACGACGCCGCAAACTTTCACGAAACACGCCAGCGCCAGTGCCCCAGTAACGCCAAGCAACACGGCGGCGGGCAGCGCGGCCCAGGCCGTCGGCCCGTGCGCGAGGGCGGCGTCGAACAAGCCGAGAAACACGAGCCACTCGCTGACGAAACCGTTGAGTGGCGGCAGACCAGAAATCGCCGCCGCACCCAAAGCGAACAGCCCAGCCGTCCAAGGCATCGCCCGCCACAAGCCGCCCAGCCGGCTCATTTCACGCGTGCCCGTGGCATGCAAAACCGAACCTGCTACAAGGAACAATAGCGCCTTGAACAGACCGTGATTCCAGACATGCAACAACGCGCCCGCCAGAGCCAGCTGCCCCCAGAGCGGATTCCCCCGATCCACCGCCACGAGCGCAAACCCGACGCCGATCAGAATAATGCCGATATTTTCCACGCTGTGGTAGGCCAGCAGCCGCTTGAGATCGTGTTGACCGAGCGCAAAGGCGACGCCCAGCACCGCGCTCGCCACTCCAAGACCGGCCACGATCCAGCCGGCGGACGACGGTACCGGCAGCCAGCCACTCACACGAACCAGCCCGTAGATGCCCATTTTGATCGTGACGCCGGACAGCATTGCCGAGACGTGACTGGGCGCATTCGCGTGCGCCGACGGCAGCCAGACATGCAGCGGAAAAGCGCCGGATTTGAGTCCGAAACCCACCAGCGCCAGCCAGAACAGCGGAGCCAAGCCCACCTGATCGCGCGCGGTCGGGCCGAGTTCCCAACTGCCCGTGCGCGCCGCGAGCGCTCCAAAAAATGCGAATAGACAAACCGTGCCGACGTGTGACGCGCCGAGGTAGAGCCAGCCGGCGGCGCGGACTTCACGCTTCTGGCGGTCCAGCGTGATCAAAAAATACGCACTGACCGTGAAGATTTCCCACGCGATCAGAAAGTGCAGTCCATTCGCCGACAGCAAAACCCATTGCAAGCTGAGCAGGAGCAAACTCCACCAGAGGCGGCCGAGCGGCGCGGTGCGCGGATGCCTTCTGGCGTTCCAATATTCACAAGAATACACCGCACCGACACCACCGATCACCGCCAATAACGCGAAAAACACCGCCGAGATCGCGTCGAAACGCAGATGCATCGCCTCACCGCCGATGAGAAATCCACTCCGCCATTCCCAATTTCCTCCGCCGCTCAGCACCATCACCGCCGCCCCCAACGCTGCCACCGTACCCACTACCGTCGCCGCCAGCCAGACCCTCGGCGCACGACCTCCGGTGAGGAGGCCCGCAAACACGCCGATTGCAGAGGCGAGAAGCAGCGGTCCGGGGGTCATGGGCGGTGCATTCAGTCGATCATGGAGATTTCAGCAAAGGAACCGGACGCTGGCGACGATCCGATTGCCGGATACAATGGAACGTTGAGAAAATAGCGATGGGTTTTCTTCCTTAAGATTTGGGAGGCGTGGAACCTGGCCCGGTTTCATCCGGCTTGCCGAGCATCTGGTTCGCCCGTGCAACCGCCGCAGACAGTTCCTGGCGCACCGCCTCAATCTTCATTTTTTCGGCATGCAGGGCCTCCTGCGTTTCCGTTACATCTTTGACCGGGGGCAACCCCAGGATTTCGCGCGCCCGGGCCAGCGAAGCACCGATGTTAGCGCAGACGTTTTCTTCGCCGAGCCGGTCGATGAAACCCGAATTGATCATAACCGCCAAAGGCTGGGTATGCGGCGCGCTCAAGATGAGGTGCTTCCCCTTCCGCTTGAGTTTCAGATGCAGATCCTCGAGCGCCTGCAGGCCGGTTGCGTCCATTGCCAGAACCTTGCGCACCCGCAAAATCAGAACCTCCGGCTCCTGCTTGGCCCGCTTCAACTCGGTGTCGAGCTTGTCCACCACGCCGAAGAAAAATGCGCCGAAGACGCGGAAGATGAGCACGCCCTTGGGCACCTCTTTGCCCACCAGCGAATGTTGCGAGCCCTCGGTTTCTGTGGCCTCGTCGACCGCGGTGATCATGGAGGTTTCCGAGATGCGTTTCACCATCAGCAACGCCGCCAGGACCACACCTACTTCAACCGCCAAAGTCAGGTTGGTCAGCACCGTGAGCGCAAAGGTGGCCAAAAACACCGACGAATCACTGAACGGCCAGCGCGGCAGCCGCAAAAATTGTTTCCACGAAACCATCCGGTAGGCCGCCAGCACCAGCACCGCGCTCAACGCCGACAGCGGGATGTAGCTCACCAGGGGGGCCGCCGAGAGCATGACAGCCAGTAACAACAGGGAATGCGTAATTCCCGACACCGGCGAGCGGGCTCCCGAGCGCACATTGATGACCGAGCGGGCCACCGCACCGGTCACGGGAATGCAACCGAACAGCGGTCCCACCAGATTGGCCACGCCCTGCCCCACCAGCTCTTTGTTCGAGTCGTGCCGTTCATCGAGCAGGCCGTCCGTGACGACCGCGCATAACAATGCCTGCATCGCCACGAGCAGCGCGATCGTAAAGGCGGGCTGGACCAGTTCCTTGATCGTCGCCCAATCCGCGCCCGGCAGCTGCAACGCAGGGAACCGGCCCGAAAACTCACCGATCGTCGCGATTTGCCAGCGGTCATGCAGGCCGAACATAGCCACGACCACCGTCGCACAGATCAACCCAACCATCGTGCCAGGTACAAAGCGTGCCAGGCGTTTCGGCCAGAGCGCCATAAAGGCCACCGATGCCACCCCCAACGCCACCGTGGGCCACTGAATTCCATCGAGGTGATGGGCCAGAACCTGGATCTTGCCCACGAAATCGACCGGCATTTTCACCACGTTCAAGCCAAAGAAATTTTTGATCTGCGAGCTGAGGATGAGCACCGCGATGCCTTTGGTGAAGGCGCGCGAAACCGGATACGGAATGAACCGGATAATCGACCCCATCTTTGCCAGGCCCATCACGCACAGCATCGCGCCCGCCATCATCGTGCAGAGGAAAAGCCCGTTCAGCCCATACGACTGGAGCACGCTGTAGGTGATGATGACAAACGCTCCGGTCGGTCCGCCGATCTGGACGCGCGAGCCGCTCAACGCCGCGATGATACCACCGCCGATGATCGCGGTGAAAAGTCCTTGTTCCGGCTTTACGCCCGACGCGATGGCAAACGCCATCGAAAGCGGAAACGCCACCGTCATGACGGTCAGACCGGCCATCAAGTCCTGCCGGAAGCGCTCTTTGTTGTATCCGGCGTACGGCGCCAGAAATTTGTCCTTTAGTGCAGTCGCGCCATTCATCTCAGAAGAAAATTCCCATCGCCTGACCCCCTGTCCGTTCCGCCTCTCCGGCACCCCAGCACACTAAACCGGTGCTCCCAAAACAAGGGATCTTGGGCCCCTCGCGGTCAGAAAAATTCGGGAAACGTGACATGAAGGGTCGAGCTTCGCAAAAACCGCCCAACAACGCAAAAAAGAAATCAGCCCGCCACCGCTTCGCCAAATTCTACGCGCCACCTTATATTCGATATTAGCGGGCCAGTTAAAATAACTGCCGCGCGGCCCAACCGCAACCATTCACTCCCGCCACGTAAATGCATGGCAGAGCGCTACGCCCGCCGCATCGGCCTCGTCCGCCGCCAACGGCTTCCCGTGCCCGAGCATGCTCATCACCGTGCGAGCCATCTGATCCTTGCTCGCGCGGCCTGCGCCCACGACCGCCTGCTTCACGCGCAACGGCGCGTATTCAAAAATTGGTTTGTCGCGCAAGGCCGCCGCCGTGATCGCCGCACCGCGCGCCGCACCGAGAATCTGCGCCGTCTGAAAATTCTGCACGTAAATCGTCTGCTCCAGCGCCACGTGGCGCACGTCGAAGTCCGCCAGAAACGCCGTGATCGCCCGGTGAATCTCCGCGAGCGCCACCGGCATCGGGTGTTTCGCCGGCACCCGCACCGTCTGACAGCGCAACAGCACCGGCTGCCGCCCCGCTGCGAATTCGATCAGCGCCAGGCCCGTGCCGCGCAAACTCGGATCGATGCCAAGCACCAGACCGGTGAACGCCGGCCGGCTCAACGTGTATCCAGCCTCCGGTGACGCCGTCGGCGCGAGCTTGCCCGCGATTTTTGCTGCCCACATCTGCCTGACCGACATGCGTGCCATGGCTGAAATTCAGGCCGCCCCAACAACACTATGGCGCACGCCAAGAGCTTGACCAGAAAACGTTATTCGCATCCACCCATGCAAAAGACCCACCGAGCACGAAGCAACCCGGTAAACGTCGCCATTCTGACCGGAACCCAAAATCGAACGCATCCACGCCCTAACACGAGGTTTCAGCGTGCACCGTTCTCCGCCTCGATCTCCATAAACCGACCGCCTTCCACCTTGAAGATTTGCCAGGAGCCGAGTTCTGCGTCGGGCAGGGTCGTGCCGGTCGCGATGACCTGGCAGTCCGGGCCGATCGCGGTCCAGAACCGGCGCCGACGCTCGGGATCGAGTTCGCCTAACACGTCGTCCGCCAGAACCACCGGTTGTACACCCGAGCGTTCGTGAAAGTAACTCACCTGTGCCAGGCGAAGGGCCAGCGCGAGGCTGCGCTGCTGTCCCTCAGAACCAAAGTCGCGCACCGCGTGGCGCCCAAACACGAGATCGAAATCATCACGATGCGGGCCCGCGCCCGTGGTCTTGGTCAGGAGATCACGCGCCCGCATCCGGGCAAATGTCGTCGTCCAGGCCGTCGTGTCGGTCTGGTTGAGTTCGGGTTTGTAATGCATGCTCACGCTTTCCTGGTCGCCCGCGATGGCGGCGTAGGCTTCGGCGACGTATCCACTTAACACCTTCACGTTGGCCAGGCGTTTCTGAACAATCTGCGCAGCGGCGGTCGCCAGCGGCAGCTCAAAGGCGGCAAACTCCATTGACGAGGCCCCGCTCCTCAGCAGCCGGTTTCGGTCCAGCACACCCCGGTGGTACTGTTGCAGCACGTGCAGATACCCCGTGTCCATGGCAGCGATCGTCAGGTCGAGCCAACGGCGGCGAAATGCAGGCGCCCCGCGCACGAGCTGTTGATCCTGTGACGAGAAAACGACGGTCGGAAAACGCCCCAGAAAATCGCCAAACTTGGTCACCCACTCGCCGTCACAGGTGACCTCTTTGCCGTCGGGCCGAAGCTTGATCATCACGCCGGTGTCGTCGAGCAACTCATGCTCGATCTCGTAGGCGATGCCGGCGTCCGTTTTCCCGTGGCTGATGAGCTGCCCCTGGTCGCTGGTGCGAAACGAACGCAACGCCGTGAGATAGCCGACCGCTTCGAGCAAATTGGTTTTCCCCTGTCCGTTTTGACCGACAAGAAATTGCTGCCGTCCGTCGAGGGTGAGCTCGGCGAGCGGGATGTTGCGAAAATTCTCGAGGGTGATCCGGCTGAGGCGCATCAGATTTTTATCACATTACCAGTATCGGCACGAAATTCAGTCTCTTGCCTGGTTATTGCCACCGCGAGCGCATTCCAGTCCGCCTCCGTCGTCTCCCAACCGGAGCTGATGCGGATCACCCGGCGGGCTTCGTCGGGCGCCAGCCCCATTGCAGCGAGCACCGGCGACGGTCCCGCCTTGCCGGTCGCGCAAGCCGAACCCGTCGATACCTGAAAACCCAGTTTGTCGAGCCGCGTGACCCAGCGAAGATTCTCCGTGTGCGGCATGCGCAACGACACAGTATTCCAAAGCCGCTCCGCGCCCTCGCCCACCACGACAGCACCCGGCAGAGCCGCACGGATCGCCTGCTCGAACTGGCCGCGCCAGCGCAAGCGCTCCGATTCCTGCCAGACTTTATTCTGTTCCACCTCGGTCAGCGCCGCAACCAACGCCGCCGCCCCAGGCAGATCCTCCGTGCCCCCGCGGTGCCCACGTTGCTGCTCGCCGCCGAGCTGCCCACGGAAGCTTTCCGCACCGACCGGTCGTTTCAAAAATCCAACGCCCTTCGGCCCGCCAAATTTATGCGCAGAGCCCGTCACCCAGCCCACCGCGCCCAGGCCGGACGCAGGCAGCTTGCCCAACCATTGCGCCGCGTCACAAAAACACTCCACACCCGCCTCCGCGCAGAGCTGCGCGATCTCCGCCCAGGGTTGCAACACGCCCGTCTCGTTATTTGCCGCCATCACGATGACCCCCGCCAACGGCTGCTTTTCCAACGCGGCTTTTACCGCCGCGCCCTCAACCAGCCCATCCCGCGTGACCGGCAGCCAGACGAGCCGTTCACCAAAAAAATGCTTGGCAGGCTCCAGCATGCACGGATGCTCGGTCGGATTGATGGCCACCCGCGAACCAGCGGGCAAGGTGCGCGCCCAATGCGCCAGCACCGCGTTGGCTCCTTCCGTCGCGCCGGAAGTAAAAACGAGCAGCTCCGGCCCACAACCAACAAACTCCGCCAGTCGAGCTCGCGCGTCGTCGAGACGGATTTTCACCCGCGCCGCGTCCCGATAAGGGCTCGCTGGGTTCTGCCAGGCCTCGTCCGACGCCTGTAGCCAGGCCTCCCGCGCGACAGGCGCGAGGGGCGTCGTGGCATTGTGATCGAAATACGGCATGGGTTCGCAGCTGAATCCAGTGGGGAAACGCAAAGACGCCAAGACGCAAAGTACAGAAACTGTAGTGATGAACGATCGCCATTTTCCTTCGTGACCTTTGGCTGCTTCTGTTCAAAAATTATCCCGATGAGCCTCGACACCTCCCTTGCCTCGACGATTCACACGTTCGAATCACTCAAGGAAATCCGCACGGAAATCGACCGTGCCAGCACTCTGATTTTGGAAACGCTGCGCGCCGGGAAAAAACTCCTCATCTGCGGCAACGGCGGCAGCGCCGCTGAAGCCCAGCATTTCTCCACCGAACTCGTCGGTCGCTATTTCAAAAACCGCCGTTCGCTGCCGGCCATCGCCCTGAACGCCGACGGCTCGCTCGTCTCCTGCATCGCCAACGACTACGGCTTCGAGTTCGCCTTCTCGCGACAGATCGAGGGCCTGGCCCAACCCGGCGATCTCGTGATCGGCATCACGTCCAGTGGCAACTCCGCCAACATCGTCGCAGCCTTGCGCACGGCCGAAAAACTTGGGCTCAAAAGCATCGCCCTTCTCGGCCGCAACGGCGGCAAAGCCAAAGGCCTTGCCTCTGTCGACCTGATCGTACCCGGCGACTCCGGCCGCACGGCGCAGGAAGCCCACCTATTTCTCATCCACCATTTCTGCGATCTGATCGACGCTGCTTTCGATTGAGCCCTTCGCGTCGGGCGAGGAGATTTCAACTGTCATCGTCATGTCGGTTTTTTCGCGTCAGGTTGAAACCAACACCACCTTTCTATGCGACGTGCTGCGGCTCTTTTTCTCCTGATTTGCAGCTGTACCTGCCTGCTCGCCGCGAAGAAAGAAACGTCACCCCCTCCGCCGTCAGACGATCTGGTCAATCCTGGGCGCGTCTACATGTATCCACGCCCGGTGGAAACCTGGCTCGATGTGCAGATCGCACTCGCCCGTCAGGCGATTTCCTGTGGTCCAATTGACGGCGTGGGCGGACATCAAACCGCCTTGGGATTGAGGGCGTTCCAGGAACGGGCCGGCATTGATACCACCGGGAGACTCGACAATGCCACCCGCGCCCGCCTCATTCTCACGTCTCACCCGTTCAAGCAGGCCACGCTCACCGCCGAGGATCTCGCCAGCCTGCAACCCCTGAGCAAAACCTGGCTGGGTAAATCGCAACAGACAGCCCTCGCCTACGAGACAGCCCTCGAACTTCTCGCCGAGCGCACCCACTCGCATCCCAAACTGCTCCAACGCCTGAACCCTGGAATCAACTGGGCGGCCGTTACGCCCGCCACGAAACTGACCGTCCCCTCTGTAGAGCGCACCGCGTCGCTCGCGCAGCCCGCCAATCTGCATATTTCCCTTAGCGAAAACGTACTCGAGGCCCGCGATGAGGCCGGGAATTTAATTGTACATTTTCCAGTGAGCATCGCCCGTCTCGCCGAAAAGCGTCCGGAGGGCGAACTCCACGTCACCGTGGTCATCGCCAATCCCGATTACACCTTCGATCCCGACGTGTTTCCTGAATCCGCTGAAGCCAGGGAAATCGGCCACAAACTCGTCCTGCCGCCCGGCCCCAACAATCCTGTCGGTGTCGCCTGGATCGGTCTTGACCGCCCCGGCTACGGTATTCACGGCACGCCTACACCGGAACAGGTCGGCCGCACCGAATCGCACGGTTGCTTCCGCCTTGCCAACTGGGACGCACGCACACTGCTCGAAATCGCCTACGTCGGCCTGCCGGTGATCGTCGACCCGTAATCGATGCCTATAGCGGCTTAAGTAAAACTGTAGCCATATTATCGAGAGTAGATTTGGTTGAAATTATTTTTGGCTACAGTTTTTCGAAAACT
>Ga0302294_10000223_pt1 | contig 17582 bp, 13 predicted proteins | sample III_Fen_N2_3_FD_194550 | JGI IMG/M metagenome (GOLD analysis project Ga0302294, IMG submission 194550) | Peat permafrost microbial communities from Stordalen Mire near Abisko, Sweden - III_Fen_N2_3 | ecosystem: Environmental > Terrestrial > Soil > Wetlands > Permafrost | place: Sweden: Abisko...
GTCGTTGATGTAATCGGCCGGAGTCTTAATTCCGGACTGCATAAGTCCTACTGTCATATGAGTTCCTCCTGGAACCTTGCTTCATTTGTTACAAAACACGAAAGGAGACCGAAAGACTCGACACACGTCGTCGCCAAGCCGGGGCTTGGCGAACAGAGTATTGAAGTCCTGTTCGGGCCTCGATGCCGTGACCGCTATCACTACCGAACGTGACAAATTGGCCGAAAAAAGAAACATTTGTGACAAGCCAGATTTGGGGCGGCGTTGGACCGCGACATCCGAAGGAAAATACACCAATCTGAGTTGCGAAACAATGGCGAGGGGGTTACGAGTGGAATGGGCAAAGTGTAGCGTTCCCGGCGACCTTCGAAGCCTTCGCTTACAGAGAAACTTCAACGCACCCACTGCTCGGTTTTGACAACGGGACGAAAGGAATGTCGAGTAGGCAATGGTTCAGGTAGACGGACGAAAAGAGGATGGTCAGTAATACGTTTACTTCCAGATGAACGCCGTGCCGGTCGCGGTAGAGCGATACGATCTCTTTCCGGAGCACGAGCGATGCGATTAACAACAGGCCGCATCCGATGATTGCCAGCGCGTCATTGTAGGAGGTCCGGAATCCGCCCGAAATGGAGCTGCTCAGCGCGAATGCTGCGATCAAATAGCACCAAAGCGCGACGCTACGACCGTTCATGATCCTGACCCAGAAGGCGAGGTAAAGACCAAGCGCAAACCAGCACAACCCGCAGGAAAACAAGGCCAAGCCTATCGTCCAAGCTAAACTGAGGCCAACCGTCCACGGCAAACCGCGACTGTTAAAGATCATGTCTTTTCCTGGACCCAGAGAAATGGGTGTGGGACACGGCAACAGTAAAGCCTGATTATAATTCAGCCACTTCTCCGTGGCGATATTCCTGATAGGCTCCATCAATTGTTCTTATTAGCGCAGGTGCGTCTGACCTGTTACGTTTAAGTGCCCATGACTAGTGCACCATCGGCGGCGTTGCGTGGCAGCCTCTTTGGGGGCTACGACCCGGGTGCGTTCTACGACGAGATGTTTCTGCCGTCGGCGAATCCGCGGCCGCACTACGCCAAGCTGTTCCAGATGCTGGCGAGCATGCCTCCCGCGCAGTTTGACGACCGGCGCAACCTCGCCGACATCGCTTTCCTGCTCCAGGGCATCACGTTTACGGTGTATAGCGACGGCACGGGCACCGAGCGCCTGTTCCCGTTCGACCTGATTCCGCGCATTCTGCCGCACTCAGACTGGGACCGCATTGAGCGCGGACTCTCGCAGCGGGTCGTCGCACTGAACCTGTTTTTGCAGGATGTGTACGGACAGCAGCGCATCCTGAAAGAGCGCAAGATTCCGCGGTCGCTGGTGTACTCGTGCAAGCATTTTCACCGCGAGATGATCGGCGTCGAGGTGCCGCACGGCATTTACACGCACATCTGCGGCATTGACCTGGTGCGCGACTCGAAGACTGGCGAGTTCCTGGTGCTGGAAGACAACGTGCGCACGCCGAGCGGCGTGTCATATGTGCTGGAAAACCGGCAGGTCATGATGCGCACGTTTCCGGAGGCGTTTCAGTCGTACGAAGTGCGGCCGGTGCATCACTACCCCACGGAGCTGTGCCGCATTTTGCGCATGCTGTCGCCACGCGGCGAAGCCAATGCGCAGGTGGTACTGCTGACTCCGGGCATTTATAACAGCGCGTACTTCGAGCACAGCTTCCTGGCGCAGCAGATGGGCGTGGAACTGGTGGAAGGCCGCGACCTCATCGTGGATGCGGGCGTGGTGTACATGAAGACCATCCACGGCCTGCAACGCGTGGACGTGATCTATCGCCGCGTCGATGACGAGTATCTTGATCCGCTAGTGTTCCGGCCCGATTCGCTGATGGGCATCCCCGGGCTGATGGGTGCGTACCGCGGGGGCAACGTGGCGCTGGCCAATGCCGTGGGTAATGGCGTGGCCGACGACAAAGCGGTGTGCGCTTACGTGCCGGACTTCATCCGCTTCTATCTTGGTGAAGAGCCGATTCTGGGCACGGTGGAAACGTATCTGTGCTCGCGTCCCAACGATCTGAAGTATGTGCTGGAGCACTTGCCCGAGATGGTGGTGAAAGCGGTAGGCGAGTCGGGCGGGTACGGAATGTTGATTGGCCCGGCGTCGGACGAAGAGAAGATCGAGTCGTTCCGCCAGAAGATTCAGGAAGATCCGCGCAACTTCATCGCGCAGCCGGTGGTGGGATTGTCGCGAGTGCCGTCGTATGACGTGGAATCGAAGCTTATGGCGGGCAGGCATGTAGATTTGCGCCCCTACTGCCTCTATGACGGGCAGCAGGTGACGATCATTCCGGGCGGACTGACGCGCGTGGCGCTGCAGCCGGGCTCGCTGGTGGTGAACTCTTCGCAGGGTGGCGGCAGCAAAGACACCTGGGTGTTGCGGGAGGAATCCTGACCAACGTCATGCTGTCGCGGATTGCCGATTCGCTATTCTGGCTCGCGCGCTACATGGAGCGAGCCGAGGATACGGCGCGCATCCTCGACGTGAATTACCACATGCTGCTGGAGCAGTCGGCCACTCCGTACCGGCTGCGCTGGGAGCCGCTGATCATCATGGCGGGCGAGCAGGAGCGCTTCGACCAGTTTTATGAAGAAGCCAACGCACAGACGGTGTACGAGTTTCTTGCCTTTCGCGCCGACAATCCGAACTCGATCGTGCAGTGCATCACCATGGCGCGCGAGAACGCGCGCACGATTCGCGACCGCATCTCGCGGGAGATGTGGGAAGACATCAATGGGCTGTACCACTCGGTGACGCGGTTCGATCCGGCAGAGCAGATTTCCAGCGGGCCGCACCGCTTCTGCGACGCGGTAAAGTTCGGCAGCCATCGCTTCTTTGGCGTGACCGATGCCACCCTGCCGCACGATGAGGGATGGGACTTTCTGAAGATTGGCTGGTCGCTGGAACGTGCGGAGATGACGGCGCGGCTGGTGGATTTGCAGTTCCAGTCGCTACTGGAGACACCGCTGTTGTCGGGGGCGGCGGACAATCATCAGTGGATGGCCGTGCTGAAATCGGTGGGCGCATATGAGGCCTACCGGCGGCAGTACCACTCGCCGATTGAGCCGGAACGCGTGGCGGAGTTGCTGATCCTGCATCCCAAGCATCCGCGATCCATACGATTCAGCATCACGGAGTTGCAGGCGGGTTTGCGCGCCATCAGCGGCACCGGGCCGGGCACCTACGCCAACGAAGCCGAGAGGTTGACAGGCCGAGTGCTGGAAGGACTGCGGTATGACACCGTGCAAGATGTGTTTCGCCACGGACTGCACAGCTACCTTGCTGACCTGCTGGCCAACTGCCGCATGATCGGCGAAGACATTGCCCACAACTACTTCTACTACGGGGCCAGCGCATGAATCGCTATCACCTCTTCCATGTCACCGAGTTCGTGTATGACGGGCCGGTGTCAGAGAGTTACAACGAAGTGCGCCTGCGTCCCATGCATGACGAAACCCAGAGCTGCCTGTCGTTCCGGCTTACGACCAATCCGACGTCGCCGGCGTTTTCGTATCGCGACTCGCTAGGGAATTGGGTACACCAGGTCAACGTGCTGCCCGAACACAGCAAGTTACGCGTGCAGGCGGAGTCGGTGGTGCTGGCCCACGAAGTTCAGGCGATCACGAGTTGGATGCCGCTTGGCGAACTGGAAGAACGTCACGAGGAATTGACGGAAGAGTTCTTCGACATGCTGGCACCGAGCAAATACGTTCCTCATCTCGCAGCGCTGGAGCCGCTCATCAGGGAGGTCGAGGCACGCTGCGACGGAACGGTCGCAGGATTCGCGCAGAGTGCATCCGACCTGATTCACGAGCGCTTCGAGTACGTAAAGGGCGCGACACACGTTAATTCTTCCATTGCCGATTCGCTGCAGATCGGCGCGGGAGTTTGCCAGGACTTTGCTCATCTGCTGCTGGGAGTGTTGCGCAAGCGCGGTATTCCGGCGCGATATGTTTCGGGATACCTGGTCCCGCAGAACGAGAACAACCCGGCAGCCAAGCTGGAAGAAGTCATCGGAGGGCAGGCTTCACACGCCTGGGCTGAAGGCTACATACCCGATTCGGGCTGGATGCCGCTAGACCCCACGCTGGGCAAGCCTGTTGGTATGCGTCACGTTCGCATTGCGTATGGACGCGACTACTCAGATGTCGCTCCAGTTCGCGGCGTCTACAAGGGACACGCGGGGCAACGACTGTCGGTGGACGTCAGCGTGAGGCCAGCCATCGACGACGAAGGGAATGAGCTGATGTCGGAGACGACGGCCATCCCTTCCGAGCCTGAGCCAGTTGAGCCGCGAGCACAGCAGGGCGGGCAACAGCAGTAACAGTCGCCAGTAGCCAGTTGCCAGTTGTTGGCTTTCAGCCGACAGCTATCAGTTGTCAGGTTGACGTTAGGCCTTCTTGGTCTTCAGCACCCTATATAGCGCCATCAACATAATCGCGCCGACTAGCGAGAGGACAAACCCCGGGGCATCGCCGGGATGCCAGAATCCGGCGAACCGTCCGATCACGACGGCGATCAGCGCTGCGCCGACACCGATTGCCGTGGTCGCCCAGAAACCGTCAGGCCCCTTTCCCGGCATCAGCACACGCGCGGACAATCCCACAATCCAGCCAATCGCCACCAAGATGATCATCCGCAGCATGTGCGCTCCACGGCAACACAAGTTAAGAGGGCCCCGCGCGGACTGAAGTCCGCGCGGGAAGTCAAGTTATGAGCGGCTCTACGGCATGACTGAAGTCATGCCCTGATACGAAGCAGCCACTACTTTGCCTGCGCTTGCTGCATGCCCGCCAGGAATTGCTCAACGTTGACCTTATCGACCAGGGACACGCCTGTGTCCACGAGCCGCGGGAAGGGCGAAAACGAGTCGGTTGAGAAGTCCTTCTTGAGGTCCACCGGGTAGTGATGAATGTCATCGAGCGCCTTGAGTCCGTAGTAGGTCATGGTGAAGGGCTTCTGGGCGATGGTGGAATCAATGACGCCGCTCTTCACCAGGTTGAGGGTTGCTTCGTCGGTATCCATGGCGATGATGAGGCGGTCGGTAGCGTTGTTGCGCTTGATGGCTTCGGCAACGTCTTTGCAGGCGGAGGCTTCAAGACAAATGAAAGCGTCAATGTGATCGACACCCTTCTCCGTCAGCCAGTGTTGCGTGCGATCGAAGGCGGTGCCAGCGTCGCCTTTAATGTTGTAGACCTCAACGATCTTGATTCCCGGATGGTCGGCAAAAACGTCTTTGTAGCCCTTCAGGCGTTCGTCCATGTTGGTCTGCGGCATGGTGTAGAACACGACGTTGCCTTTGCCGTGCAATTTGTCGAGCACGCGCTGTCCGCCCATGCGTCCCGCCTGAAGGTTATTGGTGCCAATGAAATACAGGCGCTTGCTGGCGGGGGCATCGGCGTCAACCGTGATGACGGGAATACCAGCGTCGATAGCGTCATTGATGGCAGGTTGCATCAACCCCGTGTCGGCAACCGAGACCAGGATGCCCGCGGGTTTCAGCGCAACGGCATCACGGAACTCCTTTACTTCAGCCTGGGGATCGTAAGTGTCCGGACCGCGGACATCGACCTTTACCCCATACTGAACTCCCGCCTTTGAAAGTCCTGCAGCGGCAGTCTGCCAGTAAGGCAGCTTGGAATTCACGGTCACAAGAATGTAGCGTTCGTTATTGTCGTGACGGGAACAACCCACAAGAACACAAATCGTCACGGCCACCAGCCCAAGAATGAGAACACGCGTCCAAAATTTCATGGCCACTCCTTAATGCGATGTTTACCTCGCCCTGCATAAGCGCGAATAGCGTAGCAATGCAACTATATCGCAGGCCGTTTCGCAATCAGCGGGATTGTACGCCTCGGATTTGAACCGGGAAAAGTCAGAACTGTAAGCAGTGCCCCGACTGCCGCGCTCTGGCCAGTGGGTCGCCATGGCGAGGTTGGAAGTCGCCCTCTAGAACGGAGGCCTGCATCGTAACCAATCAGTAACTAGAGAAATGTTCTGGATGGACGCCACACGGTACGTTACAATTTGGACTCGCATCCGCGAGGCAGTTTTGGTATAAGCTGTGAAAGGCTGTAGCGAACCGATTTTGCCGTGCGTCTACAGCATGGCAATAATTTTTGAGCAGGAATGTCGATTGTTCGCGGGTCTGGGTAGCTGTCGGGTATCCCGGCTGGGTAGTGTCGGGGTTAGCGAACGATTCGACCAATATTGGTTAAGGAAGAACACAGGCTTTGGAGGCCAACGAACTATGCGCAACTGTTTAGCAACAAAACTCCTGAGCATTGCCATGATGCTGCTAACTCCAGCGGCAATGCTGATGGCTGAAACTGGCAACACCGTACTGTACGCTTCGGGAAACGTCACGCTGAACGGTAAAGAAGTATCCCGCTCGGCCTCCGTTGCGACCGGCGACAGAATTGAGACCGCCGGTTACGCGGCCACGACCATGAGCCAGACCGGTTCGAAAGTAACGGTCAATCCTTATTCGGCAGTCAAGGTGGAAACCGCCGGCGTCAACGTGGTGAAGGGCACGGCTGCGATCAGCACCAACGATGGCATGCCGGCACAGGCCGCCCAGATCACGGTGACTCCGAAGGACAAGACCGCGACCTACGAGATCGCCCGCCTGAATGACAACGTCGTCATCACCAGCCACACCGGCGCACTGATGATCACGGAAGCTGGCGCGACCACCGAACTGAATGCCGGTGGCTCGAGCTCGCGTCCGGCCGACCCGACACCGGCAGCGGTACCGGCTCCTGCTCCGCAGGCGGCCCCGCAGTTTGCCGGCAGCGGCCTCACCACCAAGCAGGCTTGGGGCATCGCTGCGGTAGTGGGCGGTGCAGCGGCGGCTTGCGGATTCCTGTGCGGCATGGCTGCAGCTTCGCTGCCTCCGCATTTTTCGAACAGCACCTCGGCGACCCATCAGGGACGCTCGATTAGCCGCGTTGCCCAGATCGCCCGTGTTGTGGCGGCCCCGGCAGTGGCTGGAGTTGCCAACTCGGTTGCGGCCAGCAGCAATGCCTCCGCAGTGAAGAGCGCGCAGCACCGGAACATCCGCGCGGGTCGTTAGACGAACCGCGAAAGTCCACGGTTAACTCTGAAGGCCCGTCGCGAGATGGGCCTTCTGTTTTTTTGATTGCAACCGCACCACGCGCGGGACCCAATCCGGCCCGCGTCGGCGCCCGGAAGACTTCGGAACCGTGCTAGCTCTGGGCGTGGGAACGGAAGCTTATGCTCCGGTGGTCCTGTCTCGTAGCCTTAGTCCTGCTGACGTGCGCCAGTGTGGCCGACAACGTAACCTTCCTGCGCGTCGATAAGACAATCGTCCAACAACGCCTCGACCAGGCCCCTCCCACCACTGAGCAGCGCGTCACCGTATTACGCTCGATGTTCGAAAAGGCCGGATGCTCGCGGCAGAACATTCAGGTACAACCGGTTCCCGATCGGGCGTTGCCTAACGTCATCTGCACGTTGCCAGGCACTGAGTTTGGAACCATTCTGGTGGCAGCGCGCTTGGATTACGACGCGCGCGGCGACGAAGCAACCGTGGGATGGGCCGGAGCCGCAATGCTACCCTTGCTGGCCGAGTCACTGAACTCGACAACCCATCGCCACACTTTGGTGTTCGCGGCGTTTTCCGGCGGCAACCGGGAAGGCGCAACGTACTTCTGGAAGAGCCTGAGCGACGCCGAACGGCGCGAGTACCGCGGCATGTTGGACCTCGATCACGTCGGACGCACCCCTGCGGGATTCTCCGCGGCGTCGAATGCCGCCGCCATGGCGCGACTGCTGCCGGCTGCCTCTCGTGCCCTGCGATACGATTCCGAGCCGAAGCCAGTTGCCGACGTGCCTGAGGGCAACGCGCAGGTCTTCGAGCGCGCACGCATTCCGGCCATTACGATTTATTCGGTCGGCTACCTCTCCAGTGGCGGCGAGGAAGAAACAACTGCCAAGTTGCAGCCCGTTATGCCCGGTACAGGACACACGGCTACGGTCAGCGCGCCCCGGAACTTCTCGCTGCAAACCGCGCTCGATCCAGAGGTCTATAACCAGACTTACAACTTGCTCTGCGTCTACGTGCTGTTCCTCGATCGCGGTCTTGGCGCGAGCAAACGTCCTATGGCAGAAACGCAGGTGGCAAAGGCGGAAGCGCCGGAGCCTCCAAATTCAGCCCCCCCTGCGACACAGGCTGCTGCGTCTGCTGCTAGTCAGTCGCCAGCCGTGTCCACGGCCTCGGGGGGTAATTCCAACGCCGTCCTTGGCGCCGCAAACACCGTAGCGACCGTGAACCCGGGGCAGAGCGTACCGAACGTGCCGCCCACTGAGCAATCAGCGGCAACCAACTCGTCGGCGGGCACCATTCGAGTGAATACGAGACTGGTTCAGTTTGACGTGGTGGTCACCGACAAAGACGGGCGTCCGGTCAAAGACCTGGAGGCATCGGACTTCCAAGTGCAACAAGACGGCAAGTCGCAAGCAGTTGTTGCATTCGAGTCCCATGCGCCCGTAGTTACCGTGCAGCCACCAGTAGAGCAAACGGCCACTGCGGCGGCGCCCAACACTTTCAGCAACGGTCCGGCGAAGACTCCACAAGGCAGTTGGACCGTCATCTTGTTCGACCTGCTGAATACCGCGACCACTGACCAGTCGTATGCGCGCAACCAACTGCTGCAACTGCTACGGTCGCTGCCAAAGGGCCAACCGGTGGCACTGTTTGTTCTCACTCGCCAGCTCGAAATGTTGCAGGGATTCACTCAGGACCCCGACGATTTGCTGCGCCGTGCAGAGATGCTGCAGCCTTCGAAGTCGCAAGACTTGACTACAATGGCAGAGCGGGAACGAGAGACTGGGAGAATCGTCAGCACGGCGCAACAGTCCGCGCCCACGAGCGGGATGGCGATCGGTGCGTCCTTTAACTCCGATTCCATTGCTTTCTCCCAAGCCTCGCGAATTTTGCAGAATTACAACGATCACGAGGCGTTTCGTAGTACCGACCGCGCGCTGTTTACCCTGGCCGCAATGAAAGCGATGGCGCGAGCAGTCTCGGGCTATCCCGGTCGCAAGAATATGATCTGGCTGTCGGGCAGCTTTCCGGTGGACATCGAGCCCAATCCGTCGACGATGGATCCGTTCCGCAACGTGCGCAGCTTCGAAGAGGAGATTCGAGAAACGTCGTCGCTGCTGGCGACCTCGCGTGTGGCGGTGTATCCAGTGGACGTACGCGGATTGCAGTCGAAGGGCATCAACGTCACCATGTCAGCCTCGGAGACGCAGTTCATGAATGACCCACTCCCCTCGACGGCGCAATCGTTGTCTGCTCCGTCGGCCAGCGCCCAGGGCAATGCGCTGAGCGCAGAGAGCACCGCGCTGATCAACGACCGCGTCACGATGAAGAACATTGCCCAGCAGACGGGCGGCGAGGCGTTCGTAAATACCAACGATCTCAAGCGGGTAATTGCCCGCAGCCTGGAAGACGGGTCGACGTATTACACGCTGGCCTATACTCCGCCGAAGGAAGACGCGGGCGGCTATCACAAGGTGATGGTGGTAGTGCCGAACAAGAATTGGAAGCTCGCGTATCGACGCGGCTACTACAACATTCCTCCGGTGACGGCTTCAGGAGCAGTAGGAACGGCCGCGTTACGCACTGCGCTGCAGCCGGGCATGCCTCCTGCCACGTCGATGCTGCTGACGACCTCGCTTGAACTGCCCGATGCCAAGCGCAAGGAAGTGAAGGTCAATTACGTCATCAACAGCAACGGCGTGGAATTCACCGACGCTCCCGACAACAAGAAGCGCGCGGAAATTGACTGCATGGTGATTGCCTTCGATAGCTCGGGCAAAGAGGTGGCTCACGCTTCTGACACCTTAGACGCCACGATGCCGGCCAATGCATATGCCGCCGTGATGGCCCACGGACTCCCGGCGCACCAGTTGATTGCCCTGCCACCCGGACGCTACAACTTGCGCGTCGGCGTAATGGATCGCACCACGCAGCAGATCGGCACAGTGGATGCTCCGCTGGAGGTGCCGGAGAATGCGGTGGCGCAGCGGTAGTGCTCGCGGGTGGAGCACTGCTTCAGAGCTGCAATCGCGCCCTGCCAAGCAGCCCAGCTTTACTCGTTCTCTAAGTCGCGCAGCTCGGCTTTCATTTCCAGGTTGCGGATGAGGCGGTGCAGGTAGTTGGGGTGGACGCCAAGGATTTTAGCCGCGTCAGTGTAGCTGCCGTTGGCTTCGGCGAGGGCGTCGCGGATGAGGCGCTTCTTCAGGTCGCTGATGGCGGCGTGGTACCTGGTTCCGTCGGACTTGCTAGCTGGCAACTCCAAGAGTGTTTCGGGCAGGTCCTCAGGGCGAATCTCGTCGGACGCGCCCAGCACGATAGCGTGCTCGATGGCGTTTTCCAACTCGCGGATGTTGCCCGGCCACTCGTAGTTCATCAGCAGCGCACGCGCTTCTGAGGTGATGCCCTTGAAGGGGCGGTTGCACTTCTGCGCGTAGCGCGTAGCGAAGTAAATCGCGAGCAGCGGAATATCTTCGCGATGTTTACGCAACGCAGGCACCGCGATGGACACCACATTGAGGCGGAAGTAGAGGTCCTGGCGAAATTCGCCGCTCTTGATGGCGACTTCCAGGTCTTTATTGGTGGCTGCCAGAACGCGGGCGTGAAGTTTGATGGGGCGAATGCCGCCGACGCGGTCGAATTCGTGTTGCTGCAACACACGCAAAAGCTTGGCTTGCATGGTGGGCGCCAGTTCGCCAATCTCATCAAGCAGGACGGTTCCGTCTTCGGCCACCTCGAGCTTGCCTTTCTTCATCCCCACGGCTCCGGTGAACGAGCCCTTTTCATGACCGAAGAGTTCGCTCTCCAGTAAATGCTCAGGAATCGCGGCACAGTTGATAGCGACAAACGGTTTGTCTGCGCGTGGGCTGGCGGCGTGAATGGCGCGCGATACCACCTCTTTACCCGTGCCGCTTTCGCCGCGGATGAGAACAGTGCTGTCGCCTACCGCGACCTTGTTGATCATCGCGGCCAGTTGCCGCATGGCCTTGCCGTCGCCCACCATGCCTTCGAGCGGATCGAGTTCCGCACGCAGACGACGGTTCTCGGCCTTTAGGGATTCGAGGGCCAATAGGTTTTCGAGGGTGACCGCGGCGATGCTGGCGGCGGAGTTGAGGAAGTGAATATGGTCATCGCCGAATTTCTGCTCTTCGCCTGAAGAAGCAAGGTAGAGGACGCCGACAGTACGCTGTACGCCAACGAGGGGTACGCAGACGGCGTTGCCAGGTGTGGAGGATCCGGGAACCTCCGCTGCAACCACGGCTGACTGCTCCCACAGCGCGCGCTGCACGATTTCGCGCGAAACCGAAATGGCTGGCGCTGTGCCATGGTTGCGGTCGATGGCAACGATGGATGCAGGGTCGTCCTCCGGCTGGTCGATGAGAAGAATCGCTCCGGCTTCAGCCGGAACGACTTCGAAAATACACCCAAGCAACTGCCGCTGGAGTTCGATGCTATCTCGGATTGAATTGATGGTTTGAGAGATCTTGACGAGCGCATTCAAATCGCGCGCCATGCGGCCGACGTCAGTCGGATTCGTAAGCCACGCGTGGGTGGCTTCCAGCCTTATGGTCTTGAACACGTCAGAGGAGGAAGACTTGCCATACAAAAACTTTCCGACGGAAGAAAGTGGAACATCCTCGGTAAGAAAGACGAGCTCGCACAGACCTACGCGCAAAATGTCACCGTGCGAGAGCACTCGGCGGCTCACTGGAATTCCGTTGACGAGGGTTCCGTTGTGACTATCCAGGTCAGTGACCTGGGCCTGCCCGTCCGCCCACTCGATCACGCAATGGCGGCGCGAGACAGCAGAGTCGGAAGGCGCGATGGTGTTGGACTCATCGCGACCAATCGAGACGCGACCGTTCTCGAGGTGAAACTCTTTGCCTTTGAGTTCGCCGGAAATCGCGACAATGCGGGGAGCCATATCGGTTCGGCTTACTAGTCTAGCGTAGTTAACGTAAGGAGGCTGGGAAATCGGAGTACACGTAGAGATTCTCTGCGATAGAGCTGAAGCTATCGGCTCTTCTTCACCAGTAAGTCCTCTCCCAAAGGCACGCTGGTGAGTACGCGGACGATTTCTTTGGATGCGTGACCGTCACCATAGGGATTCTTCATTCCTGTCAACGACGGGCGAAATGCGGAGTCTCGGGCGGCGGCAACTTTCGCGAGTATGTCGGTCTTGTCCGGAGCGGCGTCGAGGATGTTAGGGGCGCGCTCCCTGCCCTGTTGCCTCATGCCGACGTTCACGGTGGGAAGCGCGAACGACGGTGTTTCCATGATGCCGCTGCTGGAGTTGGCGATCATCAGGTCGACGCTCTTCAGCAGGCTCCAATAGGTCAGTGCCGGAAGATTAATAAAGACTCGTGTACCGGATTTTTCTTTTGCGAACTGTTGAGTACGGTCGATGAGGTCGCGGCTGCCGGCATCACAGTTGGGATAGCAAAAGAAGATTCGTTCGGGAAGTTCGCGCAGGGCGGCGAACAGTTCGTCGGCTTCTCGGGTGGTGTTGCGAGCGATCGTAACCGGATGATAGGCAACCACGGCAGTGGGATGCGTTAACTCCACTTGCAGCAGGTTTTCCAATTCTTCACGAGTGTAGAGCGTGCTACGAAGCAGGTGGTCGATGGAAGGAGCTCCTGCGCGGTGGACGCGCCACTCTTCTTCGCCGAGCGCGATCACGCGCGCCCGAGCTGCAATGGTTGAGGTGAAATGGATGTGGCTCAACTTGGTGAGCGCGTTGCGGACGGCATCGTCGATGGCGCCTTCACTGATTTCGCCGCCTTCGATGTGAGCGATGGGTATGCGCAAAGCCAACGCTACCGATGCGGGAGCCAGCATCTCATAGCGGTCGGCGATGAGGAGGAGCAGGTCGGGGCGCATCTGCCCGAGGCAATCGGCAAGGCTCAAGGTGGCGACACCAATGGTCTTCGCCATTCCAACGTCGGTGTCAGAGCTAAGCAGGCACTCGATACGAGCGGCGATCGCAAAACCGTCGCGCTCGATCTCTCCGACGGTTGCGCCAAACTCCGGCGACAGGTGCGAGCCCATCACGATGAGCTTGAGATCGACATTAGGATGGCGGGCAAGGTCATGGAGGGGCCAGTAGAGGTGGCTGTAGTCGGCGCGAGAGGTGGTGACAACAGCGATAGTGCGCTTCATCTATTTGGCAGCCGCCTCCGCTTGTTGAAGGAGATAGACAGAGGGCTGGTACTCAGGCACCAGACGAGTCAGCACGTCCAGCAACTTCGTTAGGTTTCGTTCATTCAGTGCTTCTAGCAGATCTGCGAGACCGGTGGCGAGGTGCGCGGCAGAAACGACGGGACCTGTCACCCACTGTATTTCGTCCGAGCTTTCACTCGCAATGGTTTCATTGGCGGCGATGAACTCTTCCTGGAGCTTATCTCCGGGACGGAGTCCGGTGTATGTAATTGCTACTTCAGGCTTCGAGGCCTGCTCGATGAGGAAACGAGCAAGATCGGCGATCTTCACCGGGTCTCCCATGACCGGCACGGCGATACCAGGTTCCTCACGATATGAAGTCGCGGCGATGAGTATTCGTTGCACCGTAACGTCCATAGTGAGGAAATAGCGCTCGACGTGGGGGTCGGCGACGGTAACCGGGCCTCCACGAGCGATCTGATCGAGAAACAGCGGCACGACGCTGCCTTCCGATCCGAGGACGTTGCCCAGACGAATGGACGTCATTCGGGTGGTCGCATCGGTCATGGAATGCAGCAACATCTCAGCCAAGCGCTTAGAAGCTCCCATAATGCTGCGCGGGTTCACTGATTTGTCGGTGGAGATCATGATGAGGCGTTCTGTCCGCGACGTGCAGGCCACGTTCGCCACTACGGACGTGCCGACAATGTTGTTCTGCACGACGGCAAACGGGTTCATCTCTCCCAGCGGAACGTGCTTCAGGGCGGCAGCGTGATAGACAACGTCGGGGCGAAACCTCTCGAAGACATCGCGCACGCAGGTCTCGTCGGCCACCGAACCCAGGACTGGCACGACACGAACTGGACCCGCGATTGAAGACAGGTCGCGGTGAATGTAGTAAAGGTTCTGCTCCGAGGAATCGAGCAGAATCAGTGCTTGTGGGCGCAATGCATGAATCGCGCGCGACAGAGCCGAGCCGATCGATCCACCGGCGCCGGTAACAAGCACGCTCTTGGCGAGATGGATCGGCGCGAATTCCGTGAGGTCATGAGTTGCTGGTTGGTGGGGGAAGAGTCCATCCCAGCGAACGTCTTGCAGGTTAAGGCTCATCGAGGGTCTTTCGACATTATAAGGAGCGCCTGTTGGCCGGCGTCTTTTTGTTGAACAAGCCGGTGCGGAAGGATCACTTGGCGTCGGCCTGTAGCTTCAACGCTTCCTGCTGTATGCGGCGCCAAGCCTGCTCCACATGGTGCAATTCCGTATTCGTCTGGCCAACGCAGAAACGGAGCACGAAACGGTCTCGCAACCTCGTGTGAGTGAGATAGAGATCGCCACTTTGATTTAGCCGGTCCATGACCTTTTGGTTCTCGTCGTCGGTGCCGCGGTAGCGGAAGCACACCAGGTTCAACGGGACCGGCGCGACAACCTCGAAGCGCTCGTCGTCACGAACCCATTGGGCGAACGACTGCGCTATGGCGACATGCTGGCGAACGTGGAATTGCAATCCTTCGACGCCATAGTGCCGGATTACGAACCAGAGCTTCAAGGAACGGAAGCGACGCCCGAGGGGAATCTGCCAGTCGCGGTAGTCCAACACCGCGCCCGACTCAGTCGCCTGATTCTTGAGGTATTCAGGCAGAATGCTCAGAGTTTTGATAAGCGCGGCACGGTCGGCGACATAAAAGCAGTCGCAGTCGAAGTTAGTGAACATCCACTTGTGTGGGTTGAAGCAGTAGCTGTCGGCGTGCTCAACGCCATCCTGAAAGTGCCGGAATTCGGGACACAAAGCCGACGTGCCTGACATTGCGGCGTCAACGTGGAACCACAATCCATGCTCGCGGCAGATCTCGGCAATTGCGGGCAGCGGATCCATGGCGTTGGAGGAGGTGGTACCGACCGTGCCGCAGGCAAAGAACGGCACCTTGCCGTCGCGCTTATCCTTCTCGATCTGGGACCGAAGAAGTTCGGGGCGCATGGCATAGTTTTCATCCAGTTCGATCAGGCGCAAGTTATCCAGCCCTATTCCGGCGATCATAGCTGCCTTCTCGAGCGAAGAGTGTGCCTGCGTCGAGGTGTAGGCCACCAGCTTGCTCGAAATTCCTTGCTGATTACTGGCGTAGCCGGTAGCCCGCTCGCGCGCGGCCAGCATGGCGCACAGAGTGGCGCTGGAAGCCGTGTCTTGGATCACTCCTCCACCGCTGCTCGACGATAAGAACTTGTCGGGCAGGCCCAGCATTCCGACCAACCAGTCGAGTACATGGGTTTCCAGCTCGGTACAGGCAGGGCTGGTGGCCCAAAGCATTCCCTGTACGCCCAGTGCGGACGACAACAGATCTCCCAGGATGGCAGGGCCGGAGGTATTCGCCGGAAAAAATGCGAAGAAATTAGGAGACTGCCAATGAGTAACTCCCTGCAGGATAATTGCATCCATATCGTGCAGGAGTTGGTCGAACGATTCCCCGTGTTTCGGCGGTGAGATTGGCAGTTGGCGTCGAATGTCCCCGGGTGCGACCTTCGACAACACGGGAAGCGACTCAATTTGCTCGTAGTAGTCGGCAACCCAATCCACGACCTGCTTACCGTACTGCCGAAACTGTTCCGGGGTCATGTGGTGGGTAGGCTGGTTTGACATGGTCGGCTCCCTGCAGGCGGCGGGCACCGTGGAATCGGTGCCTCGTAGCGCCTATTGAAAGTTGACGGCCCTAGACTCAACTCACTGGGCCGTTACTACGGTTGGACAAAAGTGCTATTCTAAGCGACAACATCGTGTCAGGTGTGGCTGGGGAGAGCGAATCAAGTGCCATTAATTATGTATTAAGTACGTTTATAAATGTTGTAGCCAAGCATAATTTGGACTGGTAGACTCATTCCTTAGTCAATTAAACGCAAAGGTGATTCATGGACATACAACAGATAGTGGCGGACTTAAGAAGTGAACGTGACCGGATTGATGCCGCGATCCAAGCCTTAGAAGGTGGAAGGAAGGGACGCGGACCCGGCCGACCTGTGGGATCTGGAAAACGCCGCACGATGAGTCCGGCGGCACGTAAGCGTATTTCCGAAATGATGAAGCTTCGCTGGGCCGAGCGCAAGAAGAAAGCCAAGGCTGGAAAAGCCTGATCCTGAATTAGAAATTGCGAATTGTTGGCTGAGCCACTCGTGTATGTCGCGAGTGGTTTTGCATTTGTGGGGCGAAATTTCATTAGGCCGAATGTCGAGGCACGTGAGGAGCGCAAGACCCAGCAACTTGTCCCCGGGTTATTGCGGGCTTTGGTCCACGTTTTCGAACCAGAGCCATGCGTACATGGTCGAGAAGCTGCGCCGCATTGCAGCTGGAACGCGACACAAGAATGTCGGCCAGCATGGCATCCCCGGAAGCACCGGACGCCCCCTTGAAAACTATCGCCGGAGTAGCGGGCGATATGGCCTTCAGTTGGTCCACGAGGCGGCTGCCATCGGCTTTGGGCATTGGCAGGTCAGCCAAGACCAAGTCGATTCCCCCAGCCTTCATCGCCTGTACCGCGAGGTCAGGATTCGAGCACGCCACCACGCGATAGCCGCGGGTTTCGAGCATCACTTTGTGCACGGAGAGAGAACGTTCATCTTCATCGACGCAGAGGATTGTGCGCTTCGGTTTCATTCGCCTACTCGCAGCAATTTCACGGAGACACCCGCCCGAACGCGCCTGAGCAAACCTGATGGAGGCGACGGCCACGGCAGTTACATGAAGAGCTGTCTAAATTTTGTTTGCGCCAGAGCAAGACGCTATCGGATGGTACGGCTGCGCATCAGGCTTGTAAAGTACCGCAGAGGTTAAATCGACGAGGCCACTTTTCGCGAAGAGCAGCATTGTTAGAGATGCATGTATGCACAGTGACAGAGCCTAACGCGAAGTAGAACTCCACGACAGCCAACGCGTTGCAGCCTGCACAGAATATCCGCAGCAATTTCACATGGTTACTGTTCCGTTAATGATTTGCACTACGTGCCCTCCGACGCGCACGTTAGTGACGAGTTCGCCGCTCTTTTCGGCGCGAATGTAGATGGCGCTAGGACGCCGGGTCTCGATTCCCTGCTCGATCAGACCCTGCTGGTCGGAGGCGAGTACTCTGTTTCGCACCGCCCAGGCCGCACAACAGCCTGCGGCAGAGCCGGTTGCCGGATCTTCGCCGTTGTAAAAGATCATGCGTGCATGCAGCGTGGCTTTGGGATCGACGGTTTCACGGCAGACGAGATAGAAGAAGCTGTTGTCACCGAGGCCTCGCAAGTAAGGCTCCATCTGAT
>Ga0302294_10000224_pt1 | contig 17577 bp, 14 predicted proteins | sample III_Fen_N2_3_FD_194550 | JGI IMG/M metagenome (GOLD analysis project Ga0302294, IMG submission 194550) | Peat permafrost microbial communities from Stordalen Mire near Abisko, Sweden - III_Fen_N2_3 | ecosystem: Environmental > Terrestrial > Soil > Wetlands > Permafrost | place: Sweden: Abisko...
AAGGCTGCCACCTGGCTCGCGGCTCAGCGCACCACCGCCAACACCGTGCTCCAACCAGCCCTCGATCCTTTTGCTCGCCCGGCTGGCATCGATCCCGCTTCTCTGGCCAATGTGCTCGGCACGTCGCACGCTGAATTCACGAGCGGGCTTCAATCGCTCGATCTGATCGTGCGCGGCAGTGTGTTTGATCTTCCCGCGGGCGGCGTCGACTTGGCGGCCGGCGGCGATCACCGCTTGGAATCCTTGAAGGGCGTGCCTGATGAAAATTCGCGCAGTTCAGGTGCGATCGCCCAGCGTTGGTCTGGGGCGACGTTTTTCGACCTTTTTGATCAAAATCGTGCGGTGAACGCGGGCTTCGTTGAGCTGCGTTTTCCTGTCACCAGCCCGAAGTGGAACATCGATCTCGCCCATGCCTTCGACGCATCGTTTGCGTATCGGGTCGAGCACTACAGTGATATGGGACGTGCCAGCACACCGCGCTACGGCCTACGCTGGCAGCCGGTCGACGATCAAGTCACCGTGCGCTATTCGTACAGCAAAGCGTTCACCGCGCCGTCGCTCTTCCAGATGGCGGGCACGCAGCAGACGCTCACGAGCGACCTGCGCAATCTTTTCGGCCTGCCTGCCGGTCCATGGCAGGCGACATCACGACAGACCCCAAATACGTCACTGGCCCCGACGCTGGCTCATACCCAATCAGTCGGGATTGTCGTTTCGCCGAAAGCAGTGAAGGGACTGACCGTGACGGTCGACTACACTGATACCGACCTGAAGAACCTCGTGAGCCGGATCGGAGCGAACACCATTCTGCAAAGCGTCAACCAGTTCGGCACCGCTTCGCCTTATGCGTCGCAAGTGGCGTTCTATAATTTCCCCGGGAAGGAGAAATCGCTGGCCATAGCGGCACCTGGCGACGTCAAAACGTTTCTCCAGACGCACGCAGCCGCCGCGACACCGGCAAATCTTTTTGTCGTTGATCCAGCCGTAAACTTGTCGGCGGCGAAAGTACGCGCGCTCGATGTCAGTGCGCGCTACGTCTGGGCGACAAAAAGCTGCGGTACGTTTGCGGTGGGTACTGCCGGCACATTTATCATCGATGATAAGATTCAGACCCTGCCGACCGATCCTTACTATGAATACGCCGGGCTGATGACCTCGACAGAAGGCACGATGTCGGGTTCGCATTTCTACACCACGCTCGACTGGCAGAAATCCGGCTGGGACGTCTCGATTGGCAATACTTACATTTCGCCGGGCGACGACATGGGAACGGGCGGTTCCACCGCTTCCAAGCGCATCCGCATTCCTTCGTACATGTCCTGGGATTTGGCAGTTGGTTATACCCTGCGCTTTCAGCAGACCAAAGTGGCCGCGCTGTTCAAGGAATTGAAGGTGAGTGTCGGCGTAAACAATCTGGCCGACAAGATGCCTCCTTCCGCTCCGCAGGCCTTTCCGACGACCAGTGCCGCCGGTGCTGACGTCGCAACCTATGGTGCGATCGGCCGTTTGTACTACGTGAGTGCGGCATTGAAGTTCTGATGGCCGCGTGTGCGCCGGCCTTTAGATCGGCTGGCGCACAAAAGTGAGGAGCAAAGTCGAATCTGCCGCCGGCGCGGCTGCAATGTCGGGGAAGCCGCGCTTTGGCGCCGTGCGACCAAGAATCGTACGTTTCCCCTTCGATGGCGCCGTCAGGTTTTCAATGCCGTTGGATAGTTCAATCTGTTCAATGCCGACCTGCCCGAGGCCATGTACGGAGATTCTTAATTCAGCATCCCGCGACTCAACGGGTACACTGAAGGGGCGGCGTATGTTCGTTCGCGGCTTCGCCGCCTCGGCGCGGAATTCGATTGTGTGGCGGCTATGCAGGTCGCGCCAGGAACCATCGGGTTGCTGTTGTTCGACGACGACGCGTTGCAGTGCGGGCGCGAAGTTATGGACGGTGAAACTCAACTGCCACACGCCAAACACGGGAGAAGCGTCGAAGACTTTTTCCGGAGTGCGCCGGACTGCTCGCAGCCATTCGTGCCAGGCGCCAAGACGCGCGCTATCGGCATCGAGGATAATTTCATTTTGCCCGCGCACTTTGGGGTCTCGTGTGCGGCGCCACATTGCCCGGGCAGCAATTCGACCGGCGGTAACTGCCTTTGAGAAATCGCGCGCTTCGGCCTGCAGCTGTGAGAGTAACCCGAGGTAGGGCGCGACCGCCGGGCACGCCGCGTTCGGCAGCATCTTCCTCAACGTTTTTACCCCGTCCTTGCACCGGCCTACAAAACCATCGCGTTGCGCTAAGTAATGCCGAAACGCGATGCTCGCCGCGAGCGCCGCGGGTAACGCCTTGGTGGCAAGCTTCTCGAAATATGTTTCTTCGGCCACGTCAGCGGCCACGCCGACGTCCCAGCGGTCATTGATTTCCCAACGCGCGTATCCAGCAAACGGATAACGGTCACAGGCGAGCGCGGCTTTTGTGGCGGTGCGCGCCCCGGCTTTCCCGAAGACGCGTTGGAAGCCCCGGGTGAGCCAGTCGAGGTCGTTGTCGGGTGCGCCTTCGAGCCAGAGTGAGGCCGCGGCCGCGTCGACGACAGTGGTCATCTCCAGGGCGAGCCGGTAGGCTTCCCATGACGTGACGAGGAAGCCGCCCGCTTTGGTCTTTTGGCAGCGTTGCCACCAAGAGCGGAGGTTGGTCAGACGATCGCTGTAGATGGGGAGTGGTTCGTAACGAAAGGCGCCGTTCATCGGACAGCCCCAGTACTCGATGCCACGCGCACGCAGCGGCGTGGCCAGATCGCTCTCGGCAAAGTTGAACAACTCGACCCGCGGATGGCGGCGAAACGGATAGTAGTACCAGTCGTACGCGATAATGCTCGCCGGGAGCAGCGGAATAGCTTCCGGGATGAAATTTAACATATCGGCCCAGATGCCCATCCGCAGCCCAAGAAACCGGGCGATCGCGTGCAGCCGCCCGACGTGTCCGGCAAAATGCTGGGCGAGCCCCTGCCGGACAATCTCCTCGCGGCAGTAAGGGCATTTGCCGATGTGGAATGATTCGTCGAGGCCGACATGAACCTTGCCCGCGGTGCAAAACGGCGCCATGTCGCGGAGCAGCGCCTCGGCAATCTCAAGGGTGCGCGGATGCAGCGGGCAGAGTTGACCGCGTTCGAGCGGCGAGCCGTCGGCGGCGCGGAGTTCGTTGAGGTCGCGCAGCTCTGGAGTCTTGACGAGGTATTGGGTATGGCCGAGCAGATTGACGATCGGGACGACCCTGATGCCAGCGCGTGTGGCGGTATCAACTAGTTTGGCTAATTGTCTGTAGGAATAGGCATCGCGGCGCGCGACCGCCGGCAGGCTGGGGTATTCGACGGCGTCTTCGAGATGCAGATAGAGCTCCTGGTAGCCCCAGTCGGCGTAACGCGGCAGGAGTTTGAGCAACACGTCGAGTCGCTCGACCTGCCGGGCAAGATCCCATTGGAAGGAACGGATCATCAGACATAAGAAAAGCCGGACTTTGGTCCGGCTTTAAAGAGTAAAGATGCCTCGATCGTGCGCCTCAGTGGCGTTTTTGTGCGATCAGCTGCTCCAGTTTTACGATATCGGCGGAGAATAGGCGGATGCCCTCGGCGGTTTTTTCGGTGGCCATGGCGTCTTCATTGAGCGCGAAACGAAAGGATTTTTCGTCGAAGGAAACTTTCTCGATTCGGGCGGTAGCCGCTTTCGCGGGATCGAGTTTGCGCGGCACCGGTTCGTGGGCGGTTTTGAGTTCGGCGAGAAGCGTTGGGGCAATGGTGAGCAGGTCGCAGCCGGCCAGTTCGAGGATCTCGCCTTTGTTGCGGAAGCTGGCACCCATCACCTCGGTTTTATAGCCGAACCTTTTGTAATAGGTATAAATTTCCGTGACGGATTTCACGCCGGGATCGTCAGCACCGATGAAATCTTTTCCCGCGTTTTTCTTGTGCCAGTCAAGAATACGGCCGACGAACGGTGAGACGAGCTTGATGCCGCCTTCCGCGCAGGCGACGGCCTGGGCAAACGAGAAGAGCAGGGTGAGGTTGCAGTTGATGCCTTCTTTCTGGAGTTGCGTGGCGGCTTGAATGCCCTCCCAGGTGGAAGCGATTTTGATCAGGACGCGTTCGCGTCCGATGCCGGCTTTTGCGTAGAGATCGATGATGCTTTTTGCTTTTGCCATTGTCGCCTCGCGATCGAAGGAAAGCCTGGCGTCGACTTCCGAGGACACGCGCCCGGGCACGATGGCGAGAATTTCCAGGCCGAAGGTGACGAGCAGGCGATCGATGATCTGTGGCAGCGAGGCGTTGCTGCCGGCGTCTTTGATGGCCTTGTCGACCAAGTGCGCATAACCGGACATGCCGGCGGCCTTTAGGATTAGCGAAGGGTTCGTGGTGGCGTCCTGCGGCGCGAATTCCTTCATGCTGGCGAAATCACCGGTGTCGGCGACGACCTTGGTGAATTGTTTCAGTTGATCGAGCTGTGAGAGTTGGACGTCGATGGCGGGCATATCGGAAGATTCGTGGCTGGCTGTTTCTGTGCCACCGAACGTAGGTCAACTTATCGATTCTGCAAACGACGCCGCAACCACGTGACGCCGCCGGCTTCGTCGACAAATGTGCCGTCGAGTTGCGCTTCGAACGCTGCGTCGAGCAGTGGCTTGAAGCCCGGGCTGGGTTTCATGCCCAGCGCCAGCAGATGGCGACCGAGCAGAAGTGGTTTTGGCGCGGTCGCCGCGAGGGCGAGATCGCGGGCTTTTTGGCGTAGGGCCGCGATGCGCTGAAGTGTCTCATCCGAATGCAACGGCGGCCGGCCATCGTGGTCGGCGCGCATCACCGCGCCAAGCTGATCGATTGATGCTGGCGCGAGCCGCCGGGCGAGCCGGCGCACGCTTGTATCCGAAAACTCGATATTCCCGTGATGGTGGGCCAGGTGATTAACCACGAGCGGCTGGACGAATTCGATCAACTCAAGTGGTGAGCCGATACGCTTTAGAAATGTTTCCGCTAACGGTCCTCCGGCGGCTTCGTGGCCCGGGCTGACCCAGCGCAACCGACCTTTGCGCTCGGCCTGAACGGTGGTGGCTGGTTTTCCAAAATCATGCGCAAGCACGGCGAAGAGCAGCACTCGCCGCAGCTCAGGGCCAGCCTGCTGCCAGTCGTCGAGCTGGACGAGTGCATCGCAGCAGTGAGCGGTATGGACAAAAACGTCGCCTTCGGGATGCCATTCCGGGTCCTGCGGCGTTCCGGACAGGGCTGCGATTTCGGGAAAATGTCCGAGCCATTCCGTTTCCTGCAGGACGGCGAAACCGCGGGATGGTTTGCGGGATTTTTCTGCCCACTTGGCCCATTCACCCCAGATCCGTTCGACGGGCAATTCCGAAAAACTGGCTTTGATCGAACGGCAGAGCGTCGCGGTTTCCGGTGCCAGTGTGAAATCGAAACGCGCGGCGAACTGAACCGCTCGCAGCACGCGCAAAGGGTCTTCGGTAAACGCCGCGCTGGTATGGCGCAGCACGCCTGCTCGCAAGTCGCGTTCACCACCGTGCGGGTCGATCAGCGCGTAGCTAAACGGGTCGTAGGCAATGGCGTTGATCGTGAAATCTCGGCGGGCGGCCGCTTCGCTGTCGCTTAGATTAGGTTCGGGCTCCACCGCGAAACCGCGGTGGCCGGCGCCGGTCTTTGATTCGCGGCGCGGCAGGCTGAAATCGTATTCGGCGCCACCGAGTCGGAGCTTGATGACACCAAAGCTGCGGCCGACCACATCGGTTGCGCCAAACGGCGACAGCACCCGATATAGGCTATCGAAATCCACGCCCGGCACTTCGACATCAAAGTCTTTCGGCTCCTGTCCGAGCAACCAGTCGCGCACGCAGCCGCCCACCACGCGCGGCCGGCCGACCCGGCGCACTGCTTGGAGTACGTTGACCAGTTGTTCAGGCAGCTGCATGGGCGTCACCATCACGTTTGCGCCCCGGGAGGTTTTTTGAAGCTGGCTGCAGCCACGCAGCCCCAACCGGCGAGAAGCAACGCGCCGCCGAGCGGTGTGATGGGGCCAAGCCAGTGCGGCCCACCGAGTGAGAGGGCGTACAATGAACCTGAAAACATAACCACTCCGCTCGCCCAACATCCGGCAGCGAAACCGAGCATGCGTGATTTGGCCGAAGGCCCGGAGTCTTCCGGGCGCAATGCAACGGCGAGGATCGCCACTGCGTGTATCAGATTATAAAGTACGGCGGTGCTCCAGGTCGCAGTCTGACCGGTGGCTGCGAGTTGGGCTTTGAGCGCGTGCGCTCCTAACGCGCCCAAAACTACACCGCTAAAACCAAGCACGCTGGCGATTAGTGTTTGAGTGCGAGCGGACATGGAGGTGCAGAATATTTTCTGGGAACGCAGTTTCGTTGGCTGTGTCTCGGTAGCCAGCGTGAAGGTTAAGCGAGTTAATTCTTGTCTTTTTTACAAACTTATCCTTTTCGTCGAAACAGCTGCGCATGCAGCAACAACCACACTACAAACTACGTTATGAAAAATACTGCACTTATCTTTGCTGCCTTGATGGTAGCCGGCGCCACTTACGCCGCTGATAATGTCAACGTGTCAACGAAGCCTTCGTACTCCGTGACGAGCGACTTTTCGTACACTTCGGAATATGTTTTCCGCGGTGTTAAGAACTCGAATGCTGCCTTTCAGGGCTCGGTCGAAGTTGGCCAGGACGACGTTCGCGTCGGTCTCTGGACCAGCCAGCCGATCAATTCGAAACACTACACGAATGAGGTCGATTTTTACGCCGGCTATAAGCTCAAGCTCGCTCGTGATCTGACCGCTGACTTCGTTGGTACCTATTATTATTACCCGGAGTCCAACACGAATGCTGGCGATACTCACCACACCTATGAAATCGGTGTTGGCGGTACCTATGATCTCGCGGGCATGAGCCCTGGTTTCGCCGGGGTCACCACGAGCCTCTACGGCTACTATGACTTCCGTCTCCATCAGACGACGGTTCAGGCTTCAGTTGGCTATAGTTTCGCGATCAAGGACTACGGCACATCGCTGGATTTCAGCGCCTTCGTTGGCAATGCCTCTGCGGGTAATTACTACCCGGATTCAAAAGGTTCCGATAAGGTCAAAGAGTCCTACAACTACTACGGCATTGGCGTGAACATTCCTTACAAGCTGGCCGAAAACGCCCAGGTGCATGTCGGTGCGAGCTGGTCTGCGAACGACAAGTTCTTCACCAACAGCCATAATCTGCCGAAGAATGACATCTCGGTGAGCGCCGGTATCACCCTCGGGTTCTAAGCGAAAATCATCCGCTTAAAACATTTCTTTCGACCCGCCCCGAGCTTCGGGGCGGGTTTTCTTTTCCAGTTAAGTCAGCTTCTACGACAAATGCGTGTTGACAGCCCTTTTTTAACCCCTAGCTGTTGACCCCTTTTCCTTTCATGAAAACGTTCCTAGCCAAAAAAGAGACGGTCCAACCCAAATGGTATCTCATCGATGCCGAGGGTTTGGTGCTCGGTCGTCTCGCGGTCAAAGCCGCCAACATCATCCGCGGCCGCAACAAAGCTTCCTATACGCCGCACGTCGATACCGGTGACTACGTCGTCATCATCAACGCGGAGAAAGTCGTCCTCACCGGCAAAAAAGAGGAAAAGAACGAATACATGTTCTTCTCCGGCTTCGTCGGTGGCGAAAGCCGTCGCTCGCTCAAGCTCATGCGCGAGAATCACCCCGAATTTATCATCACGCACGCTGTCAAAGGCATGCTGCCGAAAAATCGTATTGCTGCCCAAATGCTGACCAAGCTCCGCGTCTTCAAAGGCCCGGCTCACACGCACGAAGCGCAGAACCCCGTCAAGATTTCCGCCTGAAATTGTAATCCATGAGCGCTGACAAAGCTATTTTCACTGGCACAGGCCGTCGCAAAACTTCCACTGCCCGCATTCGCATCGTCGAAGGCACCGGCAAGCTCGTCGTCAATGATCGCGAGTTCGAAGAATATTTCTCCCACGAGAACTTTGCCAAGCAGGCTTACGCCCCGCTGCTCACTGTCGAGATGCGTGACAAGATCGATGTTGTCGCCAATGTCTCCGGCGGCGGTGTTGCCGGTCAGGCTGGCGCAGTCGCGCACGGCATCGCCCGCGCACTGCAGAAGCTGAACGCCGAACTGCGACCAGCCCTCAAAAAGGCAGGACACATCAAGCGTGATCCTCGCGAAAAAGAACGCAAAAAGCCCGGCCAGCCCGGCGCCCGCAAGCGCTTCCAGTTCTCGAAGCGCTGATCCCTCCGGACGCTCCGCAAGATTTTCAAGGCCGCCTTTTCGAGGGCGGCTTTTTTGTTGGGTTAGCACCTGCTCAACGTTTGGGTTAGCGCACAAGTCATCGTTTTAGTCTTTCTTCTTTATCTTTCTCGTTCCTCTTTCTCCCTCCGAATTCTGACGAAAGAGAAAGAGGAGAGATTAAGAGAAAGATTCTGATCCATTCCTGACTCGATTTATTAGCGTCCCTTCGCGTTCATTAGCGGTTTCAAAATTCAGTTCTAAACTCTTAATTGTATGAAAGTCGGCATTATCGGCGCGTCGGGCTACTCCGGCGAAACTCTCGTTAAACTCCTTCTCGCGCATCCGCAGGTTACGCTGTCGGCGGTGACATCGCGTTCCCACGCTGGCAAATCACTCGGTCAAGTCATCCCCGCACTGCGCGGTGTCGATCGCGGGTTGAAGTTCGTCGACTCCGACGCCGCCGCTCTGGCTGCGAGCAACATCGAACTGTTCTTCCTCGCTCTGCCGCACGGCGCGGCCGCCGATTATGCCAAGGTGTTGGTTCCAGCGGGCAAGCGTGTCATCGATTTGAGCGCCGACTTTCGTATCAGCGATCTGGTTACATACGAAAAATATTACGGCAAGCATCACGCGCCGGAATTGCTGTCGCAGGCGCGGTTTGTTTTGCCGGAGCTTACGGCTCCTTCGTGGAAAACCGAAACCAAGCTCATCGCTGCACCCGGTTGTTATCCGACAAGCATCTTGATCCCGCTGCTTCCGCTGCTGCGCGACGGAATCGTCTCGCGTGAGCACATTGTGGCCAACTCCTTCAGCGGCGTGAGTGGCGCAGGCAAAAAGGTCGAGGAAGCGTATCTCTTCTGCGAACGAGCGGAGAGTGCCAAGGCTTACGGCCTCGTGAAACACCGGCATCTCGCCGAGGTTGAGGAACAGCTCTCGCTCAACACGGGCGCGACAACTGTCATCCAGTTTAATCCACACCTCGCCCCGATGCGGCGCGGCATCGCGACGACGATCACGGTGCCGGCGGCCAATCCTTCGATTGATGCGCTCTACGCCGTGTGGAAATCCACCTACGCCGGCCGTCCTTTTGTGCAGATTCTTCCCTCGGGGGAAACACCCGACACCGCCTATGTCGTCGGTACAAACCGCATCGATATTTCCGCGGTGTTCGATCCGCGCACAAAAAATTTCGTGATCACCTCGGCTGAGGACAACCTTGTTAAGGGCGCCAGCGGCCAGGCTGTGCAGATCATGAATCTTTGGTGCGGCTTTGCCGAGACGGCCGGGCTGGCCTGAGTTTTCCGGCGTTTATTCGCCGCATAAATGTAACAATCGCGGTCCTTCGTGGCCGCGATTTCGTTTTCCTGCGGCTTCCCTCGGAAAACTGCTTGTCAGTCGCGCACGTTTCCACACTGCTCGTGCCTTCATCTTCGCGTGCGTTTCCTGTTTCAAACCCCCGAAGCGTCCGCAAAATCAACGCCAGAGAATCATGATTACATTTAATAAAAAAATCCTATTCGTCGGTTATGGTGCCGTGGCCGAGTGCACGCTCCCGATTCTTTTCAAGCACATCAAGGTGCCTGCGAAGAATGTCACGATCATGGATTTTGAGGACAAGAAGGAGAAACTGAAGAAGTGGACGTCGAAGGGCGTCAATTACGTGCAGGATCGCGTCGCGCAGGACAACCTCGCCGCCATCCTCGGCAAATACGTTTCCGCGGGCGACGTGATCATCGATCTCGCATGGAACATCGACGCGCTCGTGGTCCTCACCTGGTGTCATGAGCACGGCGTGCTCTACATCAACACCTCGACCGAGGTCTGGGATCCGTACACCGGTCTGCCGGACAGCAAGCCGACGACGAAGACGCTATACTGGCGCCACATGAATCTACGCCGGATGCTGAAATCGTGGAAGACCAAGGGTGCGACCGCCGTTATCGAGCATGGAGCGAACCCCGGCTTGCTTTCGCATTTTACCAAACAAGGCCTTATCGACATTGGCCAAAGCCTGATTGCTGACAAAAAACTCAAAGGCAAAAAAGCCGAAGAGGTTGCGCAGGCGATCAAGGACCGCACCTTCAACGTTCTCGCTCAGAAGATCGGTGTGAAGGTCATTCACTGCTCCGAGCGCGATACCCAGATTTCCGACGTGCCGAAGCAGGTCGACGAATTCGTCAATACCTGGTCGATCGAAGGCTTCCGCGAGGAAGGCACCACGACGGCCGAGATGGGCTGGGGCACGCACGAGAAGGAGCTGCCCGCTTTTGCGTACACGCACAAAGACGGTCCTCAGAACCAAATTTGTCTCGCACGCATGGGCATGAACACCTGGGTGCGCTCCTGGGTGCCGGACTACACCACCAACGGCATGGTCGTCCGCCACGGCGAATCGTTCACGATTTCCGACAAGCTCACGGTTTGGAAAGATGGCAAGGCGATCTATCGCCCAACCATGCACTACGCCTATTGCCCGTGCGATAACGCGATCATCTCGCTGCAGGAATTGCGCGGCAACGACTACAAGTTGCAGCCCAAGCTCCGCATCATGAACGACGAGATCACGAGCGGCGCCGACATCCTCGGCGCGCTGATCATGGGTCATGATTACAACTCCTGGTGGACAGGCAGCGATCTCAGCATCGACGAATCCCGCCGCCTCGTTCCGCACCAGAATGCGACGACGATGCAGGTCGCGATCTCGGTCATTGCCGCAACGATGTGGATGATTGAAAATCCTGAACAGGGCGTGAACGTTCCCGACGAGCTGCCGCACGACTACATTCTCGACATCTCCAAGCCGTATCTCGGCAAGTGGATTTCGAAGTCGTCTGACTGGACTCCGCTGCGCGATTACAAGAACGCGTTCAAGGGCTTCAACAAGCCCGACCTCGATCTCAAAGATCCATGGCAGTTCAAGAACTTCCTTGTTAAGGACGGTCGTTGATCGAATCGTCCCCCCGACTGTGCGACGGGCCGGCGCCGCGCAGTCTGTTTTCGGCGCTCCGGCCAACCATCATCTAAGAGGTAAAAATATGATCCCGTTGGCCAAGCTGAAATCGCTCGCAAAAGAACACGGCACGCCGCTCTTCGTCATCGACCATGACGAGCTGCGCGCAAATTACCGCCAGTTCAAAAAGTACCTGCCGCGCATCCAGGTCTACTTTGCCGTCAAGGCCAACTCGGACCCGGCCATCGTCCGCACTTTGTACAAGGAAGGCTCCAGCTTCGACGTAGCGTCGATGCCCGAGTTCAATATCGTGTACGAGAACATCAAGGGCATGCCGGCAAAGCAGCGGCAGGATTGGATCTGGGACAAGATTATCTACGCCAATCCGACGAAACCGACCGGGACCTTGGAGGAGTTGGACAAGTACAAGCCACTCGTCACTTTCGACAACCTCGAGGAGATCCACAAGATCAAGCAGCACGCGCCGCATGCCGGCCTCGCGCTGCGTCTCAAGGTTCCGAATACAGGCGCGATGGTTGAACTTTCGTCCAAGTTCGGTGCCTCGCCCGGCGAGGCGGTCGATCTGATTCTTGAGGCGGACAAACTCGGATTGACGGTCGAAGGCATCAGCTTTCACGTCGGCAGCCAGACGACAAATTTCGACAACTACGTGCAGGCGCTCAGCCTCACGGCGAATATTTTCCAAGAGGCAAAAAAGCGTGGTTACACGAAGATGAACCTAGTCGACATCGGCGGCGGCTTCCCTGCGCCGTACGACGCCACGGTCAAGCCGTTCAAGGAGCTTGCCAAGGTCATCAACTCCGAGATCACGCGCCTCTTCCCGAAGGATATCCAGATCCTGGCCGAGCCGGGGCGTTTCCTCGTGGCGACCGCGGGCTACGCAGTTTCATCGGTCGTTGGCAAAGCCGTGCGCGATGGCAAACCGTGCTACTACATCAACGACGGTGTTTATCACACTTACTCGGGCGTCATCTTCGATCACTGCCACTATCCGATCAAAGCCTTCAAAAAAGGTGCGACGCAGATCAGTGCAGTATTCGGACCGACCTGCGATGCGCTCGATGTTGTGTCGATGGCAGAAAATCTGCCCACGCTCGAACGGGGCGATCTTGTCTACAGCACTAACATCGGTGCCTACAGCCACGCGTCTTCGACTTACTTCAACGGTTTCCCACCGGCAAAAGTCGTGCATGTAAATGAGTGAAGCAGCTGGTGCTCACTAAGCAGCTGCGATCGATCCGGTTCGTACTATTGCTGGTGTTAACTGGTTTTTAGCAGGCGTAAGATGGTTTGTGAGTTGTGTTTGCAGTTCCCTGCACACATACGGATTTTGTTCCCCAATCTGTAGTTTCTAAAAATGAATACACTGGATTCCCTCATCAGCCACGCCTGGTTGCTGCTCCTGCTTATCCCCATTTTCTGCTACAAGCTGATTTTGCGGGTTTTTGGAGTTGTCATCATCCCCAATAACCAAGTCGGTATCGTCAACAAAAAGTTTGTCCTGACCGGGCGCAATAGAACGCTGCCTGACGGCGCGATTATCGCGTTGAATGGCGAGGCCGGTGTCCAGGCGGATACACTCGCACCTGGTCTCCATTTTTGGTATTGGCCCTGGCAATACGTCATCAAGCAGGAGCCGTTCATCACGATCGAAACAAGCAAGCTCGGTGTGATCGAGGCGCAGGACGGTCACGCACTCGCAAATGGTGCGGTTTTGGGCAGACAGGTTGAGTGCGATTCATTCCAGAATGCCCGGGCATTCCTGGCAAATGGAGGTCAACGCGGGCCGCAGATTACGATTGTTCCGCCAGGAACCTATCGTATCAATACCGCTCTGTTCTCGATCCAGTTTGTTGATGTGCTTGAGATCGAAGACAACCGTATTGGCATTGTGACTACAAAAGAGGGTGCACCCTTGCCGACAGGTGAGATTGCTGGCCGGGAGGTTGCGGGCCATAACCTATTTCAAGATGGACAAGCGTTTATCAATAACGGCGGAACCAAGGGTTTGCAGGAGCAGGTGTTGCTGGCCGGCCGTTATTTCATCAATCCCTGTTTTGCCACGGTGGAAACGATGCAGATTACTGAAGTTCCCATCGCGCACGCGGGCGTGGTGATCGCCTTTGTCGGCGAGGCCGGCAAAGACGTCACGGGGGATACTTTCAAGCACGGTAATCTCGTCAGCAAGGGGCAGCGCGGCGTTTGGGTGGAGCCACTGGATCCGGGCCGTTACCCGATCAACCCGCGCACGCATCGAGTGGAAAACGTTCCCACAGCCAACGTGGTTCTGAATTGGGCCACAGGAAAAACCGAAGCGCATAAACTCGATGCCAACTTGTCGACCATCACGGTCCGTTCCGCTGACGGCTTTAAGTTTAACCTGGATGTTAGCCAGATCATCCATGTGCCGCGCAACGACGCGCCGAAGGTGATCGCCCGCTTCGGAACCATGATCAATTTGGTAACGCAGGTTTTGGAGCCAACGATCGGTAATTATTTCCGCAACACCGCGCAAAATTCCGATGTCATCAATTTCCTGGCTCAACGTGCGGAACGACAGAGCGACGCCAAAAAACGTATTTCTGAAGCGCTGACGGAATACAACGTGGTCGCGGTGGATACGCTCATCGGGGACATTGATCCTCCTGAAGAGCTCATGAAGACCCTAACTGATCGAAAGCTAGCAGAACAACAAAAGGTCACGTTTGAGACGCAGCGGCACGCTGAAGGCGTTCGCAAAGAACTCCAGCAGGCGAAGGCTCTCGCTGATACGCAGGCAAAAGTTGTCGATGCGGAACGAACCGTTCAAATTGCCGAGTTTAATGCCCAAGCCAGCGTCAAAAACGCCGAAGGCATGGCGAAATCTCGCACCACACTAGCCGAAGCCGATGCGATGGTCCTAAAAACTGTAGGCGACGCCGAAGGTGGAAAGATCCGTGCTGTGGGTGGTGCTGAGGCCGAAGTCATCAAGCTCAAGATCGCATCGATGGACTCCGACAAATACGCAGGTATCGAAATCGCAAAAGCACTCGCTGCCAGTGGCCAGCGTCTGGTTCCTGATATCGTTGCTGGTGGCGCCGGCGGCAATAATGGGGGCACGCTCGTCGACGTCCTGCTCGCCAATGTGATCAAGGAACAGCTCGGTAAGCCGAAAGAGCGCGGCCCGGTTTCGCCTAAAGCCTGATAGCCGTTCCTCGGTGCTGACCAAGGGCTGGCTCGATTGCAAATTAGCTTTGCGCTCGCGCTGCTGGCTCCGAGATCGATGTCAGTTTCGACGCAGCGTTCCTGCGGCGGGTAATCTCCCGACGCTCGAACAGTGCGATTTCGTCTACAGCCCCAACGTCCGTGCCTATAGCCACGCGTCCTCGACCTACTTCAACGGTTTCCCACCGGCAAAAGTCGTGCATGTGAACGAGTGGTCGGCCTTCTGCGCCGCGTTCAAATCCAGTGCTATCACTGGCGGCGAATCTTCGCCGCCGTTTGCTTTCTGGGAAGGATTCTGGCAGTTCTAATGTAATTATGGGTACCATCTCCTCCGCCAATCTTCTTGAACAACTCAACTGGCGCTATGCCACCAAGAGGTTCGACTCGGCCAAGAAAATCCCGGCTGATCTCTGGGCCACGCTCGAAAAAGCCCTGGTGCTATCGCCTTCATCTTTCGGCCTGCAGCCCTATCGGTTTTTGGTGATCGAAACCCCTGCGCTGCGCGCAGCATTGAAGCCGCATTCCTGGGGGCAGTCGCAGATTACAGATGCTTCGCATCTCGTCGTCTTCACGCGGAAGCTCAAGATCACTGAGCAGGATATAACGGCCTTCTTGGAGCTCACTGCACGAATCCGAGGCGTCGATGTCTCCACGCTCAATGATTATCGCGATTTGATGGTTGGCGATTTGGTCAACGGTCCTCGCAGCCTCTGGGTCGCTGAATGGGCTGCACGTCAGACCTACATCGCTTTCGGCAATCTCATGACATCGGCTGCGTTGCTTGGCGTCGATGCTTGCCCTCTTGAAGGACTTGACCCGGCGAAATACGATGAAGTTCTTGGCCTGCAATCTCAGGGCATCTCCACCGTTTGTGCCTGTGCGCTTGGTTACCGTGCGGTTGATGACAAATACGCCGCGCTCCGGAAGGTGCGTTTTCCGGCAAGTGAGCTAATCAAGAAGCTGTGAGTCGCCGCCGCCCACCTGGCTTCAATAACCATCTCCCGGATGAAATATTGGCTCGTTAAATCGGAACCCGAGGCCTACGCGTGGGAGACATTTCTGCGCGACAAAAAAACCGCGTGGACCGGTGTGCGAAATTTCGCCGCGCGCAATCACCTCCGCGCCATGCGTTGCGGCGATCGCGTATTGTTTTATGAGAGCGTGACCACCAAGGCGGTTGTTGGCTTCGCCGAAGTGACGAAGGAAGCTTTTCCAGACGCCACCGCCAAAGAAGGCGACTGGTCCGCGGTCGAACTCAAGGCACAACGCGTCCTCGCCCATCCCGTGACGCTTGAGGAAATAAAGGCCGAAAAATCGCTGGCGCAGATCGAACTCATTCGGCAAGGCAGACTGTCCGTGGTTCCTCTGACCAAGGCGGAGTACGAAACGATTTTACGTCTAGGAGCGGCGAATCCGGCATTCTGAGTTGAGTGAATGTGGAACTCAGGAACTCTGGAACGAACCTCAATCCGCTGACCTGAATCGGAAATTAGGGTATATCCGTAGCCGCTGCAATGAAGCGCGGCGATCATAGGAGCGAACAATCCCGCGCCTTAATGGGCGCGGCTACTACGTTTTTTGAGAAGCTCACTTGGATATTTTTACTGGATATCAAAGGAGCTAACACCAGCCCTCCGTTCCGGAGTTCCAGTGTTCCAGATTTAATTATCCCGAGAGGCCGCGCTCAGCTGCGGTAGTCGGCGTTCTCGCTCACGTACTCGTGCGTGAGGTCGGCACCGATCACTGTTGCGCTCGCGCTGCCGGCACCGAGATCGATGTCGATTTCGACACAGCGTTCGTGCGGCGGGAAATCGATCGGCGGCGAAAATACGCCGTCTTTGGGCAGGGCGCTTTCGTAGAGCTCGGCGCTCTTCAAATGTGCGACGAGGGCTTTCTCCTTGGTCGGATCGAGGTGAAACTCGCCGTTTTGCACGATGGTGATGCCGCCGAGCTTCATCTGCGTGTGGTGGAGCGCGAGGTCGGGTTCGTGTGCACCGACGTATTTGCCGACCGCTTGAACGAGGCGTCCGACGTTGGGGTCGTTGCCTGCGACGGCGCATTTAAAGAGCGGGGCGTTGACCACGGTCTTGGCAATGGCTCTGGCGGTGCGTTCGGTGGGAGCGCCGGAAACTTTTACCCGGATGACGTGGCGAACGCCTTCGCCGTTGCGGGCGACATCTTCGGCCAGATCGGAGCAAACGGTCGTGAGGGCGGCCTCGAACGCGGCAAGATTACGGCAGGGGACTTTGCCGGAGGAGAGCAGCGCGACCGTGTCGGAGGTGCTCGTGTCACTGTCGATGCTCATGCAGTTGAAACTGCGGTCGACGGCGCGGGTGAGCATCGCCCGCAGTTCGGCGCGCGGCACGGCAAGATCGGTCAAAATATAGACGAGCATCGTCGCCATGTTTGGCTCGATCATGCCGGCGCCTTTGGCGATACCGACTATACTGCCCCCGAGTAGATCGGCGCGGCGGATTTTGGGATAGAGATCGGTGGTGACGATGCCTTCAGCGGCGGGCAAGATCGAGCCGGCCGCGAGCGAGGCGACCGCCTGCGGAAGTGCGGAGGCCATCGTATCTGCCGGCAGACGCCAGCCGATGACGCCCGTGGAACTCGGCAAAACCTCGTCGGCAAAAATTCCAAGCGCTTTTCCCGCGGCGGCGCAGAGCCGCTCGGATGTCTCGACACCGCCGGGCGCGCAGACGTTGGAAATTTTGTTGTTCACCAAAATCGCGCCGAGCGTTGGTTCTTCCAGACGTTTGCGGCCGACGATCACCGGTGCGCCGGGGAAGGCGTTTTTCGTGAACATCGCAGCAAAATTTTCCGTCGGCCGGTCGAGCGCGATGAGCGTGAGCGTCATCTTCGCGGGCTTCGGCACTTCGAAGGGCGTGAATTCAAAACGGGCCGTGCCCACGCGAAAGCCCGCGGGCAGTGCAGCCTGGCTGGCGAGCCAGGCGCGGTGTTCAACGCGAGAAGGGAAGGTGAGATGAGTACTGGGCACGGCGGAGAATTTGATCTGTATAGCGCGAGAGTGAAGCCGAATTTGTGTGACGAAGCGACGGCGTGCGGTGCAGCAGTTCTCTAATTTTTTGCGTACACACAAAAATTATTATGGAAAAGCG
>Ga0302294_10000230_pt1 | contig 17227 bp, 12 predicted proteins | sample III_Fen_N2_3_FD_194550 | JGI IMG/M metagenome (GOLD analysis project Ga0302294, IMG submission 194550) | Peat permafrost microbial communities from Stordalen Mire near Abisko, Sweden - III_Fen_N2_3 | ecosystem: Environmental > Terrestrial > Soil > Wetlands > Permafrost | place: Sweden: Abisko...
TGGTTGGCGATAGTAAAGACGATGCTGCCCATATGCGGCTGATTAACCGCGACCGGACGGGCAGAGTCTAGCGCGAAAAACTGAAGACAATGTGCTGCCGGGCTTGAATAGTCTGAATTCAGGCCGGAAAAACCGGAGGGCGCGGATTTGACGTTGTGCAAATCACCGGGCTGCCGTTTTAACGTCGGGCATCATTTCTCCTTTGCGCAACATGTACGGCCACGAACTGCTCAAAACGATTGAAACGCTCTCTGCCGATGGGAAATCGGCGGCGATGCTGCGCCATGCTGCACGCTATCCGATCGTGGATCCGACCGAGCCGACGTTGGCTGAGATCACCCCCGAAGGCGCGGCGGACGCGGAAAATTTCGGTCAGTGCATCGCTGGTTTTGAGTGCGTGCGCTTGTTTCACAGCCCGGTCAAACGGTGTCGACAGACAGCAGAATGCATCGCTCGCGGCGCGCAGAAAGCAGGAATCACCGTCGAGCATCTCGGCCCGGAGGCTGCGCTGGGAGTGGATTATATTCTGGATCTGACGGAGGCTGGCCGGCTGACGGCGTTGCATGGCGAACATTTCGTCCGCTTGTGGCATGACGGTCAGATCGAACCCAACGTAATTCGCGCAACGAAACAGATTGCAGAGACAAAATTGGTTTACCTGACCCGTAAGATCCAGGAACCATGTCTGGCAGGCAGGCGACTGGACCTGCACGTATCGCACGACTGGAATATCCTGGTGCTCAGGGAACTCCTGCTCGGCGTCCAGCATGAGGAGGCGGGCTGGCTCAACTTTCTCGACGGGCTGGTGTTTTCATTATCCGCGGACCGACTGGAGGCGTGCTACAGAAATCACGCGCAAACGCAGATCCTGCCTTGGCGGTTTTAGTGGGGTCGTGAAAGTGGTGATGGAGCGGTGCCCTCGTCGATCTGAGCGAGTGTGGGTCCGAGTGATAACTTCAGGAAATAACTCCGGAGCGCGGGGCATTTCAAACCAACAACTATCCTCTATGAATGCCACCCGTTTGACGATAGGCAGAAACCACCTGCGCACTGCACCAGCCTGGCCAAAGTAACCTATTGGGTTACTTTCGTTTTTCATCTGAATCTTCGCGTCCCCGGACAGAGTAACCCAATAGGTTACTTTGCGGCCTTTCGCTCAGGTTCCTGTTGGTTCTTCACGAGACGTGGTCAAGCTCCTTTTCTGGAGCCGCGAAGGGAACGTCGGGCCGCGTGGGCACAGAGCGGTTACGCGACGCATCGCTCGCCTAGTAGGCCGGCTAACAGATTCGTTACAGTAAACGGTTTTGCGAAAGGGCAGGGTGCCTATATCGTGTGAGTGTCGAAAATCGGCAGGTTCGTGGGTTGGAACATGCTGTTCTCGAGTAAAAGCAAAACCTCCTCCCATGGCTAAAATTCCTCCCGTCCAATCCGGTGCAGCGCACAAATTTCAAAGCTGCGGCCAAAACCACTCACCATCGTTCAGACGTTGCCACACGTTATCCCCACGAGCGTGATCGATGCGATGGCTCGCGGCGACATGCTGCAGATCGTCGCTTTCTCCGTGTTCTTCGCGCTGGCGGTGATCGCAGCGGGTGACGTGGGCCGACCGATTCTTTTGTGGTGCGAGGCCCTCACTCAAGTGATGTTCAAGTTCGCTGGGCTCGTAATGAAAGCAGCGCCGCTCGGTGTGGGTGCTGCGGTGGCGGTGACAGTGGGGCATCAGGGCTTGGGCGTACTCTGGAATCTCGGCAAACTGGTGTTGACGCGCTACCCAGCCTAGCGCGCGTGGTTTTCGTGGTCGTTGCTCTCGGCGGAGCTGCAAAAAGCCGGTTTCACCGCCGACACTCTCTCGACCGTTGCCAGCGTGACACTCGAAAACCATGCGCAAACAAGCTGGACGGTCATTCGTATCCATTTGGAAACGACAGCCAAGGTGCCTGCGATCACGCCGGAGATATTTGCCGAGGTCGCCGCCGGAGCAATAGCCGGTTGTCCGATTTCCCGGTTGTTCAAAGCGGAGCGCCCCCTCGACGCGAACCTCGTGTGATTAGTGCTGAGCGCCGGTTACAGGTGCCTCCTCAGCCGGTTTTCTCTCTTGAGCACCGATGATCGCACGGCTCTCGGCGCGCATCTGGTAACGCGGTGGCGGGAGCGGCAGGCGGTTGCTGATGTTGTTGCCATCGTAGGGGTGCAGCCCGAGGAAGGTCAGGGATGAGACGATCGTGATCAGCCCGAGCGTGAAAAAAGCCTTATGGAGGGCTGGAATGGTTTGGGCGGCGACGGTCTGATCGACGTGCCCAAGAAACCACGCCGCCACCAACGAGCCGATTGCGACGCCAAAGCTGAGCGAGAGTTGCTGCGCCGTGCTTGAGATGCTGCTGGCTTTGCTCGCATCGCGGTCGTCGACGTCGGCGAAGACGAGCGAATTCATCGAGGTGAACTGCAACGACGCGAAGAAGCCCTGGGCCAGGCTCAATCCGAGAATGGCAAGGAGCGGAGCGCCCCGGTCGATCTGTGTGAACGTCATCATCGTCAGGCCGAGCAGCACCGTGTTGGTGAGGAGGATCGTGCGATGGCCGAAACGTTTCAGCACCGGTCGGCTAATGATCTTCATGCCCATCGCCGCGAGCGCTTGCGGCACGGTGAGCAAGCCCGCCTGCCAAGCGGGATAACCAAGCCCAATCTGATAAAGCAGCGGCAAAAGAAACGGCATGCCGCCCACGCCCAGCCGGGTCACAAAACCACCGAGTACCGAGATTCGGAAGGTGCGGACCTTGAGCAGCGCGAGCTCGAGCAGCGGTGTCGCCCGGCGGCGGGCATGCCAGCCATAACCGGCCAGAAGCACCAAAGCGGCTGCCGCCAATACAGCGACCGGGCCGGTGGTTTGATGGTGTTCGCCGAAAATCTCCAGCACGTATGAAATCAGTGCGATGCCACTGGAAAACAGCAGGAACCCAACGCGATCCAATCGCGCAACCGCCGAATCACGAAAGTCGGGCATGTAGCGTCGTGTCAGCCAGAGGCCGAACAGCGCGAGGGGAATGTTGACGAAAAAAATCACACGCCACGACGTGACATGCACGATCAGGCCGCCCGTGACGGGTCCAAGCAGCGGACCCAAAAGCGCTGGGATGACCACGAAGTTCATCGTACGTAGCATCTCCGATCTGGGGAATGTTCGCACAAGGGCCAACCGTGCAACGGGAGTCATCATCGCGCCGCCAATGCCCTGAAGAACACGCGCCGCGACAAGCAGCGGAACGCTGGGCGCGAAACCACAGCCGAGCGAGCCGAAGAGAAAAAGCCAGATTGCGACGTTGAATACACGACGCGTGCCAAAGCGGTCGGCAAACCAACCGCTAACGGGAATAAATACAGCGAGGCTCAGCGTGTAACTGGTAAGCACAGCCTTTAAACTAAGCGGCGCGACTTGCAGGTTCGCAGCCATCGTCGGCACTGCAGTATTCACGATGGTCGCATCGAGATTCTCCATGAATAGCGCCACCGCCACGAGCCAGGGCATATAACGGCGGGTTGCCGCAAGTCCGGCCGGGAATTCGGAGGAGGATTCAAGTGCTGATACGGGCATCAGAAACCGTTAAGCGAGCAATCCGAAGTCGGCAACGATGTGATGAAATTTGCCTCAATGCGAACGTCGCCGGCTTGCTTTGATTGATCAATAAGCACCTGGCTTCCGATCTCGTTTAGGTACGCCGTAAAGCCGTCACGGACACGTTTGCTTTTGATGGAGCTGCGCCTATTTGTTACTGCGGTTTTATTGGTTATAATTCACGATCCTCTCCCGATGAAATATCACTTCGCCAGCGACAATACGGCGGGCATCTGCCCGGAAGCCTGGGCCGCGCTGGCCGCCGCCAACGCCGATTACGTTTCCTCCTATGGCGCTGATCCCTGGACGCAACGGGCCTGCGACCTGATCCGCCGCGTGTTCGAAAAGCCAGATGCCGAGATCTTTTTTGTCTTTAATGGTACGGCGGCAAACTCGCTCGCGCTCGCTTCACTTTGCCAGAGTTATCACAGCGTCATCTGCCATGAGTTCGCTCACGTGGTGACCGACGAATGTGGCGCGCCGGAGTTCTTTTCCAACGGCACGAAGCTGCTCCTCGCCGAGGGCGAAAATGGAAAGATCGGCCCGGATGAGGTGGATCGCTTGGTCTTGAAACGCTCCGATATACACTATCCGAAACCACGGGCGCTCTCGCTGACACAAACGACGGAATGCGGCTCCGTCTACACGCTGGCCGAGGTCACGGCGTTGTGTGCAAGCGCGGCGCGCCACGGACTCGCGGTCCACATGGACGGCTCACGTTTTGCGAATGCATTGGCAGCTCTGCAACGCCGTTCGGCGGTGACTCCGGCGGACGCCACCTGGCGGGCAGGGGTCGATGTCCTCTGTTTCGGCGGTACCAAAAATGGTATGGCCACGAGCGAGGCGGTTGTGTTTTTCAATCCCGCGCTAGCCAGGGAATTCGATTACCGCTGCAAGCAAGCCGGCCAGCTCTCCTCCAAGATGCGTTTTCTGAGCGCACCGTGGATCGGCATGCTAGAGGGCGACGTTTGGTTGAAAAACGCCGTCCACGCGAATGCGATGGCGCGACGCCTCGGCACCGCGCTCATGGCAACTCCAGGGGTGAGCCTGCTGCGCGAACCAGAGGCCAACGCTGTCTTTGCTTCGATGCCGGCCGAAATCGCAGCCGGGCTGAAAGAAAAAGGCTGGCAGTTTTACGCCTTCATTGGCGGTGGCTATCGGTTTATGTGTTCGTGGGCGACCCAGCTGGCCGACATCGAGGCGCTCTCGGCCGATCTGGCCGAGGTTGCGCGAGCGGTGCGACGCGGGTAGGGACTGCTGGGAGAAGCGTGGGGGATGAGCAGGGCGTTTCCTGACGAACAGCCCGGCTACGCAAACAAGATGGCAAGTTTGATTCCTGGAATATACTGAGGACAGGACCGCCACTCAGATCGTGGCCGCAAGTACGTGCGCGAAGTGTTTGATGAAGCAATGTTAGCTCCATCAGGCGATTAGTGCTTAATCTCCTAATCCTCAGTATTATAAGCGACTACAATATCGGCGCGGGCGCTGTGCAATAAATTGGAGTGAATATCACCGACGCGACAATTGCAGGCGATATTCGCTCCAAGCCGGACAGGCATGACCCTCGCAATTCAGCGACGCGGTTTAGTCGGACAGGAAAGGGTATCGGTACTGATTGCAGCGGTAACGTGTGATGTGTTCATAACTGGGCCGTGCTTCTGTCCTCCTGTGGGCAATATTAGGCACAATTTGCTGACAACACCCTTGCTCCTATTCGATTGAGCACGCCGGCGGCGACTGCATTCGATTTGGTTCGGTACGCAGCGCGAGTCGGCAGAATCGGTCGAACCGCTGAAACACTCCGGCCGCTAATTCCGCGTATCCCGGGGGGCGATCTGCGCTCAATGCTCATGGCGACAGACGAGAATACGACAGCGCAGCGTCTTGGTTTTCTGCTCGATATGCTGGGTGCCTCAAAGTCAGCGGAGATCGTTGACAAATGGCTGACCGCGAGGCGGCCGTTGCTACAGTTGGCTGCAGACGCTCCTGTCTTGATGGATTCAAAGCAGGGTATTGCCCCATCGCCTCGAATGGGAGGCTCGGGCATAATTCCTAAGAGGAAGCCGGACCGAAGGCCGTGCTTAATGGGGAAATACCAAACCACACGCTAGAGATGGACTCCAAAAAACCGACGCCCGAAAGTGCAGACGCCGAGCAGATCGCAGGTACCCGGAAGATTGCTGCGACGGAAGCAACGGTCATACCGCCGGCGGGTGTATCTGAGGCCATTTCTGAGCGCCACCAAGCGGAGGAAGCACTCCGAACTTCGGAACTCCGCTATCGTCGTCTCTTCGAGTCAGCCAAGGACGGCATTCTGATTCTCGATGCCGAAACGGGAATGGTCGTCGATGTGAATCCGTTCTTGATCGAGAGACTGGGTTTTTCTCGCGAGCAATTCCTCGGAAAGAAGATTTGGGAATTGGGATTCTTCAGAGATATTGTCGAGAATCAGGCCAGCTTTGCGGAGTTGCAGCAGAACGAATATATCCGCTACGAAGACAAACCTCTGGAAACTGCAGATGGGCGCCGGATCGATGTTGAGTTTGTCAGCAACGTCTACCTTGTGAACCAGAAGAAGGTGATTCAGTGCAACATCCGTGACATCACCGAGCGCAAGCACGCGGCCGCCGTGTTGCAGGCGTCCGAGCGCCTGGCCCAAGCCACCATCGATGCCCTCCCGGCCCACCTTTGCGTGATGGAGGAAACAGGCAGGATACTTACCGTGAACAAAGCTTGGCGGAATTTTGCCGCATCTAACCAGATGGTGGTGGATAGCGTGTCCGAAGGCGCCAATTATCTCGCGGCGTGCGATGCGGGCACCGATCAGGACTCGATCGCCTTTGCCGCCGGCATCCGCGCTGTGATCGGTGGCGAGTGCTCAAAATATTCGCGCGAGTATCCTTGTGACTCTCTCACGGAGCGACGGTGGTTCATGGGCAGAGTGACCCGGTTCGCCGCCGGTGGCCTTATCCGGGTGATCGTGGAGCACGAAGATATCTCCGCGCGCAAGGCCACGGAACTTCAGCTGCGCGAGCAAAACGAGATTCTCTCAAATTCGAAGGAAGGCGTGGTGATCGTGAACCTTGCCGACAAAATCTCGCTTTGGAACCGCGGCGCGGAGGAAATCTTCGGCTGGACTTCAGCGGAAGCGCTCGGTCGCCCGCCCGAGGAAATGCTTGGCATCGTCGATGGCGGCGCGCTAATCCCCTTGCGCGCCGCGATAGAGCGTGACGGCTTTTGGAATGGCGAGCTGGCAGTGCAAACTCGCGACGGACGCAAGCTTGTCACGAGTTGCCGCACAACGTTAGTTCGGGACGCGAAAGGCCTGCCTCGCGCCAGGCTTAGTTTCTTCGCCGACGTGACTGCAAAGAAACTGCTGGAGAAAAAATTTCTCCGCACGCAGCGGCTCGAAGCCATCGGCACGCTATCCAGCGGCATCGCGCATGACCTCAACAACATTCTCGCGCCGATGCTCTTGGTGGTTCCATTTCTAATGGAGAAGCTAACTGACCCAAAGGACCTCGAACTGCTGACGATGATCGAACTCGGGGCACACCGGGCGGCCAACATCATCAAGCAGCTCTTGACCTTCAGCCGCGGCATCGAGGGTGAGCGCGGAACCGTACAAACCCGCCACCTGCTCAAGGAAATGATGGCGATCATGCGCGAGACTTTCCCGCGTGAAATCGAAGTCGTGGAAAAAATGCCTGCGGATTTATGGCCGATCAATGCGGATGCCACGCAGATTCACCAGGTGCTGATGAACCTCTGCGTCAACGCCCGCGATGCGATCCACGCTGGCGGCAAAATCACTTTGGCCGCGGAAAACGTGATCATCGGTAAGAACGACGTGGGCGTATCCAAGACTGCGATACCTGGCGTCTACGTGCGCTTGACGATTTCTGATACTGGCGAGGGCATTCCGCACGAGAACTTCGACCGCATTTTCGAGCCGTTTTTCACCACGAAGGAAATCGGCAAGGGCACTGGACTCGGCTTGTCGACGACCCTTGGCATCGTCAAGAGCCACGGAGGTTTCGTCACCGTTTACAGCGAGCCGGGCCTCGGCACCTCGTTCAAGGTTTACCTGCCAGCTGTCGTGGGTGCGGCCGATGCTGTGAAGAACGCGCCTCCTGCTACGCGCCGCGGCAAGCAAGAGTTGCTTCTGATTGTCGACGATGAAGCCGCGATCCGTCACGCTCTGCGTCTGGCACTCGAAAGCAGCAACTATCGCGTTCTGGTTGCAGCCAACGGCCGCGAAGCAGTCTCGCTGTTTCTGGCGAATCGCCAGAGTGTGCGGCTGGTACTGACCGACATCATGATGCCCGGGATGAACGGCGCGGCGCTGATCCGGACCCTGCGTTCGCTTGAACCACGCCTGCACGTCGTTGCGTTGAGTGGCCTGCACGATCAGGACCGTCGCGAAGAACTCGCGGCATTGGGTGTGACCAGCACCCTCGCCAAACCGTGCAGCTCGGACGCAATCCTGGAGGCGGTTCAACGTGAGCTGTCCTCAGTTGCCTCTCCCGAACAAATATAGTTTGGGCTGCCCCAACGGCGGCTCTCGCTATTCGCCAGGGCGACGCGCACAATTCTGCGAGGTGGCGGTCAGACGCCATCGTTCTCTATCATGCCCACCCGTATTCTCATTGTTGATGACCACCAGATAATGTGCGACGGATTGCGCCTGCTGCTAGAGAAAGACCCCGGGGCTGAAGTGGTCGGCGCATGCGGTGACTGTACGACGGCTTTTCAAATGGCGGGCGAACTTCGGCCTGACCTCGTGTTGATGGACGTCGATCTGCCCGATGGCAACGGCATCGTTCTCACCCGGCGGATACGTGAAAATTTCCCCGAGGTAAAGATACTGGTTCTTACGTCGCGGTTGGAGCCGAACCTCGTGATTGAGGCAATCGAGGCGGGCGCCAATGGTTACCTCGTGAAAACGAATGCGTCCACTGAACTCATTGATGCTGTCCGCACAGTTCTGGCCGGCGGCATCCATCTTAGCGGCGGAACGTCTATTGCTCAAGCACCTGGCGCGCCGCCCTCGGCGGACACGGATGCTGCAAATCGCATCAGACAAATCTTACCGGCGCGTGAAGCTCAGGTGCTGACCTTGTTGATAAAGGGACTGCGCAACAAAGAAATCGCAACCGAACTTACTTTGGGTGTGAAAACGGTCGAGACCTATCGAGGGCGACTGATGAAACGTTTTGGCTGCACGAGCCCGGCGGAGTTGGTGCGGCACGCGATCCGCCTCGGTCTGGCGGTTCCCTGAGCCATATCGAGCAATAGAAGTCGGGAGGGAAGGAGTCAGGAGCCAGGATTGCCCTGGCAGAACCTAAAATCCGACGATCGAAAATACGTTGCATGACCTTCCTGGCTTCCGACTGCTGCTGAATTACCCGGCTGAGACCACCGTCGTGAATCGTGGCAAAACATTGGCCCAGGCGCTCGCCATTCAAAGATCGAAAAGGAGACGAGGGTTTTCCTTACAACCGGAATGGCTGTTCCTAGTGAATAGTTCGGCCCTGCGACCCGATAAGGTAATGCACACCTGGGTGTCGTCGCTCTGATCGGCGACTGCGAAGTAAAACAAAACCAGATTGTGACGACTCCGTGACATGTGCACAGGGGCGTTCGGATAAGGTACTCGCATGAGAGACGCCGTATTTCGCCTGCGTCCCAACACGCACGGCGGGTCCAGCGTCTCCTTTTAAATATAACCAAACAATGAACCTAACCCATTACATCAAATTGAAGCTTCTGCGCCACAGCCTCGCCTGCCTTGCCCTCGTAACGTGCAGTGCAACTCTGGCCTCGGCCGCCGTCACGTGGCACGACATCCAGTTCGGCGGCTTCGCCAGCCAGGGCTTTATCGCAAACACCGGCAATAACGACTACCTCGGCGAAACGAGCAAGGGCACCTTCGACTTCCGGGAATACGCCGTCAATTCCTCCTACTCGACCGGTCAGTTCCGCGTTGGCGCGCAAGCCTTTGGTCAGAAGCTCGGCGACTACGGTGACGACAAGATCAAACTCGATTGGGCGACCATTGATTATCAGCCTGCGCAGTGGTTCGGTCTCCGCGTGGGCCGCGTGAAAACGCCTCGCGGTCTTTATAACGAGGCGCTCGACGTCGACTCGGTTCGCCCCTTTGTCCTTCTGCCGCAGAGCGTCTATGACGCCCGCTTGCGCGACTTCAACTCCGCGTTCAATGGTGGCATGCTCTTCGGTAACGTCGGCATAGGCCATGCCGGCAGCCTCGACTACCGCGCCTATTATGGCGACATCCCCCTCTCCACCTCTTCCGGCGCCAGCGACTACTTCAACAACGACGCGCCGATCCCCAACGCCTACATCGGCATGGATTACACGGTCGGCGGCAGCCTCTTTTGGAACACCCCGGTCCAAGGCCTCCGCACCGGCTACTCCTTCACCCGCTACAATAACTTCGGCGCTGGCCGCTCTGCCCCCGCCGGCGGCCCCCCAGGGGCACCGAATCTCATCATCGACCGCACCACCCCAAAATACGACCGCCACCTCCTGTCCGTCGAATACATCAAAGGCGACTGGACCTTTGCTGGCGAGGCCGGCGAGGACACCGCGACCTACACCCTCGCGTTGCCCAGTAACGTCGCCGGCAACGGCAACACTCAGGATTTCACTGCGAAATACGCCTACATCTCTGCCGCGCGCCGCTTCACCCCCCGTTTCGAGGCGGGCAGCTATGTCTCCTACTCGTACGACGTCATCACGGGCATCGCACCGATGAATTTGAAGCAGTTGGACTACGCCCTCAGCGCCCACTTCGACATCAACGACCACCTCCTCGTGAAGGCCGAAGTCCACTATATGGACGGCTCAGGAAAACTCTTCAACACCGCCACTCACGCCCAGCCCATCGAAGGCCGCGACAATTCGTGGGTCCTCTTCGCGGTGAAGACCACCCTGTCATTCTGAGCCAACCCGGCAACTACGGCTAATCTCCATGAAAATTTTACTCAAACGAATGCTTCTCGTCGCCGCAGTTGTGGGCTTGTCCCTTTCTCTGCGTGCCGAACCAACTCTATCCGGTAATAAAAGCCTCGCTGGACAAAGCCTCGACGCCGACGGCGTCAAGGCAGTGCTTCTCGGGAAAAAGATCACGATCGGCGACGTCCGCGTCGTCATCGTCATCGCCAAGGAGAGCGCCGCTCAGGACGCCTTCCTCCAGTCCCATGTCGGCATGACGGCCAGCCAGTTCCAGAACCACTGGCGTCGTCTGTTCATGACCGGTGGCGGCAGCGCTCCGAAGATCGTCGAGACCGAAGCTGAGGCCTGCAAACTCGTCGCCGAGACCGCGGGTGCGGTCACGGTCGCTGACTCAGCGTCCGCAGGCGGGCTCATCGTACTCGCCAAATAACCAAACCGTCCCCGTCTTCTCCGTCTGGCTTCCCGCCTTCATCCCAATGAAAATTTCGTCGTTCACTCGCACCTTCAGCTTTCGAAAAACGATGCTGCTTATTACATGCTGCTTCATCGTTGTAACGTTGGGGGTGGCACTGGTCGCGGTTATTTCGCGACAATATTCACGTGAAGGCACACGTCAGACGGAGAAGGTCACGGGCCAATTCTTGCCCGGCCTAGTCACCTTGTCTCGGCTGCAGGAGGCAGTCCTCAACCTGAAGAGTATCACCCTGCAGTTTGCGTTGGCTAAGGATGAAGCCGGGATGAAGCTCCAGGCTCAGGCCTTTAAGACTTTAACCGGCCAGGGCGACCAAAACCTAGCCAAACTCAAGGCTAACGCAACCGATGAACAGTGCCAAAAACTCATCACCGCGTTCGAAGGCACCGTAAAAACCTATCTGGAGTCCTCGGGTAAATTTCAAACCGAACTCCTAGCTGGCGATTTCGAGAAAGCAATGGCCTCGCTCGATCAAAAGGTCGGTCCTGCCCAGCAGAAACTCGAAAACGAACTGCGTGCGATTAACGAACGCTACCTTGAGCTCTCCGGCAAAGCCGGCGAACAGACCGTCGCTGCGCTGACCCAGTCTGAGCGTTTCGGGTTCCTCGGTTCGGCTATCCTCGCCGGCGTCACCGTGCTTTCTCTCGGCATCTGCCTGACTGCAGCACGTGGCATTTCAAGCCGCCTTACCAAGACGAACCAGGCGCTTGCAACATCAACCGATGTGATTAATTCCAGCGCCGCGCTCGTGGCGAGTTCCAGTCAATCCCTCGCCGACGGCTCCAGCTCCCAGGCAGCCTCGATTGAGGAAACCTCCGCATCTTTGGAGGAGCTGTCTTCTATGACGAAGCGCAACGCTGACAGTGCGCAGCAGGCAAAACAGGCCGCCACTCAGGCCCGTACCTCGGCCGACACCGGAAGCGAGCGCATGCGTGCGATGCAAACCGCCATGCAAGCCATCACGACATCGAGCGCCGACATCTCCAAAATCCTCAAGACGATCGACGAAATTTCATTTCAAACCAATATCCTCGCGCTCAACGCCGCAGTGGAAGCCGCCCGCGCCGGAGAGGCCGGTGCCGGCTTCGCGGTAGTGGCCGAAGAAGTCCGCGCTCTGGCTCAACGCTCCGCGCTGGCGGCCAAGGAAACCGCAGCGAAGATCGATGACTCGGTTGCCAAAAGCCAGCAGGGCGCCCAGATCAGCACCGAGGTTGCGAAGAGCTTTGAAACCATTCAGCAGCAGGTCCTGCAACTCGACCAGCTCGTCGGCGAAATCGCCACCGCATCCAGCGAACAGAGCCAAGGCATCAGCCAGGTTACGATCGCCGTCTCCCAGATGGACCGGATCACCCAGTCCAACGCCGCGAACGCCGAAGAGACCGCCGCCGCGTCGCAGGACCTCAATACCCAGGCCTCTGTGCTCAGCAATGCCGTGCAAAGCTTGCAGGAACTCGTCGGCACCAGCGGGGAAACTGCTCAGGCCTCTCATACAGAGCCAGTTGCTACCGCTAATTTGGTTCGCACGCCCACCGTCCCGCCCGCGCGGAATAAAACCACCTCCACGCGGCCCGTTACGATCACTGCTCGCGACCACGCCCGGAACGACAGAGCCAACGGCCACGATAACGACAAATTCTTTAAGAACGTTTGATAAAAACTCCGCACAGCAGGCGTCGGTCGCCAGCTGGGTGGGGGCAAGCGCCAATATCAACCAGCCCGCTTTACCAACTGCCACTTCCATGAGGCCTTCCGATCCCGCCGTCGCGCCCACGCTTAAAAACCTCGCTGGCAAATACCTGACGATTGCCCTCGACAACGAGTCCTATGGCCTCGCCGTCCTGAAGGTCCGGGAAATCATCCGCCTGCAAAAAATCACGCCGATCCCGCAGGTGCCGGAGTTTGTCAAAGGTGTCATCAACCTGCGCGGTCGCGTGATCCCGGTCATCGACTTGCGCGTTAAATTCGGCCTCAAAGCTGAGTTTGCCGAACGCACGTGTATCGTCGTCGTCCAGGTCGACCTCGCGCAGATCAAACCGATTCAGATGGGCTTGATCGTCGATTCGGTTGATGAGGTGCTCAACGTTGCTGTTGACATGATCGAGCCGACGCCCGATTTCGGCGCCGTCATCGACACCTCTTACCTCCTCGGTATGGTTAAGGTCAAAGGCCAGGTCAAAACCTTGCTCGATATCGACCGCGTGGTCGCTCCTGAAACCGTGCAGACGCTCGCCCGCGCCGCGGCCTAAGGTCTTTTAGCTCGTTCGGCATTTTCATCACCTAACTCTGCCATGGCCCGCATTTCGGTCAGGCTCGAGCCGCATATCTTGATCATCGCCGTTGTCGGCGACTTGAGGTTCAGGCGTTCCCCTGCTGCGGGGAGAAGTTTGGCGCGGGTTTTCCTTACAACCAAAATGGTTGTTTCTAATAAATAGTTCGAACATGCGACCCGATGTTCATGCAAAGCATGCAACAAATATAATGAAAACCTGGACCATTGGTAAACGCATCACCGTCGGCTACGCTGCGGTTCTTGTTACGACGATTGCCATCGGCATCTTTGCCTATACCCGACTCAACGCCATCAAAGTGCGTTCCGATTCCCTCACGGGGGACAGTCTGCCCGGCATCCTTTGCCTGACCAAGATTCAAGCGAACACGATCATGTCCAATGCGCTTCTGCTTAAATTCATTCTTTCTTCGGAGGCTTCCGAATATGCAACGATCGACCAAAAAATGAAGGACATGGTCGTTGAAAACACCCAGCTGGTTAAAGAGCTGGAGGCTACCGTTTGCGCTGACGAGGAACGCGACCTTTACGCAAAAGTCCTAAACACCCGGGGTAGCTACGCAAAGACCCGCGAGGCTGCCTTTGCCCTGGCCCGAGCAGGGAAAAATAAGGAGGCCTTCGCCGCCTACCAAGCGACCGTTGCACCCTCTTTTTATGCCTACCATGGCGCACTTCAGGCCCAAGTAGATTATACCAAGTCCGACGGTATCCAGAGCGGCAAAGCCATCACTGCCGCCATTGTTGCGTCCAAGGTCTTCATCCTCTCCGGCCTCGCCGCCGCCATCGCACTCGCCGTCATCGCCGGCTATTTCATCATCACCGGCACCAACAAGGTTCTGACGGTCGCCAGTCACGCGCTCAACGAAGGGGCGACCCAGGTCACCGCAGCAGCCGGTCAAGTCTCTGCGTCCAGCCAGTCTCTGGCGGAGGGCGCCAGCGAACAGGCAGCCAGCCTTGAAGAAACCAGTTCCTCTCTCGAAGAGATGGCCAGCATGGCCAAGCGCAATTCCGAGAGCGTGCAGCAGGCCAAGGAACTTTCCAGCCAAACGCGCATCGCGGCCGATGCCGGTACCGTCGACATGCAGGACATGAAAAATGCGATGGATGCGATCCAAATTTCTTCCCACGACATCGCCAAGATCATCAAGACCATCGACGAGATCGCCTTCCAAACCAATATCCTCGCCCTAAACGCGGCGGTCGAAGCCGCCCGGGCTGGCGAGTCCGGTGCCGGATTCGCCGTCGTCGCCGACGAAGTGCGCAGCCTCGCCCAGCGTTCCGCCCAATCGGCTAAGGAGACGGCAACAAAGATCGAGGAGGCCATCACCAAGAGCGAACACGGCGTGCGCATCTCCGACAAGGTCGCCCAGGCGCTCAACGCCATCGCTGAAAAAACCCGCAAGGTCGACTCCATCGTGGCCGAAATCGCCACCGCATCCAACGAACAGAACCAAGGTGTTCATCAGGTTAATCTCGCCATTGGCCAGATGGACAAGGTCACCCAGTCCAACGCCAGCGGCGCCGAGGAAACCGCCTCCGCGGCCGAGGAACTCAACGCCCAGGCGATCTCGCTCAAGGAAGCCGTGGCCGAGCTCACCGCCTTGGTCGGCAGCTCTGGTTTAGCAAGGCCCGCCTCGCCCCACTCGGTACCGACGGTCAAACCCCATTTCCATATGTCTAACCGGTCGTCAAATCCGGTGCGGAAAACTTCCGTACATCAACAGAAAACAGTCGTAACCGCCAAAGGCGTGGGCCACGACCTCTCATTCAAGGATATGTAATCATGAGCGCTACAATTTTAGAAAAGAATGTCAAAAACCTCGCTGGCAAATACCTGACGATTGCCCTCGACAACGAGTCCTATGGTCTCGCCGTCCTGAAAGTCCGGGAAATTATCCGCCTGCAGAAAATTACGCCGATCCCGCAGGTGCCGGAGTTTGTCAAAGGTGTGATCAACCTGCGCGGTCGCGTGATCCCGGTCATCGACTTGCGCGTTAAATTCGGTCTCAAAGCTGAGTTTGCCGAACGCACCTGCATCGTCGTCGTCCAAGTCGACCTTGCGCAGATCAAACCGATTCAGATGGGCTTGATTGTCGATTCGGTTGACGAAGTTCTTAATGTCGCCGCCGACATGATCGAGCCGACCCCGGATTTTGGCACGGTCATCGACACATCTTATCTCCTCGGTATGGTTAAGGCGAAGGGCCAGGTTAAAACCTTGCTCGATATTGATCGCGTCGTCGCTCCCGAAATGGTGCAGAGACTCGCCCATGCTGGGGCCTAAAATCATTTAGATAGTTCGGCTTTTTATTCCCTCACTCAGCCATGGCGCGCATATCGGTCAGGCACGAGCCACATATCTTCATCATCGCCGTTGTGGGCGACCTGTCCTTCGAAGAGATCATCGAAACGAAGCGGCAGTACTACGCAGCGGAATTGCCCTGCAATGTGCTTTGGGATTTTACGCTGGGATCCCTCGATTCCATCACGCTGGAACAGATTCGAAAAGTTGCGCTGGTAGCGAAATCAGTGGTGCGGCGCCGCGATGGTGGCAGGACCGCCTATGTCGGTGGCCAAGAGGTGGTATTCTGTGTGGCTTGTATGTACACCGCGCTGGCTGCGCTCGCGGAGATTCCCGTCGAATACTCGGTCTTCAAAACGACGGTAGAGGCGCTAGCATGGTTTGGGGTTAGGCAAGAGTTCGGCGAGGCAGAAGTGCGCGGAGCACGCAACGCAGGGGCTCCCTTGCCGTTGCGAGTTCAGGCCTCCGCCTATTCTCAAATTGGGACGAATCTGAAACAGCGGTTATCAACGGTCTCCATACCCACGATCTTGAGCCAAGACACTTTTTCACCTGACTGGCCCAAGTCGCCAACCTCCTCGCCAAAGTCAGTCGCGTCGCTGCTGCTTTCGTTACGCCGGAGGATGGGTCTGGCGGTTCCCTGACGCCAGCGATCCTGACTTCAGTGAACCCTTGGTGCTCACGTTTGCACCCTGAGGTGTGCCGACCGACGCGGGTTTTCCTTACAACGAATTGAGCATTTCTGCCTACCTTTCCGGCGGTTCGGCTCGTTATGGAGCTTCAGCCCCTCTCCTCAATACCTGAAGTGGCTGGAATCCTCCTGTTTTGCGACGAGGGATTAAGCCGCACCACGCGTTGCCGGCCATCAGGCACTTCCGACCACCTAACACCTACCAAATTCTATCGTCAAACGGCTTAAAACTTAATCTCCAAAAACCAATGAAACTCAGTCTCCGCAATCGCATCGTCGTCCCAACCGTGTTGCTGGTCGTCGTTATCACGGTCCTCGTAGGGGCCGTTTCGTATGTCATGAGCCGAAACATGCTCGTGAAAACCTTGGGCGCGCAAGTGGACCGAACCTGCTTGACCGCGTTGGCCGAGATCGAGAATAGCATCGGCGGGCTCCAGCAGCAGCTCGAGTACATGAGCGGCGATGAAAATATGCTGCTCGCACTCGCTTCGACCGCTGAAGCGGCTGGCGCTGCGAAAAATCTCAACGCCGACTTCACGCGGGCGCAGCAGATTTATGGCGCCTCCGAAGGGTACAACCTCGCAGATGCCACCGGATTGGTCATCGCATCCTCCTCGATCTCGGCCGATGCCATCGGCAAACTCAATCTGAGCGATCGCGCTTATTTCAAAAGTGCGCTCGCGGGAAAAGCTGCCGTCTCCGAGCCGGTCCTGAGCCGGCGCAGCGGCAAACCGGTCGTGGTGCTCGCGGTTCCCGTTTTTGCGGGCACGACGGTGCGAGGTGTCATTTTCAATGTCATCGAGCTGAGTAGTTACAGCCAGCGACTCGTGGCACCCATCCACGTTTTGGATACAGGCTATGCCTTCCTATTTGACCTCAATGGC
>Ga0302294_10000232_pt1 | contig 17163 bp, 13 predicted proteins | sample III_Fen_N2_3_FD_194550 | JGI IMG/M metagenome (GOLD analysis project Ga0302294, IMG submission 194550) | Peat permafrost microbial communities from Stordalen Mire near Abisko, Sweden - III_Fen_N2_3 | ecosystem: Environmental > Terrestrial > Soil > Wetlands > Permafrost | place: Sweden: Abisko...
GATCGCAGCAGCGCCTCTGCTGGGATTGCTCGGCACTGTCAGTGGCATGGTCAAAACCTTTGAAAGCCTTTCGGCGAAAACGGGTGAGAAATCGATGGAAGGACTCGCCCGAGGGATCTCGGAAGTGCTCGTTGCGACCGAATCCGGATTGCTGGTCGCTTTGCCCGCGCTGCTGCTTGTCTATCTTGCGCATCGCGAAGTCACGAAACACGCAGGCCACACCAAACGTATAGAAATAGTGACCGCGAAAGCCACCGCGCCATGATCGGAAAAGATCACGCTCGCGGTCGTCTTGAAACCACCCACATCGACATGGTGCCGATGGTGGACTGCATCATGGTGTTGGTGATCTTTCTCATGATCAGCAGCGCGTTCGTAAACGACCCCGGCGTCGAAGTGCAGAAGCCCGACGTGAGCGGAGCCCTGAACATGGATCAGAATATCCTGCTGCTCGCCATCACGGCCGACAACCGAGTCTATTTCGACGGACAGGAAATTCGCCCCGACCAGATCTCTTCGGTCCTGAAACAGGCGGCCGTCGGGCGGTCGCCAGCGGTGATCATTCGCGGAGATCGCGCGTCCAACCTAGGTATTTTTGCAACCGTTTACACCGAGGCGAAACGTTCGGGCATACAGCACGTGCAGTTTGCCACCGCCCGCACGGACAGTCCCTAACCAGCCCCCATGGACCACGTCGTTTACCCTGTAGACATTCACAACGCGGGCGACGCCACTCGGCTGGAGTTGACAGCGGGGCTCCTGGGCGGCGCAGCCTTCACGTTCGTGCTTTTCTTCGGCATGGCCTATTTTGAAAACTTCGGCTCGCACCAGCCCCCCATCGACATCGAGGAAATCCGGATGGTTTCGCTGCCGGTCGAGCCCCTGCCGCCACTCCCCACGGTCATCCAACCAACAGAAGAGGTAGATTCGGATTTGCCTTTTTCGGGAATCGAAACCGGCGCGTCGGACAGCCCGGTGTCGATCGCGGTGGTGCCGCCGGATATCGAAGCGCTCTTTCCCGCCGCGACCACCCTACCCAAGGCACATATCCAATTTAATGTGCTGCACTCGGAATTCAAACCGAAGTTGGGTTTAGAGACCGACGTCCAGCATGTCTACCAGCAAGCTGAAGTGGATCAAATGGCTCATGCGCTTATCCGCACCACGCCGGTCATTCCTTCGGATGTGATCGGCAATAATTCCACGCTACGTGTCGTCCTGCTCCTCGTGATCAACCAACAGGGCAAAGCCGAGAACATTCGTATCGCCCAAAGTTCTGGCAACCCCAGGTTCGACGAGATTATCGCGCGTACGGTGCATGATGGATGGTTGTTTTCTCCCGCAACCCGCCGCGGAAAAAAGGTCCGGGTCCTGGCCCAGCAGCCATTCCGGGTTAATATTAACGGTGGCTACTCCCCTTTCACTGCTGAGCAATGAACCGCGCCCTTCTATCCTGTATCCTCTTTTTCGGCATCGTCGCATCGGCCCATTCCGACGACGACTTGATCCCACTTTTTGAGCTGGGTGCCGGGCGGGGCAAGACCGAGCCGCGCGCGCCTCAACTCGATCCCAAGCGTATCGTCAATGAATCGAACTCTTTCTTGAAGGAGCGCGAACCAGAGATGACGGCGGAAGAATATGCGATCTACGAAAAAGTGGTGACCATGCTCACCACCAACGTCGACTTCGCATTGAAGATGCTTGAGGCGATGATGAACGAAAAGGAACCGCCAAGCCCGGCCTTCGAGTTTATTCTCGGCAATGTCCAATCTGCAGCGAACCAGACAGAGCAGGCCGAAAAGAGCTACCGCAGTGCGGTGAAGCGCTACCCGAATTTCCTGCGAGCCTGGAACAATCTTGGCCTGCTCTATTACACGAGCAGCCGCTTCGGCGAGGCCGTTGACTGTTTTTCAAAGTCGGTAACTCTCGGAGATCGCGACCCGACTACATTTGGGCTGCTCGGCTATTGCCTCGAGAAGGAACACAACGTCGTTTCGGCTGAGATGGCCTACATACAGGCGTTGAGCGGCGATCCACGCAACCCGGACTGGAAAGAAGGCCTGCTCCGAATTTACTTTGACGGCAAGCAATTCGGTCGCGCGGAGGCATTGGTAGAAAACCTGATCAAAGAGCAACCCAACGAACCACGTTTCTGGCTAACCTACGCATCCATCCTGCTCTCGCAGCACCGGAAACTTGAGGCCGCCGCACTGCTCGAAACTGCAGCCGCGATGGGCGCAACCGACCCGGAGGAGTTTTTGCTCCTGGGTGATTTATACGCGGACCTGAACCTCGCCTCAGAAGCTGTGGCGATCTATCAGAAGGTGCCTGTGTCCGCGCACGACCGCAGTGAACGGAAACTGATTCAACTCGCACAGTTACTGATCGCCACGGGGAAACTGCCTGAAGCCGAGCTGGCGCTCAAGGCCCTGAAACCGGAGCTCATGCCCGCCGGCCGTCTGGCGGTCCTGCAAACCCGGGCCGACCTAATGATCGCGCAGAAACACTGGCCCGAAGCGCGTCAGGAAGTGGAGACACTCCTCAAGTCCGCACCGCTCGACGGCCGCGGCTTGCTCACCCTTGGCCGAACCTACCTCGAGGAACAAAACATTCCGCGGGCGATGTTCGCCTTTGAGGCGGCCTATCGTATTCCCGAGGCCACTTACCGCGCGAGTCTCGAACTCGCCAACATCGAGCTAAAGAACCGGCACTACAGCAAGACGGTCGAATATCTCGAAAAGGCCTTGAGTATCGAAAAAACCGATACCGTGGAGGGCTATCTGGCCCGGGTGAAAGCACTCGCCGCCCGGCCCGCTGATGCCAGCTGATTAGCGTCCCCCTCTATTGACGCGCAAAAATTGCTCCCGCGACAACCGAGAAAACACGAACTTTCCACCGATCCTCAAATGGCGTGTTTTCGCTTGGAAATTCTCGGTGCAGTCTCTGCTTCTCGTCCGCTGAACCATTGTTGCCAAAACTAATTAGAAATCTCCAAGAAGCGTTGGGCATCAAAAAAAACAATACTATGAAGGGTTATCTGGTCGTCGCTTATCATACCGTGCTTCTCATAACACAAAAAAATCTATTCTCCCAGAAATCATGAAAATACAAGCTTCTCACCGATCCTCCCATCGTGTTGTTTCGTTTGTCCTCTTCGCTCAGGTTCTGTTGTTCCCCGTGGCTGTTTTCGCAACGACAGACTCGCTCTCGGTTGTCGTACCCGCTCCGCCAAAAACGCACGTGCTTTTCGTCGGTGCCGATATCGCCTTGGAACAGGGCAAGACATTCCAACCGGTGGAAGATGTCACCGGCACGACGCTCGTGATCAAGCCGGAGGGTAAACGAGTGGACGTCCCGATGGAGCAAAATCCTAACCTACGCGTTACCGAGACGCTTAAAATTGCTCGAACGAATGTCGCGGTAAACTACCTCACAAGCCAACCTGCGTACACGCCCATGGCTGATCCAATGCGAAAATATATTGATGCAATGCAAGTCGCCGATGCTCAGGCCGATGCAGCTGATGTGGCCCGAGCAGGTGCGATGCGCGTGCAAATGTTCACCACGGTTGAAACTACAACGCCCTCTGGCGAAACAGTCATCAACCCCGCTATAGCCGCAGCAAGAGATGCCGAAGTGAGGTCATTAGGACAATCGGCAGAATCGGCCGGCCTTAAGCAGACCGAGTTTATGTCGCTCGCGGCGGAAAGCACCATTGCTAAGGATGGATTTGACGCGCTCAGGGTTTCGTTCGACTTGGTTCCGGAAAAAGATCTGGCAAATCCGTACTACGCATTGATCGCGCAGGTGAGAGATCCCGGCTCCAAGCCTGGCCATGTGCGACGGTGGGTTTACGTGAAATCTCTAGGCAGGATGCAAGCTGGCGCGGCGGAAACCGTGCGCGTGTTCCAGGGCGGTTTTCCGCCAGGCTTCGTGATCGAAAGCACCGAAGTGCATGTCTACGACAACGGTCAAGAACTGGCAACAAATCTTGCGCGCAAACGCGTTCCCTTAACCGACGATGAAGCGTTCCAATTTGTCGTGATTGATTATATCGGGCTCCACAAAGGCGCCACCGCGACCGCAAAACTCGCGGTTGCACAGCTCGACCCCGCCCAGCTTGAACGTCTCGCGCAACGGGTCACCTCCACGTGTTACCTTCGCGTGAACAAACTTGGCCGCGTAGCCGACGTGTTCGCCGATTCCGCCCAGAAGCACAAACTCGCGGACACCGAGCTTGCAGCATGGTTGAGCGACCTCCGGTTTTATCCCGCCTTGGAAAAAGGTGTTCCGATCGACGTGCTTGTCCCCCTTGAGCCGGGGAAGCTCACTTTTTGAATCGGCGGTTGCACAGACCTCCTGCAGTTGGATTTGAACCGCCGAGAAGCAAAGAAGCTAAGGACACTCGATAAGCTGCGGAAAGTGTTTTGGCCAATTTCCTCTGGCAGGGAAACAGTCCAAAAGCATAACCTCATTTGCATGCCTAGTTTCTTCCATTCTTGGTAGGGCAACTTCGGTTTTGAGGACGACATCACCATGCCCGCCGTCAAAAAAACTCCGGCCCAGCCGTTCAAGCATTGGTTCGACGCTGCTCGCTATAAGCAGATCGCGAAGGAACTCGCTGCGATCGAGCCACGCTTTGATCAAAAAAAATTCCTCCGACTGACGCTCAACGGACTCGACCAGCGTGAGCTGATGGACCGCCTGAGGCAGATCGCCATCGCCGCTGAGGCTGCGTTGCCCGGCACGTATCGCGATAAACTCGCCGTGCTTTGCCTGGCGACGCCGCGCATTAAACACGGCTTCGTCACGGTGAGCTTCGGTGATTTCGTTGCGCGTCACGGACTCGACGATTTCGAACATTCTCTGGAAGCGCTGAAATATCTCACGCCATTTGGTTCGGCAGAATTTGCCGTGCGTCCCTTCATCCAACGAGATCCTGCCCGCGCTCTCGCCATCCTCCGCACATGGGCAAACGACAAAAGTGACCACGTGCGTCGTCTCGCGAGCGAAGGCAGCCGGCCGCGTTTGCCGTGGGGCGCACGGTTGACCGCCATCGTGACAAATCCCGAGCTGACCGCGCCCATCCTCGAAGCGCTTAAGGCCGATCCCGCGCTCTACGTGCGGAAGTCGGTTGCGAATCATCTCAACGACATCGCCAAGGACCATCCTGAGTGGGTGCTGGACCGCGTGGCATCTTGGGATCACACGAACGCAGGCACGGCGTGGATCATTCGGCACGCCCTGCGCACGCTCGTCAAAAAAGGTCATCCGCGCGCACTGGCTTTTTTCGGCGTCGATTCAGCCGCGGCCAGGCACGTCGCGGTCCTGCGCTTCACCGTTGCACCGGCAAAAATCAACCTAGGCGGCTCGGTGCAGCTTACGGCCGAACTATCTTCAAAGACTAAGAAAGAGCTGCCACTGGTCATCGACTACGTCGTCCATTATGCGAAAGCGAGCGGCGCGACCTCGGCCAAAGTATTCAAGTGGACCGAAGCGCGCCTGCAACCGGGACAATCACTCACGTTGACGAAGCGGCAGACGATCCGCGATTTCACCACACGCAAGCACCACACCGGACGCCACCGAGTCGAACTTCAGGTCAATGGCCGACGACTGGCCGAGACTTCGTTTCAGCTGTCGCGTGAATCATAAATTGCTCATACGTCCCGAAGCTGGCCTGGCCCTTCCTAATTTCGTATCAGATATCCCGGATACGGCACTTGGGATAAAACAATAGTCCTCGCTGGGCACCCTGCCTAGCTTACGGTCAGGGTGATGCCTATGGTTACAATCGCTTGAGGGGTCCATTGTAACCTCAAAGAAATGCCAACCTCGTGTGCGCTCACACAGTGCGGCGAAAGGGGAAGATCCTCGGGCAAGGCCCGAGACAAACGCGAACGAAACAGGACGGTAAACAATCAAAAAATTGTCCGTCCATCCTGACGCTCTGCTTTTCAGTTAATGGCGTCGTTTATCGCTTATTTCAACCGACTGCCTTCCGAGGCCAGATTTAAAATGAAAACATCGTATTTATTAATTGCGTTCACAGCTCTCGCTGGAACTGCCTTCGCTCAACTAGATCCGCTGCCACCGAGCTCAACTCTCGATGGTGTTACGATTCATTCGATAGGTCTAAATGCTGGTGCCACACACTGGGATTCCCTTCTCAGCCTGGGTGCCTACAGATTCACTTCCGATCTCTACCTTGCCAGTCCAAAACCCGGGACGCCCGACAATGTCCTCGGCCTAACCTGGACCAGCAGTTGTCCACCTCAAGCCCTAGCCGGACGTACCAGGATCAACAGTCTAGCCGCAAGTGAAGGCGGCGCGATCCGCGCAATCTTCCTTGGTGAGTCCGCTGCCTGGCTAAATGATTTCGGTTACACGTACTCGGGCAAGCCTCAGGCCAACGCCAGTTCCTACACCGTATTCAGTGATATTCAGTCCATGTCCGGCACTCCCTACTCCGTCAACGTCGAGTTCGGTCAGTACGTAGACGTTCCCATAGCCAAAGACAGCGCCCTGAACTTTGACTTTTGGCTGAATGGTGTAGGTGCCAATGGTGTCGTCACACCCAGTTCTACTCTCTACGGTGGCGTTTACACCGCTTTCGATGCCGCCAATAGCGACCCGCTCAATTCGCCCGGCAACGTCATGTGGTCTGAGCCGTTCCTGGTCAGCACATACTACGCGTCGATTCAGGGCTACGCCGACACAGAAACATACCTTGTCTCGTTCGAAGACTGGCGCACCGACAAAAATTCTGATGACGATTATAATGACTACATGTTCGCCGTGCAGTTCATCACTAGTGCCCCTCCTCCATTCCCCATCCCGGTACCTGAACCTTCCACCTATGGAATGTTTGGCGTCGCAGCCCTCCTGGGCTTGGTGTTCCTCCGCCGCTTCAACTCCAGATAATCGAGCTAACCCGACTAGACGTTTTCGCTACCGGTTTCCGTCAGCCTCAACGTAAGGTTGTGGTTCGTTCTCATCAAACAAAGCGCAGGAGCAAACACCATCAAAGGCTCGTCTTTTTTGGCGCATTTCCGGATCGGGATACGGACAGAGTTGATTCTCGTCCGCTTCGGCGATCTTGGGATTCAGGCCAGAAATAGACGGGCCTTTTTCTTGTGCATTTGCTTTCTGAACATGCACAGTCCTCTTTTTTCCATGATCTCCTACCAGCATCCCGACCTCAGCCAACATCCACCGCGCAGCACGCGCATTCGTCTCGGCGGTTACGTCATGCTGCCGCGCTCGCTCGACAAAGCCCGCGCCAAGGCCGCTGACAAACTCGGCGAGTACGCCTTTCCAAACCCGATGGATAAATACCTGCTGGAATTCGTAGGCATCGAGGCTGAAGCCTTTTCCGATGCGGTGAAAACCGGCAAAAGCGACACCGAGATGCTCGCTTGGATTAAGGAGCATTCCACCACCAAACGTGCTGCATGGGAAATCGACGCGTGGTCCAACTGGCTGGAAAATCTCACGCCCGGCAACGCGCGACGCCACGGTCTTTTCGCCGAGCGTATCACAAAATACGCAGCAGACCGTGAAGACATCCACACGATGATGGAGTGGCTCGACCTCGACGACTATGTGACCTTTGGCGGCAAAGCCTGAAATCGTGCCGGTAGCGATCTGGTGGGGAAAGGTCCTCCCGATAATCCGTTTGCTTCCGGCAAAGGTACTGATACCCCGATTCGCATGCCTAAAACGCTCCTCGTCACCGGTTCCTCCGGCTTGATCGGCTCCGAAGTCTGCGTGTATTTCGCACGGGAACTCGGTTACACCATTCACGGCGTGGACAACAACCAGCGCGCCGTGTTTTTTGGCCCGCAAGGCGATACACGGTGGAACCAACACCGTCTCACGCGAGAGCTACCAGGCTTCCAGCATCACGAGGTCGACATCCGTGACCGCGCTGGCGTGCTCGCCTTGGTGAAACAGGTGAAGCCCGACGTCATCGTACACACTGCGGCGCAACCTTCGCATGATCGCGCTGCCACGATTCCCTTCGACGATTTCGATACCAACGCCGTCGGCACGTTGAACTTGCTTGAGGCCAACCGCCAGGCCAGCCCGGAAACGCCGTTCGTCCACATGAGCACGAACAAGGTCTACGGCGACGCACCCAATTCCATCGCGTTGAAAGAACTCGAAACGCGCTGGGACTACGCCGATCCAGCCTACGCGCACGGCATCGCCGAGACGTTCACCATCGACCAGTCGAAGCACTCGCTCTTCGGTGCCTCGAAAGTCGCCGCCGACGTGATGGTGCAGGAATACGGACGCTACTTCGGCATGCCGACCTGCTGCCTGCGCGGCGGTTGCCTGACCGGTCCGAATCACACCGGCGTCGAACTTCACGGCTTCCTCAGCTACCTCGTGAAATGCAACCTCGAAGGCCGCGAGTACAAGGTTTTTGGATACAAGGGCAAGCAGGTGCGAGACAACATCCACTCGCTCGACGTCGCGCGCTTCATGGCCGCGTTTGTCGGTGCCCCGCGTGTGGCCCAAGTCTATAATCTTGGCGGCGGCAAGGACAACAGCACCTCGATTCTCGAAGCGTTCAAGATCACGGAGAAATTCACCGGCAAGCCGCAAGTTTTCACCTACGTCGACCAGAACCGCATCGGCGATCACATCTGCTATTACTCCGATTTGCGAAAAATGCGCGCCCACTACCCAGCGTGGGACATTACCCAGTCGCTGGAGGAAACCATCCGCCAGATCGTCGAGGCCTGGAAGAATCGCTCGCACAGCTAAGTTCGTAAAACCACGAGTCGACTCTCATCCCTCTTACCGCTTATCACTTACCCCTTATGAAGCTATTGATCACCGGTGCGTGTGGGTTTGTCGGTACGACATTGGCGCGGGAATTCGTCCAGTCCAGTAACCGTCACACATTGTTCGGTCTCGATAACTTCATCCGTCCTGGCAGCGAATCCAACCGCGCCGAGCTCAAAAAACTCGGTGTTAAACTCTTTCACGGCGATCTCCGCGCGGCCAGCGATCTGGAGTCCATTCCCGCCGTCGATTTCGTAATCGATGCCGCCGCCAATCCTAGCGTGCTCGCCGGCGTGGACGGCAAAACCAGTTCGCGCCAGTTGATCGAGCACAACCTCATCGGCACGGTGAACATGCTGGAATTTTGCAAGCAGCACCGTGCGGGTTTCATCCTGCTGAGCACGAGCCGCGTCTATTCGATTCCTCCCCTGGCCAAGCTGGCAGTCGAACCCGATGACCACGCTTTTCAGCCAGCCAAAAATGCCAGTCTTCCCGCCGGTTTGACGGCGGCGGGCGTCGACGAAACTTTCAGCACCCAGGCACCGGTTTCCCTTTACGGCGCGACCAAACTCACCTCCGAAGCACTTGCGCTCGAATATGGCGAAACCTTCAACCTGCCGGTCTTTGTCAACCGCTGTGGCGTGCTGGCCGGTGCCGGGCAGTTCGGCCGGGCCGACCAGGGAATCTTTGCGTATTGGGTAAACAGTTACATGCGCCGTCGTCCGCTCAAGTACATCGGCTTCGGCGGACACGGCCATCAGGTCCGCGACTGCCTCCACCCGCGCGACCTTGTACCGTTGCTGGAAAAACAACTGTCGGCGGCCAAGCTCTCCGTTGAAAACCGCCTGATCAACTGCGCCGGCGGTGCGACCTCGGCCCGATCCCTCCGGCAGCTCAGCGACTGGTGCGCGGCAAAATTTGGTACGTTTGAGGTCGCCGTCGACCCGACGCCACGGCCCTTCGACATACCGTGGATGGTGCTTGATTCGGCAAAAGCCACGCGGCTCTGGAACTGGCAGCCGCAAACGACGACCGAAACAATTCTTGAGGAAATTGCCGCCCATGCCGCAGCCCATCCCCAGTGGCTCGATCTTTCGGCTCCGCTCTAAGCCTTCGTTTATATCGTGAGTACGACGCCGAACCATCCTCCAGGTACACTATCCCTTTTCTCTGTCGTCATGCCGGCCCGTGACGAGGAGGGGTCGCTGCCCGGCACCCTGCGCGAAATCCATGCCGTGTTTTCCTCCGCCAATATTCCCCACGAGCTCGTCGTGGTGGACGATGGCAGCAGTGACCGCACCTGGGCCGTCCTCCAATCGCTCAAAGAGGAAATCCCCTCCCTCACTCCCCTGCAAAACCCCGGCCCAAACGGCTTCGGCCGGGCGATCACCTATGGCTTGGACGCCATGAAGGGCGATGCCTGCGTGATCATGATGGCCGACGCCTCGGACTCACCGATCGACGCGGTCAGATACTGGCGCTTGCTCAACGACGAGGGCTACGAATGCGCTTTTGGCAGCCGCTTCATCAAGGGCGGCAAGGTTGTCGATTACCCGCGGCTCAAGCTCTTCATCAACCGCCTCGCGAATCTCTTCATCCGGGTGGTCTTCAAGATTCGCCTGAACGACACGACCAATGCCTTCAAGGCTTACCGCCGGACTGTAATCGACGGATGCCGCCCGCTGATGTCGCCGCATTTCAATCTCACGGTGGAAATTCCGCTCAAGGCCATCGTACGCGGTTTCACTTGGACGGTGACGCCGATCTCCTGGAAGAACCGCAAGCACGGCGAGGCCAAACTCAAGATCAAGGAAATGGGCAGCCGTTACTTTTTTATCTGCGCTTACGTGTGGCTGGAGAAATATTTCAGCCGCGGCGACTACCGCCGCGCAAGATAAGGTTCGCTAAGGTATTTCTCGGTTAACGAATCCTTATAGCTGCCATTACTTGAGACTCGGCGGTTGACCGAAGTGAGAGTCAGGCCAAATTGCCTCGTTAGCAGAACGCTAACTTTAAAAGCAGTCGCCGGACCGCAAAACCCGGGCCACCCGCCCGGTTTCGAAACCGCCGCCCCCATAAAAGGACGGCGGTTTTCCATTCTGGAAAGAGCGTGTCGTCCGCTCACTTTTTGCCCAGCAACTCGTCCGCGATCTCTCCCGCGTCAAAAACATTTCGGAGGGCTTCGATGATCGCACGGGCATCGACCGACACCGCCCGCGACTGGGTTTCAGTGTAGGCAAAATCAGCGACGAGCGACTGGATGTTGCCGTCGAAAATGATGCCCACAAATTCCCCCGTACGATTGAGCGTCGGGCTGCCGGAGTTGCCGCCAATGATGTCGCAGGTGCTGACAAAGTTCATCGGCGTCGCGAGTTTCAACTTCCCTTTTTGGGTCAGCCAGCGCGCGGGCAAATCAAAGGGTTCGCGTCCGGCATGAGCATCCGAGCGCGCATACATGCCCTCCATCGTCGTGAAGGCCGGCACGGTTGCACCACCCTCCTCGTAACCCTTGACCGAACCAAACGCCAGGCGGAGCGTAAAAGTCGCATCAGGGTAAACATTGGTTCCATCGAGCGCATAACGCACCCGTGCGATCCGCGACTGCGCCTGTTCCTTGCGCTCGCTTTGCTCCTCGATGGTTTTGCGGGCCACCCGGGCCGCGCCGTCAATCGTTTTTGCGAGGGCGATCATCGGATCCGTCGCGGCCGCCTTTTCCAGGGCGGCGGCGTCGCCAGCGTAGAGCGCTTTGCGCACCGCCACGTCTTTCACCTTGGTTCCGGTCACCAGTTCGGTCGCGCGTTCGCGCGGCGATTTTCCAGCGAGCACCGCCTTCACCAGACCATCGTCCGCGCCAAACTCGTTCGCGAGCTGCGTCAGATACGAGGAAAGGCGCAGTTGTTCGAGGTCATCGTAGATCGGTTCATCTGAAAACAACGCCAGTTCAAACGACGCCTTGTTTGAGTCGCGGTACTCGCGCAAGCGCTCTCCGCTCGGTTTGGCTTTTTCCGCCGCTGAGCGGTAAAGCTCGCGGGCGATCGACAGCAGCGCGCTGCTGCGGTCGCCAAAACGCTCCAGAAAATTATAGCGCGGCGAAGTCGTCGCGATAATCTTTTGTGCAGCAGCAATCTCGTCCCACGCCGTGCGGGTATCGGCAAGTTCGGCATGTTCGGCGGCTGCTTTCTTCAGCCGTTCCTCCTCGGCCTGTTTCTTCTGGAAAACCTGCGGATCGAGCAGCCCCGCGAGTTCGCCATCGTAGGCCTTGCGCGAGTTCTGATAACCGAACAAAAGATCACGTGCCCGTCGGGCGTTCTCCGCGCTGCGCGAGCTGTAGCTGAGAAAAAGCACCTCCTGCTCCTTCAACCATGCGAGCACCTTGGGAACGCGGCGATCGCGCGCATCGGCGAGTTCGGCGTAGGTGAAAAGGCGGCTCGTGTTGCCCGGGTTGCCGGTCACAAAGACCAGTTCACCGTCGGCCGCACCCGCCTCACTCCATTTCAAATAATGGTCGAGCTTGGCCGGTTGGCCGTTCTCGTAGGCGCGAAAAAGACAGATATCCAAATCGAAACGTGGGTACTCAAAGTTGTCCGGGTCGCCACCGAAAAACGCCGCCTGCTGCTCCGGCGCGAAGACCAGCCGCACGTCGGTGTATTTTTTGTAACGATAAAGTTGATACTGCGCGCCCTGATAGAGCGTGACGACGTCACTGCGCAGACCGGTCTTGTCGAGCGACTCCTTTTCAATTTCCGATTTGATCGCACGCCGGGCCGCAAAAGCCTCCGCCGCGGTCGCGCCGGGTTTCACCGCGGCATTCACGCGCGGCGTGACATCCTCGATCGATACAAGCACGTTCAGCTCGAGATCGACGCAGCGGATTTCCTCCGCCCGCGACTTCGCATGGAAACCGTCGCGCACGTAGTTGTGCTTTTCGTCGCTCAGCTTCTGCAGGTCATCTGCCCCTACGTGATGGTTCGTTATGATCAGGCCATCGGGCGAAACAAAAGAGCCCGAGCCGCCGCTATTAAAACGCACCGCGCACTTCTGCACGTGCTCCAGCCAGGCCGCCGAGGGCTCGAAGCCATAGCGTGCCTTGAGGGTTTGTGTCGGTGGGGCGTTGAGCAGCCACATGCCTTCGTCGGCACGAGCAGCGTTCAGCGTGAAAATCCCCACGGCCGCTCCCGCGGCCACTTGAAACAGGCGTTGAAGTTTCATGCCGCAAGCAAAGCCAACTCCGCGCGCATGACCAGCGGATTTGCGCCTTTGTCCGCAGCTTGGTTAACGCTCGGCGCTCGCAAGCGCCTTCCAGCTTTGCCGAACCTCCAGAGAAAGGCCTTGCTGCTCCAGCCACTGCTCCGCCGTTGCGGAATCCTTGCGAACCAGCTGCGTGTATAAGCTAAACATACAGGCCTGACGTTTCTGCGTATCGCCTATTGCCGCCATTGAAGTGGTCGCGAAATCGAGTTCCTTGCCACTCCAGTATTCGGCGGCCGCACATAACGCCCCGTCTTTAGCCTCTCCATTACCCAGCTTCGCTATCCAATCCATGGCCGCGGCGTCATCGCGGCGCAGATAATCGCGCGCAAGTTCGTCGTAAACCCCGTCAGGCAGTGATTCAGTTTGGTGTTGTGACAACCAGGCAATCGCCAATTCGGGATTGTCGCTGGCTAGCCGGTCCAACGCCTCGGTCGCACTGCGTTTCCTTTTGTCTGCATCAGTGATACTCGGCAGCGCTGCGAGAGCCTTTACCGGATCGCTCGCCAATTCCTGCAGTTGCATGCGTTGGTTAAGCTCATCGGCAAGCTGCCGGTCAGGCTGCTGCTCCAGCCAGGCAACCGCGGCTTTGCGATCTGATCGAAGCCAGCTTTCCCACCCTCGAAAAATCGCGTCAGCCTGTTGCGCCGGTGGCAGGGTGACCTTAAGCAAACCCACAACACGGTCAGGGTTCTCCTCAAGTTTCCAAGATATCTGCCTAGCCACATTCATTTTTTCTTCCGCTGACAACAAGCCGAGCTCTTGACTGTCCACGAGTACGCCGCGGCGGCTCAGCTTAACCAGAACGGCATCGGCACCTGCCCCGGTCAACCCCATCTGTTGTATTAGAGTGCCGAGTTGAAAAGCGCCATTTTTCATGCAGCCCTCGATCAACAGTGCTGCGGCTTCAGGGTATTTCCTTTGGCTCGAAAGATACCAGGTCAACGCTTCCCGGGGATTGGTTTGGGCCCAATAATTAAGCATGGTGCCGACTACCGTTTGCTGTCCGGTCGACGTCAGCCGTTCGAGCTGCTGCAGGGCAACCTGGGGCCGAGTTCTCGCAATGACTCCCATCAATTCGCCGAAATATTCGATATGCACTGGGATATTTGGGGCATCAGCCAGTTCGAGCGCCGCGAGCGGCGCACCGTCTTTGATTCGAGCGATAACGCTTTCGGCAATTTGGGTTCTGTCTTCGTTGACCGCGATATTTTGGTAAATCCAGTTGATGGCGGTCTTGGAATCTCGGGCGCACAGCACAGCCAGCGGGATCGCGTAGACTTGATTGCGGCGTGGAATGCGAGGGGCATTGACCACAAAAGCCAGCGCGGCTTGCGGATCGATGACTGACCAGTCCTCCAATAGCTTTAACGCCTCTTCCCGTTTGAGCGCTGGCTCCTTGCCCTGGGACCAGCGTTGGAGTCGAGCGATCTTGGTAGCCAAATCGCCGGACGTGGCCGCGCCAGTTTGGCCGTCCGACTCTGTTCGTTGTGAAACAGATTCTTGTTTTGGTTGCGCCAAGCAGGCGCGCTCCGGCTGCCCGTCACGACGAAGTTGCATCACACCGAGCGTGAGGCCAACACCAACCAAAATTCCTAAGGCAAACAATATCCCTCTTTTCATGAAGCTGTGACGCCAGTCAGAGCCGGGCGCTCACGGCACTCAAGCGGGAAACAGCCTTACTTGATCTTCGCCGCTTCGGCTTCGAGCTGGGTGACGAGTTCGTCCATCTGGTCAATGACGGCTTGGATGGTTTCGCGCTTGCTCAGGTCCACGCAGGCTTTGCGCAGCTGATCCATGGGGTGATCATTGCCGCCGCTCCGGAGAAGCGTGAGATAACGTTCGGTCGTCGCTTTGCGCGAGGCCTCGTCGCCCGTGGTCATGGCCTTCACGAGTTGAGCCGACGATGCAAAGCAGGTCGCGTATTGGAAAACATAGTACGGCGAATTGTAGAAATGCGGGATGCGCGCCCAGGTGATCTTGTACAGTTCATCGATTGTCACGGCGTCGCCGTAGTAGTCGTGCAGCAGCTTCAGATAGATCGCGTTGAGTTCGTCGGCCGTGATCGCCTGGCCCTTTTCGACCAGCTTGTGCGCCTGCAATTCGAAATCGGCAAAAAGCACCTGCGTGTAGTACGTGCTCACGATCGCGTCGATGGCATGCTGGAGCAGGACAAAACGCTCCTTCGGCTCCGTCGTCTTTTCGAGCAGCCGGTTGAGGAGAAAGCGTTCGTTGGTCGTCGAGGCGACTTCAGCGACAAAAATCGTGTACTCGGCGGTGGCGAAAGGCTGCGTCTCGTACGAAAGCACGGTGTGCATGGCGTGGCCGCCCTCGTGCGCGAGCGTGAAGACGTCGTCCACGGTGTCGGTGTAGTTGAGGAGCAAGTACGGCCCGACGCCGTAAACGCCGTCGCTGTAGGCGCCGCTACGCTTGCCTTCGTTTTCGTAAACGTCGACGCGTCCGCCAGAGACAAACTTTTTGTACTTGGCGACGTAGTCGGCACCGAGCGGCGCGACCGATTCCAGCACGGTCCGTTTGGCGTCTTCGTAGGAAATCTTTTTGTCGACGTGGAAGATCGGGATGAAGTTGTCGTAGACGTGGTAGGTTTCGAGCCCGAGGAGTTTTTTGCGCAGCTTCATATAACGCTGAAGCGGTGCTGTGCCGGCCCGGGTGGCGCTGACGAGCGTCTCGACCACGGACACGGGAATGGCGTTGCCATCGAGCGCTGCCTCCAGCGTGTCGGCGTAGTTGCGCGCCTGCGTCTCAAACCAGTCGCCCTGCAGCACGCCGTTGTAGATCGAGGCATAGGTGTTGATATTGGCGGCGTAGGTCTGGTAGTACGCCTGCCATGCTTTGGTGCGGTTTGCTTGGAGCGGTTCAGAATTGAGAAGCTGCTGGTAGACGCCGGGCGTGAGTGTGACCTCACGGCCGTCGGTGAGCTTGATCTGCGGGAATTTTATGTCGCTGGTACTCAGTTCGCCAAAGGTCGTTGCGGGCACCTGCGTAAGTTGAGACGCGAGCGAAATCAGCCGTTCACCCTTTTCATCGAGCACGTGTTTCGCCTGCCGGTAATGCTCCATGACCGGAAAACGGTACGGCGCGAGCGCGGGTGTGTCGGCGATCCATTTCTCCACGGCAGTCTGGGGAATAGCGAGCAGTTCGGGGGTGAACCAGGCCGTGGCAGTGCCGAAACGCGCGAGCACCGCTTGCACCCGCTGGAGCCGGGCGTTGACGGCATTGTCGCGTGTGTCGGTGTCGCGCTGAAGCGTCGTGTAACTATAAACCCGATACTGCAGCTGGCCGATCTCGTCGTTGAGTTTGAACGCGTGCAGGAGCGCCTCGGGACCTTGGGCCAGCGTGCCCTTTAGAGCGGCAAAGGCGTCCATCTTGACCTGCATCTGCTTCAGGCCTTCCTCCCACCCACCCCAGCTGGCGAAGATCGGCGTAAAGTCCCATTTATACTCCGCGGGAATCTCGGCGCGTTGGTGGGTTTCGGGGCGGGCGGTGGCGGACAAAGCCGTGACAAGGGACATGGCGCAAAGGAAGAAGGTTTTCATGCAAGCAAGACAGGAAGTTTTTAATCGGTACAGCCGGAGGCACGCGTCTACACCGGGCAGCAGACAGTGCTGAGCCCTCCAGCCAAGGCAACGACACGGATAATTTTGTTTTGTGCAACCACGCGCTCCTGCGCGATGGTGGTTCCGATGATTCGCGCGCTCGTTTTCGATTTTGACGGCCTGATCCTAGACACCGAAACGTCCATTCTGGACGCATGGGAGCAAGTTCATGCCGACGCCGGCCTCGCGTGCGTGCGGAAGGAGGCGATGGATCTGATTGGCGAGGTCGACCACGACTACGACTTGTGGCGCGCGTTCGGCCCCGGCGCTGACCGGCATGCACTCAAATTGGAACACCGGCGACTCACGCGGGAATTTTTGTTGATGCAGTCGCTGCTGCCCGGCGTGCAAGACCGGCTCGACGAAGCGCGCCAGCTGGGGCTGTTGCTCGCCATCGCATCAAACTCGTCGAATAACTGGGTCGCGCGGAACCTGCCGCGCCTCGGGCTTAAGGAGTATTTTCCCACGATCCGTTGCCGGGACGATGTCCCTCGCGGCAAAC
>Ga0302294_10000233_pt1 | contig 17163 bp, 11 predicted proteins | sample III_Fen_N2_3_FD_194550 | JGI IMG/M metagenome (GOLD analysis project Ga0302294, IMG submission 194550) | Peat permafrost microbial communities from Stordalen Mire near Abisko, Sweden - III_Fen_N2_3 | ecosystem: Environmental > Terrestrial > Soil > Wetlands > Permafrost | place: Sweden: Abisko...
GCCCGGGCCGTCGAGCACATTGTTCATGATCGAATAGTGCCCGCGGATAATGTGCCGGCGGACAATGCCGACTCCATTTGGAGCGTTGTCGCGCAGTAGTTGTGATAGATCGACTGGTTTTGCTGCAAGGCGTGCTAACGCACCCGCGATGGCTTCGTTGGAGGAGGGCCTGATTGACGAACGCAAAATTGCCTCGGCGTTGGCCGGGGCCTGTCTGGCCCGGTCGAGCAATTCCCACGCATTTTGCCCTGGCGCTGATCGGAGGCCATTCGGTGCGGAAAGTTGCGCGAAGAAATCATGTTGAACGAGGAGCGCGCCTTTCAGTTCTACCGAATCGGGAGCGCGCCCGCCTATCCACCAGCGCGCAAAAGCTGACGCATAGAGCAGCTGAGGTTTGCTCCAAGCAGGCGTGTTGGGATTCTGGATCGCAAAAGTATAGTCATTGAAAAGCTGACTGGTGACAGCAGCGTGCAACGAGACGAACGGCTCTTGTGTCCACAGCGGTGAAGCGAGAAAGGGCGGATTCACCAGGCACTCCAGGGCAAGTTCACAAACCGCTCGGTGCCCGTCATCCCGTGCAAGAAGCGACAACGCGAGCCCCAGATGCAGCGTGTCGCGATCGGGAAGAAGCGCGAGGGCGGCACGAAAATGTTGTTCGGCTTTTTGCGGGTCTTCATACAACCACAACCAACCGAGAGCGGCATGGACCGGCTCCTGCGCCGGGTCGAGCGTGAGGGACTGGGCTAGCTCTTCGCGGGCGTGACTGCGCAGTATGGAGGCACCGGCTGGATCAGCAGTGCTGTCCGCAAATCGCGCTTGCCGGAGGGCGAGCTGGTTCAGGTAAAAGGGATTACCCGGTGCAATCGCAACGGTGCGCTCAAGTCGGGCGAGGGTTTCAACCGGGACGTTGGTCTCCCATGCGCTCCAGAAAACCCCTCGCACACGCCACGCGGGGATGAGGAAAATGGCTGCTGCTATGCCCGCGATCAGCAGGATTGCGCCGGCCCAGTGATGGGGGCGCAAACGCGGAGTGCCATTCGGCAAAGGGGCCCCGAGAAGAACCCCGGCTTGCAGTCCGATCGCAGCGGTGAACGCCAGGACATTCAGCTGATAATCAGTTACAAACATTATCGAATAGCCAACGAGTGAAAACGCGCTCGCGAGGGCAAGGGTGCGCGGCGTTCCTGGTGGCGATTTGAGCCAGCGAAGGGCGTTTCTTCCCGCTACCAGGGCGAGCAGGAGAGCACAAAGAAAACCGAACAAGCCGTGATCGACCAGGAGTTGCAGCGGCCCATTGTGGAGTTGAAATGAAGTTTCTATGCCGCCGACGAGTTGGGCCCGGACGGTGGGATAGATAAAAGGCGTCATCCCCGGTCCATGGCCAATCCAAGGACGCTGATAGGCCAGGAGTTTGCCGCCTTGCAGCATAGCGATGCGCTGCACATCGCCCTCGCTCGGTTGGAAAACGCTAGCTGGGTCGGCAACAAGAAACCGCAGGCGGGAGTTTGTCATCCAGAGCCCTACGGCCAGCGCTAGTCCGACCAGCGCGACCAGCGCGGTTTGTTTGGTCGAAACCTTCCTGGTGAAAACAGCAACGCAAGCCGTTGCGGCCAACGCCACCAGTGCTCCGAGCACCGCACCGCGGCTCGAAGCCGAGATAAATATAACAACGCCGACCAAGGCGCTTACCAGCCAGATCGCTCGCCAGCGGCCACGCTCGATCACGATGAGCGCGCCGAACCAAGGCAAAGCGATAATGGCAAACCCACCGGTGTAGTTCCAATGGCCGAACGGGTACTGATTGCGCCAGGCAAAAAGGCCCCTTACTGCGTGCAGCCAATTGCCATCGAACGCCGCGCCTTGCCGCCAATTGTTCACCCAGAAAGTAAATCCGGCCAGCAAGGGAATAAAAAACGCAAAACCTGCCAGGCGTGCGGCGGAGATCCACGAAAAAGAGCATTCGTGAGCATCGGCGATTTGCGATACTTTGAGCGCCACCCAGCCGCACCAAGCCAATCCACTAAAAAGAAACAAAGCCGCTTCAAAGCTGAACGCTGGGCGATGGCTAAATAGCACGCTCATACCGATGGCCAACGCCGTAGCGGCGAGGGGCGACCAATCACGCCGCCAGGCATGGGGACGTTTCACAAGCTCCCAGCCGAGCAGGAAAACCGGAACGAGTAGTAATAGCTGGCCATAAAATACCCACGGCCACGTAAAGAAACGTGTCGAACCATTAGGCAGGGCGGAAAGCAGCACGAGCAAGCCGTAGGCTGCATAGATCCCCACTCGCTTGAGATTTTGACGTAAGCTGCGACTAATCATGAGCACGGTTCTTCAAGCCTGATTGTTCTTCCACCGCGCAAAGGTGAGCAGCAGGATCTGGAGATCCAGCCACAAGGACCAGTTCTCGATGTAGTATATATCGTGCTGTATCCGTTTTTCGAGGTCGCTTTCCCCGCGCAGGTGGTTGATTTGGGCCCAGCCAGTCATGCCGGGCTTTACGAGGTGTCGGGGCAGGTAGTGCGGAATGACGGTGGCGAGTTGGTCGACATGATACGGGCGTTCCGGCCGTGGTCCGACCAGACTCATTTTGCCGCGAAGCACATTCCAAAACTGAGGGAGTTCGTCGAGGTTCCAGCGGCGCATGAATGCACCGATCTTCAACAGGCGTGCGTCCCCCACCCGCGTGCTGACCGCTTCGCGATCCTGGTTGGCCGCATCAGGCGTCATGCTGCGGAGTTTGTAGAGAGTGAAGGGTTGATGGTTAACTCCGACGCGTAGTTGTTTAAAGAATACTGGACCCGACGGTGACTCGCGTTTGATTAGGGCGGCGAGCAATGCGACGACCGGGGCGGACAAAAGCAGCCCGATCATGGCACCCGCAACATCCACCAAGCGTTTAATGATGCGATTCAGGAGCCGCGTAATCGGGAGGTTCTCGACGCCAAGGATGGGCAGGCGTCCGACAGTCTGCAGGCGCAGGCCGCTGAGGAAGATCTGAAACGCCGAGGGAACAACCTTCAGCTCGACATAAGCGCGCTCGCAAAGGTGGGCGAGCTGCTGGAGCTCGGTGCGCGGCATATCGAGGCGCACCGCGATCAGAACATCAATCGCATCGCGTTCAAAAATGGCGGTGAGGTCAGCGTAGTTTCCGGCGGTGACAGGTGGTTCGGCATCGCCAGGCAACGCTACGATGCCGGCGACGTGGTAGGGATGTGCGCCTTGGGACGAAATTTCGTCGATCAGGAGGCGCGCTTCCTCATTCCAACCAAGCACAAGAACCCGTTGCTGGATACGTTCACGAACTCCGGGGCGGTTCACGAGGGCATAGAAAACGCTTCGCCAAACGAACATGAACGAGAGCGTTGTAACAAAGGCGAGCGTGACAAAGAGGCGTGAGATCGGGGGGTCGAACTTTAGTACGAGCGACAAACCGAGGTAGGCAGCAAACCACACCGCAGTGCCTTTCATGATGATACCGATACTCTGATATTTTCTCAGCAGCAGTTTTTCATCGTAGAGGTTGAAATGGGTATAAACGACAAGCAGGAAACCCACACCCAGGAGCAGAAGCGGCAGATAGTCCGTGAAACGTGCATTGGGCACGTCAATACCGAGGCGACCGAGGGCCGTGGCATAGCGCAGTCCATAACCTGCAACGAGCCCAGCGAAGGCGACCAGCGAATCACTGACCAAGAGCATCAATGGTAGCGTGACTTTGCGAAAGCGATTGGAGGAACGCATCGTTGCGCTGCCATGACAGACCACCTGACCGGTCGCGGCAAGGACGGAGACCGCATGCCGTCAAATGCAGAGCACTTTTACCGCTTTACTTGACCCTGATGAGTTCTACTCCGCATCGTGAGACAATGTCTGAAAGTAATCCTCAGGTTCATAGAAAGCGGTTGCTGCTTCTGCTCACCCTCGTGTGCGTGGTGGTACTTGTCGCGGCAGGGCTGCTGCTCCGGGCGATGAGTGTTCAAGAAATCGTTGCCGCAGGAAAGGGACTGGTTGAGCACGTCAGGGAATGGTCGAGGACGGTCGGGCCGTTCCCGTTCTTTGCCGCGATGGCGCTGCTGCCGGCGGCGGGGTTTCCGATCATGGTTTTTTCGCTTTCCGCGGGCGTGCTGTTTGTGCCGCAAATCGGACTGGGCTGGGTGATCGTGGGGGTGTTGCTCAGCCTCGGGGTAAATATTTCACTCACGTACTGGCTGGCCCGATACGCGTTACGGCCGCTGCTCGAAGGATTGGTCCGCAAGCTCGGTTATGGGCTGCCGCAGGTGGCCAAGGAAAACCACATGAGCCTCACCCTACTCTGCCGCATCACGCCGGGACCGCCGTTCTTTGTGCAAAATTATCTGCTCGGACTGGCGGGAATCCCGTTTTGGACCTATCTGTGGGTTTCGTGGTTGATCGCAGCAACATACTCGGTGGCTATGGTGGTGTTTGGCGACTCACTTATGCAGGGTAGCGGCAAGGTCGTGTTTTTTGCGGTCAGCATTTTCATTGTGATCACGGTGGCGATCAGCTGGGTTCGCCGGCGTTACACGCAAAAGAAAGCTGAGACCGCATGAGTGAAAAAACGGCAGATTCCGGCGGTATCGAACAGGAGCGCGCGCTGAGTGTGAGCGCGTTCACGAGATGCGTGAAGGAACTGCTCGAAGGTTCGCTCAGACCGTGCTGGGTGCGCGGCGAAATCTCTAACCTGCGGCAACAGGCAAGTGGGCACGTTTATTTTTCACTGAAGGACGCCGGCGCGCAGCTGTCGGCCGTGATGTTTCGCACGGACGCAGCGCGACAACGCGTGGCGCTGCGGGACGGCTTGCAGGTTTTGGTCTACGGCGAAGTGAGCGTCTACGAGGCGCGCGGACAATACCAGTTGGTGGTGCGTGTGCTGGTTGAGGACGGCCAGGGGCGGTTGCAGCGCGAATTTGAAGAATTGAAGCAACGCCTCGCGGAGGAAGGGCTATTTGCGCCAGAGCGCAAAGTTGCGATTCCTCCAATGCCGGCGACGGTGGGGTTTATCACGTCGCCCACCGGCGCGGCCGTGCAGGACTTTATCCGCATCCTTCTGCGCCGCGGTTGGCGGGGCCGGCTGGTTATTCTGCCCGCCAAAGTACAGGGGGCTGGTGCAGCCGAAGAGATGGCCGCCCAACTGAAACAGGCGGAAGAGCTCGCCATATTCGACCTGCTGGTGATCGGCCGTGGCGGTGGCAGCCTTGAGGATTTGTGGGCGTTCAACGAGGAGCTATTGGTTCGGGCGGTGGCGGCCTGTCGCATACCGATTATTTCGGCCGTCGGGCACGAGATCGACTTCACGCTGTGTGATTTCGCTGCGGACGTGCGGGCGGAGACGCCGAGCGGCGCGGCCGAACTTATTTCGAGCCATTTTATTTCATCCGTGGAACGGCTTGGGCACGCAGCCGATTCGACCGGGCTGGCATTGCAGCGGGCGGTGGAGAATGCGCGCGGCGAACTCGAGCACGCTGGCAGCCGCTTGCGTTTGCTCTCACCGATGGCACGCATCGAACGAGGGCATCTGCAGGTCGACGAGCTTTCCGGGCGTCTTGCTTCGGTGCTCACACACGCAATGCAGAACCGGCGGCATGAGTTCGCGCAGGCGTCAGCCCGCTTTGGACAACGCTCACCCGAAACGCGCATCAGCCAGGAATCGCACCGGCTGCTGGCGCTATGGAAGCGGCTGCAATCAGTGAGCCCCGTGTCGGTTTTGAAACGTGGTTTTGTGATTTTACGCGATGAGCAGGACAAGCCGGTTACGCGGCGGGCGAACGTGAAAGCGGGGCAGCGGTTGAAGGCTCAGTTTGGTGACGGCGAGACCGGGCTGCGCGCCGACGAGAACTGAGGCGAATGGTTGTCGGGCTAGAGTAACTGTAGCCGTAGCCGCTGCAATTGAGCAGCGGTCCTGAAAGGAGCGCACAATCCCGCGTCTTAATTGACGCGGCTACACCATTTTTTTGAAATGCCCTAAAACTCGTCAGTTTCCCGATGGCGGATCTTTGGTTGATCAAAATACCGTAGCCAAAACCGCTCATCATCACCAAACGCTGCTTGAGTCAGGTTATAAGCCGAGGATATGGTTGGCAGACAAGACGGACACGTCCTCGGGCACATTCGTCGCCGCCTCAGAAGTGATCTTCGACAACATGGCCTCAGCTTCCGCATGCCGCTCAAGATCAAAGTCTCTCGTGGCAGTCGCCAACTTATCCTTCCATTTTTGGAGCTCTGGATTTATTCGCTCGCTAGCCTCGGCCTTCCTCGCCCTGGACAAACGGATTTGTTCGGCCGCACAGGCATTCTCCAGGATATCCAGTGCGCGATCCGGGTTGCTTCGTCCTAACGACGCATTTTGCAGCGACTGATCAACCGCAGCAGCCACAGCTTCATCGGTAATTCGGAGCCGGTGGTGCGCCTCCAATTTATGCCGCATCGCCATCAACATCAGTTTTACCAGTTCGGGTGAAGGCTCTTCGACCAGAACGGGCTGGAAGCGTCGTTCCATTGCGGGGTCCAACTTAAACATCTCTTTTGCCTCACACGCGGTGGTCGCGCCGATACAGGAGACATCGCCACGGGACAGAACAGGCTTGAGCAGATTACCCGCGTCCATGCCCCCTCCCCGACCGGCCTGCACCAGAAGATGGATCTCATCGATAAAGAGGATCGTCCGGTTCTTCTTCACCACCTCGAGCAGAGACTTTAGCCGTTGCTCCAGATCCCCACGGAATTGCGTGCCGGCAAGTAACGAACCGAGTTGCAGCTCAAAAATCCGTCGGCCGGCCAAAGACGGAGGAGAATCCTCAGCGGCGAGCGCCATCGCGAGCCCTTCAGCCAAGGCTGTCTTGCCCACGCCGGGTTCACCCAAAAGCAACGGATTGCTTTTGGAGCGTCGGCACAACACACGCAGCGCCTGCTCAATTTCCCGATCGCGACCAACCACGGGATCGAGACAACCCTTTTTCGCCAGTTCCGTAAGGTCGCGGCCCAGCGCCTGGAGTTGTTCGTCGGGAGAGGACATCGGGTTTTTGTGTCAGGTGATAGGAATATCTCTCTTCGCCACGAATTCGGATTCTGCTTCACCGCTCATGAACGCTCATTGGCGCTAAAGCCGGAAGTTGTATCGGACTGCGAACTACAAGCATAGCCGCAGGGATGCGAATTTTTGGCGGCGACTATTGGTTTATATGACGGCCTGCCAACCTGGGGGCTGAAGATGTTTTGGCCGAAGAGGTTTTGACCTCCTCACTAGACTTCGTGGAGAGCTGCACGGGAGGGGCCTCCTCCTGCTGCTCATGCACGATGGTGGGAATAATATAGCCGATCAGTTTGCGCTGAGAATCCTGCGTATTCGTGGATTTAAAAATACGGCCGAGCACCGGGATGCGGCTCAGGACGGGAACACGGCTCTCGTTCTTGCTGGTCGACAGGCCCGAAAGACCACCGAAGGCCAACGACTGACCTTCTTCGATATAGACGGTGTACTCGTACTTCTGGGAGTCGACGATGGGGTAATTCACCTGCGAGGTCACTTGGCGGTAGCCAGTGATTCGTCCAATTTCCAATTTCACCGTGAGCCGAATCTTGGGCTTCTGACCAGGTTCGCCGACAAAAAGGGTCGGGACCACGTTGACCGCCGTGCCAACGCGTTTGACGGAAATTCGATTCGTCGTTGAACCGAGCCCGCCGTCCACCGCGCCAGGAGACATTGTGCTGGAATCCAAGAACGGTTCCTCAGAGCCAACCGAAAAGAGCGCCTCGTGGTTATTGGTCGTGACGATCCAGGGGTTCTGCACTTGTTCGGTTTTGGAGTCCTTCTCAAGCGCGTTGAGTTGGAGGGAAAGCGCTGAAGAGCTCAGGACGGCCGAGTTGGGCATGCGGGTCGCGCGCACGTGATTGAGGTCCACCCCGGTCGTGAGATTATCGAGGGATACCTTGGGTTGGAACTCGGAGGGATCGAGACCGATAATCTTGGATGGATCATTAGACGTGGCGAAGAACCGGGCCTCGATACGAATCTGCACCGGCGCCTGATCGAGCTGGCGGATGTATTCCGCGATGTGCTCGTGCTGAGAACGGAAAGCCACGACGTACAGGGCATTCGTATCGCGCAGATAGATCACGCGCTGCACACTCTCTTCTTTCTTGGGTGTACCGGCCGAAGCGCGGCCGTCATCGATCGGGAGCCGGGCGTCTCCGTTTTTGACGATCACAGTCTGGGATGCGAGCGGAGGAAGGCCGATCAGCTGACGGATGTCATCGATCACCTGCTTGCTTTCGACCTTATAGACCATGTTGAAGCCCTGCCCACTGGTTCGGCTGCTATCGCTGGTGGAGGCCGTGTCGTTCATCCCGGATTGGCCGCCGGACGATTGCATCGTGTCCAGATTGGTGTGCTTGAGCACATAGGTCTTGGCGATGAGCGCGCCGGCGCTCTCGCGCGAGAAAAGCCACACCCCGCTCTGGTAACGCATACTGAAGCGGTAGCGCTCCGAAAGCAGTTGGAGCAGCTTCCAGGGATTGCTCATGGTTGTAAGGGCAACCTCGTCGGTGAAATCAGTCTGATCGGGGGCGATGAGATTCATCCCGGCATTGCCCGCGATGATGTTGATCGCACCCGCCAGAGTCGTCGCCTGAATCGGGATCTTGACCGTCGGCAGACCTTCGAGGCGGGCGATCTCCCGTGCTTCATCGGTCTCCGGAGAAGAAGCCACGACAGGAGCGGGCTCGGTCGGCGGGTGCTTGGCCATGTTGATGACGTCGGTGCCCAAGCTAGTCGCAGCTTGGCCAAATAAATTTCCCGCAGGTGCGGCCGCGAGGAAAGCGCCGACCAGGCGCGCGAGCAGTCTGAGTTTCAGGTTCATGTTTTTATAAGAATAAATCTATTGCTGTTGACAATAATAAACGCTCACTGAGCTGGGCGTGCCGGCGGGTTCGCTTCCTTGGACGCCTGTACCTGTTGCTCAATCCGTTGTTTGGCCTGGATACTTTGGGCCTTCAGCGTTTTCTCCAGGGCAAGCACGGAAGGCATGGCCATCAGCGCAGCAATCCCTGCAATCACCACGCCCATGATAAGATAATTGAGGGGCTTGATCACCTGCGGGAGAGCTTCGATCCTCGCCACCGCTGCCTCGGAGAATTCGCGAGACAGCGCCCGCAGCAGTCCTTCCAGATTTCCAAGTTTGCTGCCGGCCTCGATTTTTCCCGCCAGCCGCCGACCGTCTTCGAGACCGAGCGTCAGCCGTTCGGCCATAAAGGCGTCCTCAATCGTTTCGCCCGCGATGCAACGCTCGTAGGCATTGCGAAAAAAGTCCGCCACCAAGGCGTTGCCGGCAGAGGAAGCGGCCAGTTCGAACGTCTTCTTGGGATGCGCTCCCGATTTGTGAAGCACGGCAAAAACCGGAAGGCTTCGGGCTAGTGCAAGCCCGCGGACAACGGGGCCGGTGATCCGCCATTGTGCAAAGAATCTCTGCACTCGCGTTGAAGCGAGGGTTTGGCGTGTTAAAACCAAACCAGCCGCCACCACTCCCGCAAAGGCCGGCAGCGCAACCATCCAAAACGTTCTAATGAATTGCCCTATGTTGCTGGCGAGCTGGTAGGGCCAGGGCGTATCCAGCCCCATCGATTTGAACATATCAGCAAACGTCGGCGCAAAGATGAGCACCGTGGCAAATAGTAGAATGACCAACATCACCGCAGAAATGATCTGATCCAGCATCGTCGACCAAAATTTCCGGCCGCGAGAAACCTGCTCACGCATCGAAGTAGCAAGCGCCATCAAAAGATTACCACGATCCTCAGCGATGAGTTCCTGTCCGGCCTCGGCAAGCGCGATCTGTTCGGGTTTAAACACATCGCTGAACTCAGCTAGCGCTGCATGCAACGCTGCACCCTGCTTCATCCTCCAGCGAATCACGCCCAGGATACCCCGCATGCGCGCAGTCGAAGCCATCCGTGTGCTGCGAACTAAGGCTTCTGGTTCAGTCCCGCCGCCAAGAAGCGTGGCCGCCACATTTTCCCAAAAATCGATAACCTCTTCCGGCTTCACTTTGGCGCTCGCTCCCAACCCGTCGATAAAGGAAGGCGTCACTCTACGGGCATTTTCATCCGGACTGAGTCCGACGCCCATTTCGGCGGATTCAACCAGAGGGGTATAGAGCGCGGTCCGATAGGGTTTAACGCTGCCGTCATCCCGACGGTGAATCTCGAAAGTAGTAAGCTTCCACGAGAACTTCGGATCACGAACGGACGCCAATTTGGAAGAGGTAGCCATGCTCATTTAGAAGTTTTCAGCAATTTATCCCATTCCTTGCCGTCCCAGGCATCCTGCAAGGTCAAGGCCTCCTCGATCGTGGTTTTGCCAGCCGCTGCCAGCTCCAGCGCATTCTCGAAGACCGTGCGAAGGCCCCGGTCTTCCATCCACTGAAGATACTCCCGAGAGGGCGCATTTTTTTCGATCATAACACGAACGTCGGGCGCATTCGGCAAAATCTCGGCTGCGGCAATGCGCCCCCTGTAACCGCGTTTGCGACATTCTTCACAGCCTTTGCAATCTGCGCGCCGCAGGGATTTCGGTATTTCTAGAGAGTGGCGGGCGTAGAGTTCCTTCTCGATCGTGGTTGTCTCTGTCTCTTTATAGCAACGCGGGCAGACCCGCCGCACCAGTCGTTGCGATTGAACGAGCAATAGAGCTTCAGACAGCATGAGCGCACTCGCGCCAAGGTCCAACATTCGGATAACCGAAGTCGGGCAGGACTTCGTGTGAAGCGAACCAAACACCAGATGCCCGGTGTTGGCGAGACGTAGCACCGTACGCGCGGTTTCCGCGTCACGGATTTCGCCGATAAGCCCGACGTCAGGATCCTGGCGAAGAAATGCGGTATTGAGGTCTTCCCAAGTCACCTGGCGAGCTTCGTTAACCTCTCCCTGGTTGATTCGAGGGATTACGTATTCAACCGGATTTTCCAGCGTGGTGATGTTGTACTCCGGTCGGTTCAGTTCAGCCAGACAGGAAAAAATCGTCGTCGTCTTGCCCGAACCAGTCGGGCCACAAACAAGAATCAAGCCTTCGGGCCGTGAAATGGCCCGATTCATAAACGCGTACGCCGTCGGAGGCAGCAGCGTCTCCATTTGGGGCACTTCGTCCTGCTTCGCCAGGAGGCGCAAAGCGATCTTCTGCGTCGTTCCGCGGACGGGGTATGCATTTGAACGGACGCGCACCTCGCGGTTGCGTGCCGGTGTTTTACCGATCACCCGCACCGTGAAACTGCCGTCCTTGGGTCGGTAGCGATCACTTCCCAATCCGGTCTGCGTCATCAAACTATTGACCATGGCTTCACAGACATCGGCTGGGAGCTCGACCATTTCCTCGAGCAAACCGTCCATGCGGTAACGCACCAGCCCCATACCCACACCAGGTTCAAAGTGAAGATCGGTGGAACCCGCATCGACTGCTTTGAAAAGCGCCGCGCGCCAGTAATCGTCGGGCTGGGCGTCACGTTGACGGAAGTCGAATGGCTCCCATTTTCGCTCTTCCAAAACTATTTCCCGCTCAGCGATCTCCTCCGCTTTTGTATCCAGGAAAGGGGTACGGGTACTGCCCAAGGCAGAAATGATTACCTTTGTTGACTGCGTAGGCAGGGGCGGAATGAGAGGAGCCCGTCCCCCGCTCTCCTCTGCGGAGCGCAACAACCAATGAAGCGTCCAGCCCTCGCCCAGTTCAGCATACATCCGGTCCTCGGCTTCAGACTGCGGTAGTGAAGGTGCAGTGATCCACAAATGCCGGTCGATGGCCTGGACGATGGAGAGCTTCTTGCGCAACGGTTCGGGGATGTGCTTTTGGTCTGCAGGCTCCAGACGCAAAGTCCCCACCGGGACCACACCATAGTCACCAACGAGGAATCTCCACGCGGCGGAATACCCGGCTGGTAGTGATTCATCGGATACATTTTCTTTGAGGCAGCCTGCCAATGACTCCTTCTCTTCTTTACGATGAAGGTAATACTCAACAAGGAAGCGCAAAGCGCTGGTCCGTTCCGTAGGCACGACCAGCTTGTCGGGAAAGCGACCGGCACCACCTCCGAGAATACCGCGCCATTGTTCTTCGTTTGGCGAACGCCCTTCCATAACGAGAGTGACGTGGGCAAGCTGACGCTGGTAATCCTCTCCGCTCAACAGTACGGGTTGGAAAGTTCCCCAAGGTAATGGCGGATTCCGCGGCAGCGGGCCAACCTGTCCCAGCACGAGTACCGGACCAACCCGGCCGACCGGCACCCAAGGGGTTTCACGAGGATTGAAGGTAAAGCCTGCACTCGCAGCCCACGCCGCATAAAGAAGTACACCATCCGTATCTAAGGCAGAGGCCAGCCTGACGGGATACATCCGGTGAGTCCGGTAATATTCAAAGATTTCCGAGGAATTCAGGTGAAATCCGCCAGCATACGCAATAGGTGCGGAGGACCGGTTCGCAGCGTGGGCACGCCTTAATTCCAACGACGAACTCCATCTCTCAGAAACCAATTGAGGCTCGTCAGACATCACCTGTTCCTCAGTGCAGCACTCAACGAGAAAGAAGCCTCCACCTGGCCCGGCTGCGTGGGGTCAGTGGAAATAAGACTAAAAATCAATTTATCCTCACCGACGCTTTTCAACACAACCCGGTGCTTGGGGAGCAAACCTCCTTTGACTTCGATCTCGTCGCCCGGCTGATAGACCGTGCTATCAACGAGAATGATCGGTTTAGGTTCACGAATGACCGATTTCAGACGGTTAGACATGGCAACCTGAAGTTTGGTAATGGGGTCTTCCTTGTCCTTAAGGATTGGCAGCGGTTTGTCCGTGTCGGGGCCCATCACAAGCGGATTGCGCGACAGAAGAATTGGAACGGGCTCTTTTTTCTCGGGCCGTACCGTCGCATAGTTGAATTCGCTACGACCCGCATGAAGCAGGCCTGGCACAACCAGAACAAACAGGATAAGAAATCTCATAACGACGAGTTAGTTAGATCCGCCTGAAACAGGCATCGTTCGAGCAGGAGTCTCCTCAACCGGATGGAGCAGCGTTATCGCAAGCGAGGCCGACCGACTGCCGTAGGTCGAGAGCGTGACCGAGTCGACGCGCGCGATGGCGAACGTGCGTTCAACCGAACCAAGCCAGGAAAGGATCGAGGGCAGCGAATCCCCCACCACCTTGATCGAGACCTGCTGAACCCGAATCGTGGTCCCACCGACCGGATAGTTTTTTGTTTCAGCAGGCGTAACCGCACCCTCGGAAACAAGCCCGTGGTTTGTGGCCTTCCTGGCGAGTTCGTTTCGGAGGTAATTGCCGAGGTCTTTTGCTGGAGCGATATGAAAGCCTGGCTCCCAGGCGATCACGAAATCGCGGAGCGTTTGGATCTGCTCTTCGCGCAACTTTGCTTCTCCCTCGGCTGCAGCCCGCTCTGCGCGCGCCTGGAGTTCACTTCGACCGCTATCGGCAAACTTAATCCGCTGCTGGCCCACCCACATGACCGCGGTCAAAAAAGCAATGAAGGCACCGGCAAACAAGAAGCCAACCAGGAGCAGTGTGTTTCTAAAATAGGGCATGGTCATGAGGAACCGAAGGTTGGCATGATGATCGTCCAGCCATAGGTCACACCCCCACGCCGCTGCGCCGCCGAGATGGGATCATCGCGTTGAGCGATTTCGTATTGGAGCTCGTAGAGGCGGGCCTCAATCGCACGAGAAGCGATGGCGAGTGAATCCTCGTTACCGACCAGCGTAAATTTCAGTTTCAGTTGTGGTGTACCTTCGGCTGCGGTGATCTCCATACCATCAAGTGCCACATCGGCCGGAATCGCTTTCAGGAAGGAATGAACCAAGCTCTGCGCATGATAGGTATTTTCGAGCCAGGCACCGATCTGTTGTGCCCGTTTTTCCTCCTTTTTGAGTCCGTCGATTTTCTTCCAGGCTGCAGCAGCAGCCTGTTGATTCATGTTGGTTTCAGCCATCTTTTGACCAATCCGACCTTCCAGAAACAGCCCTGATTTTAGCTGCCAGGCCAAACCAGACAAGCATGCACAAACCAGAAGGAGGATGCCCAGAAAAGCAGGCCTCATCCAGGCAGGCAGTGCGCCTCGCATCTCCTGCAGATCTAAACGGAAGTCATGACAGACGGCTCCGTCGACCGCGCACAACGCCGGCTCGGGGGCCGGTAATTGCCGCACATTGATGTCGGCTGGCTGGGTTTCTGACGACCATGGCATTTCCGGTCCGATGAGGTCGATCTTGCCACCCCAAGCGGCCACCCGCTCTGGCTTGGTGATACGATCCAGAACGTGCGAGCCCAGATCCGAAGGCCGGTTCACGCAGTAGCTAACGCCCCCATCGGTTGTATCAAAAGCTTGGTTACAAACACCGACGATCAACGCGCTCTGGCCATCCGTGACTACGATCGTGCGTTCGAGCGCCTGCTGCTCGCGCTGGAGTCCCGTGAGATGGCGTTCCAAATAAGCCAGCACGGCCACACGGACAGCTGCGATATGGAAACCGTTTTCAACAAGATCCCTGGTCCCCTGCTCAAGATTGGTGGCGCGCACTCCGACCACAACCGACGTGTCCATCGAAGGATGGTCGACTGTTACGCGAATAGCGTCATCGGAAATTCTTTCATCGCCAAACTGTGAGGCATGCTCTCTGACCCGCAGCATTTTCTCCACGCGGTTCCCGCCCACCGAGGCGGCGCTGGCAGAGGCATAGGCGGCCTGCCATTGCTCAGCTAACAAGACCGCCCAGCCAGAGGTCGAGATAGCTTCATTTTCCAAGTGCTGACCCCACTCAACCGAACCGCGCTTCATCGCCAATGAACGGGCACCAGAAAGACTTGGCACGCCCTGCCCGTCGAAGCGTACCCGCTGGGTCCACGCTCGCGGCCCGCCACCTACAACCACGATCACCTGCCCGGAAAAGCGCTTGCCCAACGGTAAAGCCGCATCACCCGGATGCGGCTTGAATGCCTTGCCGTTGAAGAGTTCGACAAGGGGATCGAGAATGGTGCCCACGTCTTTCAGTTGGTTAATTATTGTTGTCTATGTCAATGGATATATACCAATCATAGATTGTGTCGTCACAAGCTCAGGAGGCCTTCATCGATCCGCCCTTGCAGGCTGTTTTCCATGGTCATCATACCCGCCCTGCTTCCGCCCATGAGGATCTCATTGCGAATTCCGACCGCATCACCTTTGGCCACCAACGTGACCAGCTTATTGATTCTCTGACCACCCGGACGGTCCCTCATGGTCAAAACTTCAAAGACCGGAACCAATCCATTATGCCCAGGCATCAGTCGCATAACCACGATCACTTCCAAGCAGACCGAGAGCTTGTAGAGTGCCGCTTTATACGCCCCTTCGTCCTCTGGTTCGAGCAACCCGGCAAACCGGGAAGGAACCGAGGCCGCCTCCTGGCTGTGCATGGTCGCCATGACGAGGTGTCCGGAAAGAGCGGCGGACAAAGTATTCTCAGCTGACCGCCGGTCGATGAGCTCTTGGACGACGAGCACGTCCGGGTTTTGCGCCATCACATCCTCCAGCGCGGCACCGTAACTTTCTACATCCTTGCCCACTTCCATCTGGTAGAATTCGGCCTTGTCGGTGTCCTCATGCAGAAACTCAACCGGGTTCTCAACCAGAACATATTTCCCGCCGCGAATCCTGGCCCGATGGCGGATCAGCGAAGCCATCGTCCAGCTTTTTCCGGCGCCAGTCGGACCAACAAACAGAACCAAACCGCCTGAAAGCGCAGCCAGCGTGTCGGGGAGAATCCCGGGCAGCTTCAGCTCCTCCGGGGTTTTGATGTCTCTGGGGATAGGCCTCACATCAACCGTCTCTCCGTTGCGGGTTTGCCCCCAGGTGCAACGAAAACGGTGCCCGCCAAGGTCGACCGTCGCTCTTAACGTGCGTAGCCGCGGAGGCTTTTCGAGCCAGGGAGGATTACCCAAAAGAGCAGTGATGCCAATCCAGTCATTCGTCAGCCACGGCTGAGCGATGGCCTTCAGGAAAGTATTCGCACGTACAACCGCACGACCATTTTGCCGCAACGAAATGTCCGTCACCCCCGGCTGCTCGGCAGAGTGCAGGATGAACGCGATGATACGTTCGAGTGACTCGCGGGTGTGAATAATCGGGTCGGGCTGCGGAAATGTCATACGTAAACGATTAAGGGTTAAACTCGATGGTGACGGTATCGGTGACGCTCTCCGTCTGATCCACTGAGGGCCGGCCCATTCGCACCTGGGGATTAGTTCCTGCCAAAAGGGGAACCATGAAATCAATCTTTCCGCCCTCAAACGAAGACGTGTTCTTGCCGTCATACTCAGTCACTGGCTCGGGCGACGAGAGGGTGGTTGTCGTTCGCTCAACAGGCCATGTCGCGGTTTCAACACCAAGGCCGGGAAGCGTCGTGGTTGGCGTCGCTGACACTAACTGTGTGAGCTGCCAGAGAAGACGGCCTGCGGCCTTGTAATAGGTTATGGTGTTGCCCGCGCTAGAATCGCCGAGAAAAACATTACCGAACATCCAGTACCAGCTATAGCTTGGTTCGACCCGGCCCCAAGTGCTGCCAAAACGATCCTTCACCGCCTGGGGATAGGCAAAGACAGCCGAAGCCGTACCGGTGGCGATGTTATGAGCAGTAGCGAAATCAACCGCTATCGGGTCGCCCGAGACATATTCCGTTCCCGCCACAGAATAGACGGGTCGGCCAATACTGACACCAAAGATAAAGTTGGTCTTGTCACTGGGTTCATACGGCTGAATACGTCCCGAATCTTTATCTGGGACCAACCACAGCACACGGCCATCACCCAAGAGCGTGGCAATATCCGTCGCCGGGTTGCCGTTGTATTCGGCCCATGTTTCTCCCTGCACGCCTTGCGCAAGCTCGAACGCCGATACGCTAATATCGGTTAAGCCAATGGCATCGCTTGTGCGCTTCGATGGAGCTGTGATCCACAACCGGATGAAATCGCCAGCCGCTGTTCCGGTTGCCCGGATATTGCCGTTGTAGGGATCTCCCGTCACCGCCGGAGGCACGAGGGAAAACAGCGCGAAATAACTGCCGCTGGCCGGGTTCACCGATGGATTTCCCAGCTTGATCGGAGCTAATGGCG
>Ga0302294_10000235_pt1 | contig 17134 bp, 18 predicted proteins | sample III_Fen_N2_3_FD_194550 | JGI IMG/M metagenome (GOLD analysis project Ga0302294, IMG submission 194550) | Peat permafrost microbial communities from Stordalen Mire near Abisko, Sweden - III_Fen_N2_3 | ecosystem: Environmental > Terrestrial > Soil > Wetlands > Permafrost | place: Sweden: Abisko...
TTTCTCCATGTAATACCGGGCGAGTTGGAGCGACCCGGCATCATCGCGGTTGGCGAGTACGATCACCCGTGCAGATAGCGATTCGTCCTCGGCTCCAAAGCAGAAATTCGGTGTTAGCCCACAACTCAAAAGAAACAGCGTGAAGACAGCGAAACGCATCGCACGCGAAACCTGAGAGGAGTTGATTGCCATTTCGAGGCAGGAATGGACGGTTACCTCGAATTCACAGAGTCCTGGCTTGAAGCGACCCTCTGGTCGCGAAAAGTCTCGAATCAGATGGCCCGCTATTTATCCCAGTTATTCATGCGCAAACTTCTTTCTCTCTGGTTCGCAGCAACAGCGACCGTTTTCATCACCGGCCAAGCCTTCGCTTGGGATTACGAAGGTCATCGCGCAGTGAATCAGCTCGCGCTGGCCTCGCTGCCGGCCGACTTCCCTGCTTTTGTTCGTAGTCCCGAGGCACGGGAGCGCATTGCGTTTCTCGCCGGTGAACCTGATCGCTGGCGCAACATTTCCGACCTGCCGCTGCGCCACATCAATCCACCCGACCATTTTTTCGATCTCGAAGATATTGAAGCCGCTGGAATCTCACTCTCTCAACTCACTGAATTCAGGTACTCGTTCACGGTCCAGCTCGCCGCCGGACGTGCTGCAAACCCCGAACATTTCCCCGCGATCGATCCCGAGAAAAATAGCGATCACACCCGCGAGTTGATTGGTTTTCTCCCCTGGTCGATCTCCGAGTGTTATGCGAAACTGAAGTCCGAATTCTCTTACCTCAAGAGTTACGAAGAACTGGGTACGCCCCAGGAAATAGCCAACGCGCAGGCCAACATCATCTACCTGATGGGTGTCATGGGCCATTATGTAGGCGACGGTGCACAACCACTGCACACCACCACAAACTACAACGGCTGGGTCGGAGCGAACCCGCACGGCTACACGACTGCCCGGACTTTCCATAGTTGGATCGACGGCGGCTTTTTTCAAAAGACCGGCGGTATTTCCTCCGCAGCGCTCGTTACTCGTTTGAAACCCGCTGCATTCCTCACCCCGCCGAGCAACGCCGCCGGTCGCGATGCGATGTTTGTCAACGCGCTCAATTACCTCACGACCCAGCACGCGAAGGTCGAGCCGTTGTACGAGCTGGAAAAGAACGGAGGGCTCAACGCCAGTGCCGCCAGCTCCGTCGCGGGCCGAACATTCCTTGAGAACCAAATCCTCGTGGCTGGCAATATGCTCGGCAGCATCTGGCTGACCGCCTGGCGCGAGGCGCCCCAGGATGTGTATCTGCATGCGCAGCTCTTGCAGCGCAAAGCCACCAACGCCGCACCTTAATTCGTCGTTTGCGGCGTGGCTGCGGCGGCCCGACTTTTGCGCAACGACTCCAGCGTCGCCGCATAAGATTTCACCCCACGCGCGATAGCCTCGGCAATCTGCTGTCGGTATTCAGGCGTGGAAATTTTCTTCGCCTCGGCCGGGTTGGATAAAAAGCCGGATTCGATCAACACCCCGGGGCAGTTCAAAGGCTTCAGCACGCCCCAGTGGGCAATCTTTTTGCCCCGGTCAAAAGTCTTCAGCGATCCCAGCATTTCGTGCTGCATGGCGTATCCAAGCACGGAGCTCCAGTGGTCGTATTTGTTTACTGGAGACGGTTCTTTTTCGCTGTCGTCGGTCTTCCGGCTCCATGAATCGGTGGAGCGAAAATTAGCCGGCGCAAAGGTGAAGATTTCCGTGCCGTTGGTCTTGGTGTCAGCCTCAAGCGAGTTGAAATGAATGCTGAGAAACAAATCAGCCCCAGCGGCGTTGGCGGTGGCAGCGCGGATTGGCAGTTCGATCTTCGTGTCGGTCTCGCGAGTCAGGACGATCTTGTAACCCTGGGCGCGAAGCAGCTTGGCCAGCCGGGTCGCCACGTCGAACGCCATCGTTTTTTCCATCAAACCCAGGCGCTTGTTGGTCGTGCCGTTGTCCACGCCCCCATGGCCGGGATCGATCGTGATCACTTGCAGGTTGGGCACCGACGATTGCTGAAAACCGGGAAGCAGGATCGGGCCAAGTATTTTATCCGCATCAATCCGGCTAATACAAAATACCCGGCGGCTCAACCGGCATGGCGCGCCGAGCAGAAGCCGGTGATCGTTGACCTGCGCCTCGCGGGAATCCACGCCCAGCTCGACTTTCCAGTGGTCGTTCTTCAGCAGCAGATGTTCATCTTTTTGCTGCCATACGCTGATCAAGAGCGCACGGCGCTGGAGATCAACGACAGGAATATACTCAATACCGTCGATGGTGATGCCCGCATTCCCACCGCTAGAAGCAGCCCGGGTCGGGGCATACCGCATCGGCGCGGTATGCGGCGACTGGGCTAACGCGGCGGCGCTGAGACCCGCGACCAACGCAACACCGAGAAAGCGCTTCTTGATCTTGGGCACGCTGGTCGGCTCGACAATGGCAGATTAGGACGACGCCAAGGTGCGTCAGTCCTGCTCGTCGTCATCGGACGAAGGCTCATCCGGGATGTCTTCATCCTGACCGTGGACGTGCAGCTTAGGCTTACGCTTGTTGACCGGCAACGGCGTGAGCATGACGTTGATCTGCTTACCCATCAGCTTCGGCTCGTTGTCGGGATGCCCCATGTTCACGAGTTCATCGAGAGCACGTTTAATCACACCAAAACCGATTTCCGTGTGCGCCATCTCGCGGCCGCGGAACTTGAGGCGCAGTTTCACCTTGTTGCCATGGTCAAGAAACTGCTCGGCGTGGCGCAGCTTGGTGAAGAAATCATTCTCCGCGATACGGGCGCTGAACTCGATCTCCTTGATCTTGCTCGCTGTGGCCTTCACGTGGGAGTGCTTCTTCTGCTCCTCGTACACGTACTTGCCGAAATCCATGATGCGGCAAACGGGCGGCACCGCGTTGGGTGCGACCTCGACGAGATCGAGGCCGTACTGTACCGCCAGCTGGAGCGCTTTTTCCGTGGCCAGAATTCCGAGTTGGGTGCCTTCAGGGCTGATCACGCGAATCTGCGGGACCTTGATCCGATGATTGCGGCGGATGCTCGCAAATGGGTCGTTGTTGGTACGACGCTGATACTGACCGGGGCGGTTGCCGCTACCGGAGGAGGGGAACGAAGTAGCCATCAATAATTTGGTTGCTTGGATTTCAGGCGGGTAAACTTTTCAACAGGAAGCGGGAGGCTGACAACACCTATTTCGCGCAGTTTCAACAGTATCACAGAAACAATGGCTTTTTTGTGACTCCCGCCAGTTGCTGGCGCGGCTTAAACACTGAAGCTTTCGCCACAGGAACAGCTCGCCTTGGCGTTGGGGTTGGAAAATTTGAAGCCTCCGGCCACCATGCGATTGGAATAATCCAAGACCGTGCCCTTCAAGTACAACGCCGTCTTCGAATCAATCACCACGGGAACGCCGCCCGTGCGCACCAGAATGTCGCCGCGTCGGGGTTCGTTCGCAAAACGCAACTTGTAGCTCAGGCCGTTGCAACCTCCGCCGGTAATCGCGATGCGCAAAAAATCTCCCTGCTTTTCACGGGCGATAAGAGAGCGCGTTTTGACTCCAGCCGCGTCGGTGAGCTTCACGAGATTCTCGTTGCCTTCACGCACACCTTCGACGACAGGCATCGGCAAATTAGCGATTAGTGTTGGGTTTGCTTCGGACAATGACATCGCGCGCACTATCGCCTGGAACGCAACTTTATCAAGCGGTGCGCCACAGTGACCGCGTTGGCAAAGCTGCGCGGACTCGCCACTGCCTTGCCCGCGATGCCAAAAGCAGTGCCGTGATCTGGACTGGTGCGCACATGTTTCAGGCCGAGCGTGACGTTCACAGCCTCGTCGAAGTCGATCGTCTTCAACGGCGCGAGCCCCTGATCGTGATAGAGCGCGACGATCACATCGAATTCACCCCGCAACGATCGCCCAAAGATTGTATCAGAAGGCTCACTACGGGATAGTTTCGGGAATAGTTTCCTCAACCGGTTGAGTGCCGGGTCGATGATGTCGCGTTCCTCGGTGCCAAGCATGCCGCCTTCGCCAGCGTGCGGATTGAGCCCGCACACGCCGATCCGCGGCGACTCGATACCCTCGGCCCGGGCCAGTTCGTCGGCGGCGCGAACCGCGCGCTCGATATTTGGCTCTGTTAACTGCATCGGCACCTCGCGGAGCGGGATATGCCACGTCAACAATACGACGCGCAACCGGCCGCCGCAAAACGCCATCGTCGGTCCGCCGCCCCAGCGATTGGCAAAAAACTCCGTCTGCCCCGGGAACGCATAGCCGGCTTTTTGCAGCCAGCTCTTGCTCACCGGGCCCGTAACGACACCTGAAAATTCGCCCGCGATCGTTCCCGCCGCAGCGCGTTCCATCGCCGCAAGCGCGGCCTGAGCACCAGCCACCGACGGTTCGCCCAGCGTGGCGAGAAATTGTGCATCTCCGGCAGGCACCGGCTGCGCGCCATGCAGCGCCAGTTTAGCCAGCCAGCGCGTCGGCCCGATCACCGCAACGTCCTTTGCCTCTTCACGATGATCGGCCAGCCAGGACTCAATCACCTCCGGGCCAATTCCGGCCGGATCACCGCACGTAAAAGCCAGTTTACTCATCGGCAACTCCAACCGTCTTTTCTGCCCGGCGAGCACGGGCGAAACTGCGTTTGCCGCTCGTGAAAAACGCCAGGAAGCGTTTCGCCTCTGTGCTTTCAAAACCACCATTCGCCAGTGCCGAGGCCGCAATGCTGCGGATATTTCCCGGCGTAAAATACACCGCATGGAAGGCGCGTTTCAGTTCGACAATGGCTGCGCGAGGCACGCCCCGGCGTTTCAGCCCGATGAGGTTCAAGCCGATGACTGCATCGCGTTCCGCAACCATCACAAAAGGAGGAATATCGCGCGAGACCGAGGCGTTGCCGCTGATCATCACGCCTTCGCCAACGCGGCAGAACTGGTGTACGCCCACGCCGCCGCCGAGAAAGGTGTAATCGCCAATCGAAACGTGACCGGCCAGCATGGCGTTGTTGCCCAGCACGACATTTCTGCCAACGACGCAATCGTGGGCGACATGTACGTTGGCCATGAGAAAACATTCCTCGCCCACAACGGTGAAACCGCCGGGCTTGGTGGAACGATTGACGGTTACATGTTCCCGCAACGTCGTGCCCGCGCCTATCCGCACCCCCGAACCAGTCGTATGATTGAAATGCAGGTCCTGCGGGTCGCCGCCGATCACGGCGTAGGGATGCACAACAACCCGGTCGCCAAGAATGGTGTCGCGGCGAACGATTGCGCCTGCCTGCAAGTCGCAATTACTGCCGAGTTGCGCGTCGCGTTCGACGATCGCGGTGGGATGAATGGTGGTAGCCACGATTTCTAAAATTAGCGCTATCCGCCGGTTTAGCTCTCAGCGCGGCTGGACCGGCGCGTCGGCGCGGAAGAGGTCGGCAGGTCGAGCTGCGCCTCTTTCAACAAATCATAATTCTTCAAGATGCGCATGACCTGCAGCGTGTCGCTTTTGCGGTAGTTGCGGTTGATTTCAATCTTGTCGATCAGATCGAGCAGCATCGAACGAAACGATATAATCGCGTCTACGCCGCGTTCCTTGAGTACTTGCACACTTTGCGAGCGAAACGGTTCAGCCGTAGGCAGGCTGGGTAAAACGAGAATCTTGGTCAGCGCCCCACCTTCGCCCGTGTTTTCTACGTCATCCGCGTCGGCCGGGAAAAACCGCGTAGCTTGTTTGAGCACGTTTTCTTCAAGAAAGCGGAAAATCTCCGGAGAGTTCTTCATCATAGCCGGAGAAAAGACGTCGGTGTGCCAGCCCTTCACCGAGACCATGGCTCGATGCACGTTGACGAGTTCGTTGGAGAAAAGGAAAAAATCCGGTTTGCTCGCGCCACGCCGATAGGCCGGGTTGTAAACCAACAAATCGATCTCTTCGTCGCCCGTTTTGCGACGGGCCTGGACCTGGTACTTGCGCACCTGACGCACGAGGAATCCGTTTTGCTCGAAATACTCGCGGACAATACCTTCGTCTATGGCAGACATGGCAACAGCATCGGGGAGCTGACCGCAGGAATCGAGAATTTTCCCTCGTGCTTGAGGCGGCGGTGCGCCGGATCAGACAGCTCCAAGTTCGCGCCAGACCGACTCCACCAACAGTGGATCGATGCCGGATTGCGTGGCCGCTTCGCCGAGCTTTTTCAAAACGACAAAACGCAGGAGACCTCCGCGAACCTTTTTGTCGCGGGCCATCGCAGTCATCAGTTTTGCCAACGGCAACGGCTCGCGCAAACGCACGGGCAAAGCATGGGCAATTACGACCCAATCGACGCGCTCGACTTCTGCCGCAGTCAAAAAACCAAGCCGAGCCGAGAGCCGAGCTGCCGCCGCAAGCCCGACCGCCACCGCTTCGCCGTGCAGGTACACGCCGTACCCGGTGACTTGCTCGATCGCGTGGCCGAAAGTATGCCCGAGATTCAGCAGCGCTCGGCCCCCTTCCTTCGCGAGTTCGCGTTCGTCGGCTTCGACGACACGGGCCTTCAACGCACAGCACGTGCGAATGACAGCGGCGAGTTCAGGACTCGCAACGGTCAGCGGGGTACGTTCGAGCTGGCCGAAGAGTGCACCATCGCCCAACAACCCGGCTTTGATCACCTCGGCCATGCCGGCGGCAAATTCACGCGTCGGCAACGTTGCGAGCAGGCCGGTCGCGATGAAAACCGCCTTCGGCTGGTGAAAGGCGCCAACAAGGTTTTTCCCGGCTTTAAGGTTGATCCCGGTTTTTCCGCCAACGGAGCTATCGACCATCGAAAGCAACGTGGTCGGCACCTGGAAAAACTCGATGCCACGCAAGTACGAAGCTGCCGCGAAGCCAGCCAGATCGCCGATCACACCGCCGCCTAACGCAAAAAGCACACTGGTCCGGTCGACCCGCTGTTCGGCCAAAAAATCGAGTACCCTGCCGTATTCGCGAAGAGATTTTGTTTCTTCACCCGCCTCAAGCACCAGCGTCGGCGCTTCGCCGAACATCGAGCGCAGACCGTCTGCTTGCTGAGTCGCGACATTGCGGTCGGTGACGACGACGGCTTTGCGCCCCGATTGCGCGAGCGCATCGACCTCGGCCCGCACCGCGGCGCTCAAGTCCCGGCCAAAAAACAGCGAGTAACTTCGCTCGCCAAGATTCACGCGGAGGCTTTCGATCATGCAGAGGTTAAAACCGGTGAAACCCTGAGCGGTCAACCTTACGGTTAGGCAAAAACCGAGTAATTTGGCGTCAAACTGCCATTTCGTGGGTTCATTTCCGGCCTATTTTTGAGGGCGTTTTTGGCGTTTTTGCCGTGGATTCCTCAAAAAAGGCCCGTTCTTGGCGAAAATTCAATGATTGCATCATTTCGGAAACATCTTTTGAACGCGGCCCGAAGTTTTACTACTAAGAACTATCAGCTTTAACTCAACCCACGCAAATTTTGGACCTAAAACAGATCAAACTAATCATCGATTTGATGAAGCGCTCAGACCTGACCGAATTTGCGGTCGAAGAAGAGGGCTTTAAACTCAAGATCCGTCGCGGGACCAATGGCCTGCCGCTCGTTTCGACATCGCGGGGCTCAAACCCTCCTTTCGCCCCAGGATCTGAAGGCAGCGGACAAACCGCCTCGCCGTTGTCGCACGGCACGACCGCTCCGACCTCCGCCCCCACATCGGGTTCTGGCGAAGCCGCTGAGGAAGCTGGCATTATCTACGTCAAATCGCCCATGGTCGGCACCTTTTACGGCTCGCCTTCACCCGAGAGCAAAGCGTTCGTGGAAAAAGGCGCTAAGGTAACTGAGACCACGGTGGTCTGTATCATCGAGGCGATGAAGATCATGAACGAGATCCAAGCCGAGCTAAAGGGCACGATCCTCGAGGCCTTGGTCGAAAACGGCCAGCCGGTCGAATACGGTCAGCGTCTTTATAAAGTTAAACAAGGCTAAGCCCATTAACCACTAACGAACATCTTTCACCGTAAACTTGACGGTGATGGGTGCGGTTTAGTGGTTTTCTTATTTTTATGATTCAAAAGGTCCTCATCGCCAATCGCGGTGAAATTGCGCTTCGCATCGTCCGGGCATGCCGGGAAATGGGCATCAAGACGCTCGCCGTCTACTCCGAGGCCGACGTGCAATCGCTACATGTTCAGTTAGCCGATGAGGCGATCTGCATCGGCGGCCCGAAAAGCTCCGACAGCTACCTGCGCGCCGACCGCATCTTGAGCGCAGCCGAGATCGCAGACGTCGACGCGATTCATCCCGGCTACGGTTTTCTTTCAGAGAACGCCAAATTCGCCGAGCAATGCGAATCCTGTAACATCAAGTTCATTGGCCCAAAATCGAAATCCATCAAGATGATGGGCGACAAGGCGGTGGCCAAAGATACCGTAAGAAAAGCAGGCGTTCCGACCGTCCCCGGCAGCGACGGTCCGGTGGAAACTGAAACTGAGGCGGTCAAAATCGCGCGCAAGATCGGTTATCCCGTCATCATCAAAGCCGTCGCGGGCGGCGGCGGTCGCGGCATGCGCATCGCCCACAACGACGTTTCCTTCGCCAAGGAATATCACGTCGCACGCAACGAAGCGGAAAAAGCTTTCGGCAACGGCTCGGTTTACATCGAGAAATACATCGAGCGTCCGCGCCATATCGAGTTTCAGATCCTCGCCGACAGCCATGGCAAAGTCCTGCACCTCGGCGAACGCGACTGCTCGATCCAACGCCGCCACCAAAAGCTGATCGAGGAATCGCCGTCGCCCTTCCTTAACGCCGACCTGCGAAAACGCATGGGCAAAGCCGCGGTCAAAGCCGCCGCCGCAGCCGAATACGAGAACGCCGGTACCATCGAGTTCCTCGTCGATGCGAAGGGGAATTATTACTTTATCGAAATGAACACGCGTGTTCAGGTCGAACATCCCGTAACCGAGGAATGCACCGGCATTGATCTGATTAAACAACAGATCCACGTCGCCAACGGCTTGAAACTCGATTTCGACCAGAGCGACGTGACCTTCGACAAGCACGCGATCGAATGCCGCATCAATGCCGAGGATCCTGCGCGCAACTTTGCCCCGTCTCCCGGCACCATCGGGCTTTACTACGCGCCCGGCGGCCACGGCGTCCGCGTCGATAGCCATGCGTACAGCGGCTACACGATTCCCCCCTACTACGATTCGATGATCGGCAAACTGATCTGCTTCGGCACAACCCGCAAAGTTGCCCTCGAACGCGCCTATCGTGCTTTAAGCGAGTACCTCATCCGTGGCATCAAAACCACCATACCGCTCCACAAAGCGATTATGAGCGACCCGATCTTCATCGAGGGCAAAGCGACGACGGCCTACATGGAAGATTTTCTGAAACGCACGCCGCCGGATTTGTTCACCTAAGCGCAGTCGGCCCGGCCCGCATTCTAAATGATGCCGGCCCAAGCCTCAGTCCCCGCTTATACGGCGATTTTCGCGACAGGTTCGCAGAATCTTGCAACTTTTGCGCGTCTCTCGCTACTTAGGGGCATGCCTCCCAGCGATTTCACACCGCCCACCCGCATGGATGACCAGCCGGAGCTCGGCGATATCAAGATCAACCACGATGTCGTCGCGAGCATCGTGCGCCTGGCCGCCATGCAAGTTCCCGGAGTGGCCGGCGTCGGCGGCGGTCTGGCTGATGGCATCAGCGAGCTCTTTTCCAAGCGCGAAGCCGACAAACGCGGCGTGAAGGTGACCGAAGACGCCCGCGGAGATTACGCGGTCGAGCTCCGCATCGTAATCATCTACGGCACTGAAATCGGCCGAACCGCCTACGAGGTACAAGCCTCCGTGCGCAAACAGGTGATCGCCATGACTGACAAGGGCGTTTCCCGCGTGGATGTGATCGTCGAAGGTGTCCGCCTGCCTACTCCAGGCTCCACCACCAATGGCGACCGGCCGGACGATCTGTGGGCCGGAATTGTCACAACCGACTGAACCCAGCGCTGTGTCTCCGATTCTCGAATACTTCCTCAACGCGCCTGTCCTGGTGATCGGCCTGTGGGTCGCGCTCGGCGTCCTGGCCATCCTGTTCCTTCTGCGCCAGCCGCGCCTTCTGCTCGTCTCCAATGAGAGCGGACGTCTGCAAATCTCGCGGCACGCGCTGCACCGCCTCATCGAAACCTGCTGCCAGCAGTTACGCGGCGTCAGTTCCGCCCGGGCCCGCGTGGTCAAGCGCCGCGGTAAATTCAAAACTTACCTCCGCCTAAAGGTTCGTCCAGATGCCAAGATGGACGCGATCCAGGGCTATCTGGCGCAGGAAATCACGGACATTTACCGCCTCAATCTCGGCATCACCAACGTTGGTCCGATCGAGATCGAGGTCGTCGGCGTCGTCCCGGAAAACAAGGAATTCTGAAGTTTCCACAGAAGAGAATGTGGAACCCAGGAACGCTGGAACCGAATGATCGGCTTGCCTCATTTCCGATTTTCCTGGGTGGCAGACTGTCGCTGCGCTCGGTACCCCATTCCAAAGCCGTTACTGCGACGCGTTCTGTGACCTCTGTGTCCGCGCTCAGTGAGCTCTGTGACAAAACTCCGATTCTGAATCCTGCTTTGGTTGCCGCGCAGCCGCATTAGGTAGCTTCCCGGGAGTAAAAATCACTCCGGACGCGTCAGCATCAAATCAGCCCACTCGCCCATCAGTCGCGAGTCGCAGGCCCAATTTGGAACAAGCGTCGTAAATGCGGCCCGCACTTTCTCGATTTCCACGGCTAGAATACCGCTCATCACGAGCACACCTTGCGGCTTCATCGCACCAATCAGCAACGGCGCGAATTTTATCAGCACGTCGCCCAAAATATTCGCGAGCACGATGTCGGCAGACTCGGCTGGCAATCCAGCTGCCAGATCAGCCGTATCAAAACGAACGCGACCGGTCAGGTCGTTCAACGCGGCGTTCTCTTCACTCACGCGCACCGCCTCAGGATCGTTGTCGAACCCTGATACATCGCTAAACCCCAGTCTGACCGCCGACAACGCCAGTATTCCTGAACCACAACCAGCATCAACCACCTTGCCGGTCACGCCGCGAGTATCGGCCAGCGTTACCAGCCGCTCCGCGCAGAGGCGCGTTGTTTCGTGGTTGCCCGTGCCAAAAGCCAGCCCCGGATCGAGCCAGATCACCGCTTCACCGGCCGGCAGTTTAAATGCGGCCCGTTCCCAAATTGGAACCCAGTGCAACCGGCCAAAACGCGATGCCTTGAAATGAGCCTTGTAGCTGTCGCGCCAGTCCTGGTCGGCCAGCGGGCGAAACTCAGGTTCAGCCAGCGGTGCGACCGGCAACAGCGGCTGCAATTCGCTCCACGCTGATCGGGCGACCGTCTCGCTTTCGAACACGCCCAAGATCCACGCGCGATGCACGATCACGTCTTCGAGCAGGCTCCAGTTTTGCACGCCGTGCTCCAGCAAAAGCATGTCCACGGCTTCGCAGGCTGCTGCCGGGACTTCGGCTTTGAATTCAAAAAGGCTCATTTACCGCCAAGCAGACAAAGGTGCGTTCGCTCCCGCAACGCCAAATCCACGGCAGCCGCGGTAAATCTACTTCAGGCTCAGACGAGCGATCACCGCAGGCAACAGAGCGTGCTCGGCCGCGTGAATTTTCGCCTCGAGGGATTCAAGCGTATCATCGGTTTCGATACGTACCGGCGTCTGCTCGATGATCGGGCCGCCGTCCACCTCAACGCTGACATAATGAACCGTACAGCCGGTGATTTTCACACCGCGTCGCCAGGCCTGGCCGATGCCGTCCAGCCCGGCAAAGCTCGGGAGCAGACTCGGGTGTAAATTGATAATCTTGCCCGCGAAGGCTTCGATAAGTCGCGGTTTCAGGATTCGCATGAATCCGGCTAGCACGACCAAACCGGGTTCCAGCTTCGAGATTTCCTCGATGTAGCGGTTCTCGCCGGCGTCATCGAATTTCGTCTTGAAAACGCCTGGATCGAGAAACCGCGCCGCTACGCCGAACTTCTCTCCATGCGCTAAAATTCCGGCCTCTGGCTTGTCGGCAAAAATCTGCACCACACGGCCCTGCCCCAGCTGCCCAGCAACCTGCGCGCGCAAAATTGCCTCTGCATTGCTGCCGCGACCAGAACCAAGAATAACGATCTTCATGCAGTGAGGATTAGCCGCTGGTCTTTGCAGAGCCTACAAAAAAATGCATGGCCCGGGTTCGGACCAGAGCAAGAGACCGGACCCTCACTCCACTTTGCTGATCTTGCGCGAGCCGAAGTCCGGCCCTCGGCTTGACGTTTTGCTTGTTCCGCTATTTCGGCAACGACGGCCGGGCACTTGCTCACCGGGAGTGTCTTGGGCGGACAGATTGTTTTGGAATCCGGTGGAGAAAATAGAGAACGACAATTGCACCCAGATAAGGGACGCTGGGTGAACCACCACCGCCGCCGCTGCTCCCGGATGCGCCACCCGAACTCGAGGAGGACGAACTTGAGCTACTGGAACTGGATGAAGATGAACTGGAGGAACTGCTCGACGAGCTACTCGATGAACTTGAACTACTGGAGGACGAGGAAGCCGTCGAAATCGTGAGCGTGGCAGCGTTGCTGGTGACTACTCCGCCCGGGCTCGTGACCGTTACAGCGTAGTTGCCTGCATCAGCAGTGGATACGCTGGTGAGGCTGAGTGTGTCTTTTGTGGCACCGGGGATCGCGTTGCCGTCCTTGAGCCACTGATACCCGTAAACAAGGCCGTTCGAGGCAGTGACGGAAAAGGTCGAGGTGCTGCCCACTGCGGCTGAGGTTGGTTGCGGAGCGGCGCTAATCGTGGGGAGGACGGCGGTTCTTGCATCGAGCAACCAGCTGTATTGCGGACCCCAAAATGCATCGTGATTGTTGGTGTGGTCTGCCAACGGCATGGTCACCATCTGGCGCGCGCCGGTGAGGAGATTGTAAGTAGCGTACACGCCTGGCGAGGGCACGGTCGTGTCGATGAGTCCCACAGCTGCCAGCACGGGACAATGAATCCGTTGCGCGAAATTGGTGACGTCGTAGTACCGCGAAGTCTGCATGACTTTCGTAAGATCGCGGTCCCAAGCCTGCCACGCCCAAACGGGCCAGCCGGGCTGGCGGCCAACGTCGAACCCGGCCTGATCACTTCCCGCAGGCACTTCGGCAATCGCAGCAGTCACTTTGGGATGGAGTGCCGCGGTAACAAAAGCCTGAAGTCCGCCCTGGCTGCCGCCCATGACGACGAGGGTTTGTCCATTCCAGTCTGATCGCGTGGTCAGATACTCCGCCGCCCGATGGCAGGCGAGGTACATGCGAAGAAAATAGCTGGTGTCGCGGCTCTCATTGCCGATGTGCGGATAGTTGTTGAGACTCCCGTTGGTGAGGGCCTGATAATAGGCGTCGGTATCGATGGGATTGATATCGTGAGCCTGGGTGTTGAGCACCAGCCAGCCCTCAGCCGCGTGCCCGGTGGCCCAGCTCTTTTGCAGACTATACACTCCCGCCCACTGCACGATCAGCAGTGCTGGGAATTTGGTGCCGGTCGTGGGCCGGGCCAGCTGACCCCGCACATGGGTTCCGTTCACGCAATCGAGGCTGACCGTGTAATAGTCCACGCCTGCTCGGTCGGAGACGCCAGCGGTAACAACCGGGTTGATCGGCACCGCATTCAGCAAGTCGATTTTCGACTGCCAGAAGGTGTCGAAATCATCAGGACGCGCGGCAGCGGGTGTGATCTGTTCGGGTGACACAAGAGCGCCGCCGTAGGCTTTGATCGCTGTGCTGGAGGCGTCGGTGCCGTCCACTTCAAGCAGGAGCCAGCCCGGCTGACTCATCGTGGCGGATAGAGTGGCCTGTCCGTTGGTTAGGGCGAGCGAACCAGACTGCACCGTGGTAACTGCGCCCGTTTTGATGGTGTAGGTGGGATTGGTGAGGCTCGCGGGGCTGGCGACTTTCACCACCCAACGAACCGTTTCGCCTGTCTGGTAGAGACCGTTGCCGCGCTCTGGGGTGATCGAGATTGTCTGCGCCGGGAGAGTGCTGGTTAATGCAAAGGCGACAAAGGCAGGGACGAGGAATTTCAGGGACATGGGTGACTGAGATGGAAGAGGAGGCTCGCAACGAGCCCGGAGCAAAGGGTGGACGGACAGGGGTAAATCCAAGTGGGGAGCGCGGGCCAAAATGAAGGAGGAGCGCTGACCTAACTTGAAAGGCGTAGTTTCAAGGGCGCTGAGTTAGTAACTTCAAGAGCGATGTGCTATCTCTTTGGTTGTAGTAGGATCAAGCCACTGGGTTTCGTAGGGCGCGGAACAGCGAAGCTCGAAACCAATGAAAGCCACCCCCTCCACTATTGAAGAGCCCGACGAGCTGAAGACGCCAGGTCCCGACTCTTGGCTTTTGCCGGGGAGTTTGTAGGTGGCGCGCCGGTTGCGCCACGTTGCAAGGCAAGCTCGCAACCTACAGCGGCAAATGAAATGTATGCCCGCGCCGAGCTCACACGTCGCCCGCGGCCTTTATCTTCGCAATCAGATTGGTCGTGCTGAAGCCGGGAAGAAACGGCAGAAAGCGGATCTCTGTGCCACATTTTTCAAGCGCGGCGCGCTCGTCGGGATCGAGTTTTTCCAGAGTGTAGTCGCCGGCCTTGCAATAAACGTCGGGCTTGAGCGCGAGGATTTCGGCCGTGAGCCGCTTGTTTTGAAAAACCACAATGCCATCGACAAACCACGTAGCGGCGAGCGCGTAGGCACGGTGTTCCTCGGTCTGCACCGGACGGAACGGCCCTTTGAGCTGGCGCACACTCGCATCGCCGTTCAGCGCGATAAAAAGTGCATCACCAAAACCACGCGCTTTCTCCAAATAATACAGATGACCGGTGTGCAGCAGATCGAAAACGCCGTTGGTCAGCACCACGCGCTTGCCTGCAGCCCGCAGGCTTTCACGGGCCGCAACCGCAGCGTCGAGTGAGGCAAAGAGCTTGGGATTGGGGAGAACCGACATCGGGGAGGCTAATCTGAAACTCAGGAACGCTGGAAAAGGAGACGAATCAATAACTCAGAAAACAGCGATAAAGCGCCTCGAGTCGAATGGTATTTTCCAGCCTTCCTGAGTTCCAGATTATGTATCCTGTTTAGAAGAACTTTTTTGCTTTTTCGAAAAAGGTCTTGGATATCGGTTCGTCAGCGTCACCGCTGAGGAGCGCGAACTCTTCGAGCTTTTTGCGCTGTTCCGCGGTGAGTGCGGTTGGCACTTCGACATGCATGCGCACCAGCTGGTCACCGTGACTGCTTCCGCGCAGGCTGGGCATGCCCTTGCCTTTGAGCCGGAAGGTCGTGCCGCTTTGCGTACCAACGGGGATCTTCAGCGAGGCTTTGCCGGAGAGCGTGGGAACCTCAATCGTGCCGCCGAGCGAGGCCAGGGTGAACTTGATTGGGATTTCGCAAAACAAGTCGTCCCCCTGACGCTCGAAGACTTCGTGTTCCTTCACGGAAAGCACGATGTACAGATCTCCCGCCTGACCGCCCGAGGCACCCGCTTCGCCGTTTCCGACGGAGCGCAGCCGCGAGCCAGTATCAACGCCAGGGGGGATACGGACGTTGAGTTTGGTGTTCTTGGCCACACGACCTTCGCCGCGACAAACGGTGCAGGCTTTCTCAACTTTAGAACCCGCGCCGCCACAGGTCGGGCAAGTCTGCGTAAACGTGATGATGCCGCCCGAGCGGCGGATTTGGCCCGCGCCACGACAGGTCGGACACGTGACGCGTTTCGATCCGGGTTCAGCGCCCGAACCGTCGCAATGTTCGCAGGTGACGGCTTTGCGGAACGAAATTTCTTTTTCCAAGCCGCGCGCCGCATCTTCGAGCGTGATCTCGAGATCATAGCGCAGATCAGAACCATCGCGTCCGCCATCGCTGCGTCCGCCGCCGCCGAAGAATTCTTCGAAAATGCCACCGCCGCCACCACCACCGCCGCCACCGGCACCGCCGAAGACTTCGCGGAAGATGTCGAAGGGATCGTGAAAACCGCCGCCACCGCCGCCGGGACCGCGCTGCCCCACTCCGCCCTGCTGGAAAGCGGCATGGCCGTACCGATCGTAGGCCGCACGTTTCTGCGGGTCTTTCAAGACCTCGTAAGCCTCGGAAATCTTTTTAAAAGTTTCCTCTGCTTCCTTGTTACCCGGGTTTTTGTCGGGGTGATACTGAACGGCTTTTTTCCGATAAGCTTTCTTCAGTTCTTCTTCGGAAGCGCCTTTTGCCACACCGAGCAATTCGTAGTAATCTTCTTTGGCCATGTTGAATAAAAGAGAAGGCAATGCCGCGGATCAAACCGGCGGCAAAGACTTAGGCTTTGGCCTCCGGCTTGACCGAACCACTCGAGACCACCACAGAGGCCGGCCGCAGCAGACGTCCGTTGAGGCTATAACCGATCCGCACCACCTGGAGCACCGCTCCGTCCGCCACCGTGTCGCTGGGCTGGGAGGCAATTGATTCGTGCTGGTTGGGATCAAATTTTTGGCCGGCCGGATTGATCTCCTTGAGGCCGTGATTGGCGAGCGAGGTTTTGAGCTGCTCCAAAACCATGCCGATACCGCCAACAAGATTCTTCAAGTCGGCATTCGGCGCCTTGGCGGCGTTGAGGCCGAGCGAAAGATTGTCGAGCGCCGGCAGCAAGTCCTCCAGCACGCGGCCAGCGGCAAACTGGCGCAACTCGTCCTTCTCGCGCACCGTGCGGCGGCGGAAATTTTCCAGGTCCGCCATGGCGCGCAGATAATGATCCCGGTTGTCCGCCGCGGATTTCTTTGCGGCTGCAAGCTCTTCCTCCGGACCGGGCACGGGTGCCGGCGCAGGTTTGGCCTCCTCGCTCTTGGCAGGAGCCGGAATCGGCAGGCTTGAGTCATCCACGGCCGGGTTTTCGCCGGCTGGCGCTACGGCCGAAGGATCGGCCACGTTGGGCTTAAGGGTGTCGGATTGGTCAGACGCGGTCATGGTGAACCGCGGAGTAAACTATGGCTTCGGCGTTTCTTCAAGTTTCTCGACAACCGTTTTTAAAGGGTCCTCAACCGGTGCATCGGGCTTCTTTTTGGCAACGGGCTCTTCCTCGGCTTTCTTGGTGA
>Ga0302294_10000241_pt1 | contig 16902 bp, 16 predicted proteins | sample III_Fen_N2_3_FD_194550 | JGI IMG/M metagenome (GOLD analysis project Ga0302294, IMG submission 194550) | Peat permafrost microbial communities from Stordalen Mire near Abisko, Sweden - III_Fen_N2_3 | ecosystem: Environmental > Terrestrial > Soil > Wetlands > Permafrost | place: Sweden: Abisko...
TGAAACATTCTAGATGGTAGAGGCGGGCCACCAGGCAATTCAGGTATATATGCGAGCAAAGGTCGCGGACGTCCCAGCGCCTTTGCCTCTTTCAGTATGGGTTGCGCTTCATCGGCGACCCTGGCTTGTGCACCGCCTCAGTCTTCCATCTTAATATCCTTGTTGCGATGACGCGGACAACCCGCGCGCAACCAGGCATAGATGAACCGGTCGAGATCACCATCGAGTACGCCTTGCGTGTCGCTCGTCTCCGAGCCCGTGCGCAGATCCTTAACCATTTGATAGGGTTGGAGCACGTAACTGCGGATCTGGCTGCCCCAGCCGATTTCGCCCTTCTCGCCGTAGAATTTTTCCATCTCGCTGCGCTGCTCGTCCTGCTTCTTTTCGTAGAGACGCGCCTTCAAAACGTTCAACGCACTTGCACGGTTTTTGATCTGCGAACGTTCGTTTTGGCAGACCACCACGATGCCCGTCGGAATATGCGTGAGCCGCACCGCCGAGTCCGTCGTATTGACGCCCTGGCCACCCTTGCCGGATGAACGGTACACGTCCGTGCGCACTTCGCCCTCTGGAATCTCGATTTCGATTTCGTCGGTGATCTCCGCCACCACGTCGATCGCGCAAAACGACGTGTGACGCCGTTTATTCGAGTCGAACGGACTGATGCGCACCAACCGGTGAACACCGCGTTCCGCCTTCACGTAGCCGTAGGCATTCTCGCCCTTGATCACCATTGTAGCCTTGCTGATGCCGGCCTGGTCGCCCACCTGCACGTCCTGCACGTCGACCTCGAAGCCTTTGCGCTCCGCCCAACGGTTGTACATACGGAAAAGGATGTCGGCCCAGTCATTCGCCTCGGTGCCGCCCGCGCCGGCCTGGATGGAAAGGATCGCGTTGTTCTTGTCGAACTGCCCGCTGAGAAACGACCCGATCTCCAGCTTGTCGAGTTCGACGACCAATCCCTCGACAGTCGTGTCGAGTTCCTTGGCGTACATCTCCTGTTCGGATCCCTCGGCCGCTTCCACCAACTCGCGCATCACGTCCATGTCGGCGAGCTTCTTATTGAAGTCCACGAGGCCACTGATCGCGCGCTTCAGTCCATTGACCTTCGCGATGTGCCGCTGGGCTCCCATCTGATTATCCCAAAACGTAGGCGCGCCCATCTGGGCCTCGAGCGCCTCTATTTCCCGCTGTTTTTGTTCGACGTCAAAGATACCTCCACAGATACCCCGCGCGCTTCTTAATGTTCTCGATGTGGGAAAAAGTTTCGGGAGCGATCATGTTTGTAAGGGTTAATGGCCGCGTAATCCCCTCCCCGGCGCAAGCGGAAAGTACGAACTTCAAAGCAAACAGCGAATGGGGAACGCAGGAAGACGGAAACGAGCCTGGATATCCGCGGTGGAATGGGCACTCCGCTGCCCGTTTATCCGTAACTAATACACTCCGAACCTTTGAACACCAAGGACGCAAAGACCACGACGATGAAAAGCCGGCCTACAAGCAGACCCTCAAGGCAGGCATAACCTCACGCGCAGCCGACCTCTTCCGGCTTTTGCTTCCTTCGCGCTTCGTGTTCAAAAATCCGACAACCTCACCGTCGCACGAAAACACCTTGCCCCGCTACCTCTGTCCGGTAGTGCTCTCGAACGCGGTTCACGAAGACATTTGCTCGAGCGATGATCCAAGGTGAATGGAAGCGTTTGAGATGAGAACCTGCGACCAAACCCTGACATGAAACGCGTCCCCTTCCTTTTTCTCTCATTGTTGCTTTTAACTGGTTCGCTCGTCGCCAGTCAGGTCGAGGAATTTTGCGCTCAGTTCGCGGCCGGGGCCGAGGTTCGTGTGTACCGCGGTTTCCCCGAGCGCGGATACGACAAAAGCCTCTACGAAGCCGCCCAGAAGGCCGGGTGCATCACACTGCTCGGTCAGGTGTTTTATCCCGAGCTCAAGACGCTCAACGAAAAGGACACCACCGACTGGCTTGCGCAGGCGACCAGCTCCGCCAGCTATTATTCTCCCGCAAGCTCAGACGAAAAATTCCACGCCGATCTCGGGTTCTGGTGTGTCACGCTCGACCACAAAAACGAAGCCTACTGCCTCGTCTCATTTGGGACTTCGCGAGTCCATTTTTGGGTCACAGGCAAAGAAGTCACCGCCGCCATGACGCTTGAACTGGAAACCCTCTACCGCGGTCTCCTCCAGCGTGTTTTTGACCAAGAGCTAAACGCAGAGAAAGCCGGGCCAGCGCAAAGACCGTGAATTGATCAGGAACTCGCGGACGCTGGAAAATACGGCCGGGGCAAAGGGGAAAATCAAAACCCTCGCGCTCCAATCCGTGCCGACTGCGGTTTAACTTTCGTTGTCGTCGCCTTCGGACGGTCGTTCGAGTTCCTGGCGGCATTCGTTCATGACGCGCAGCCAGATCTCACGCAGGTCGAAAAGGCGGGGCCGCGCATCCTGGCAAAAATGCCCCAGCGCACGCGATACATTGGCGGCACGGTCGTCGAGCAACGCGAGTGTTTGGTTGAGTTCGCGCAGTGCCCTTTTGAGCAGGCTGATAGCCATGGCGAAGTCACCGAAGTCGAGCGCTTGCACCGCCAAAATTGCCTGCTCTTCACCGCGATAAAGCGACGTCTGCAAAGCGATCGCGAGCGTTTGCGGGACTTTTGCGTTGTCGGTGGCGATGCGTTCCCATGCACGCTTCAGGCTGAGGAAAATCGCTTTGGTTGCGATAAAAACGGGGCTCTTGTGCAGCGTATAGGGCTCGGCTTTATAGCTGGCCTCGTCCTGTGCTTCAGTTTCTTCCTCTTCAGTGCCATCGTCCTCCATCGAAACGCTTTCGCTGGTCCAAACGCCTTCGTCCCAATGCATGAAATGGGCGACTTCATCGATGCGTTCTGGATGCTCCCGGAGTTGTTCGTAGAAGGCGAGATAGCGGTGAAGCACGTCGTCCTGCTCACGCAAGTATTGCTCCCAATCAAACTCGTTCCACGCGAGATCGCCGCGCTCATCCCAATCGTTTTCTGAAGGAGTGTCTGGATCGAAATTGCTCATCAAGGAGTGGCTGGAGCCGTGGGGTTAAGCTGCTTTCGTTTGCCTAGAATGCAACGCAAAATGCCCGTGCGCAAATGACAGATGTCTGTTTTACGGATTGAATCCCAGGCGGGCCGCCCGTAAGTTTTTCTTTCCACGCTATGTCTGAAGTTCATCACGAAACTGTGTTTTTTTCCGGCCGGGTTCAAGGTGTCGGTTTTCGTTATACGACGCTTCAGGTGGCGAAGGAGTTTGAGATTTCCGGCTTGGTACAAAATATGGCCGACGGTCGGGTCTGCTTGGAAGCAGAAGGCGCGCCAGAGACGATCAAAGCTTTTGTGACCGCAGTCGAAGAACGCCTTCACGGTTATATCCGTAAGACCGAGCGACAAGGGGCGAAACGCCCCGCCCAGTTTGTTGGCTTCACGATCCATTGATCGACGTAAGTCACTAAAGGATAAAGGCAAGTAGTAGCATTGTGCAAAAATCGCTTGAACTTCGGCCTTTTGTTATGAATGTAGATGGACTAAGTAAACTTAATGAGCACCGACAACCTTTATCCGATCTTCGAGCGTGTGCTCAGCCGCTCTGAAAAAGAAAAGAAGCTGCACCAGCGCGCAAAGGTTATCTGGCTCTACGGCCTGTCGGGTTCGGGCAAAAGCACGCTCGCCATCGGGCTGGAGCGGCAGCTCCACGCGGAAGGCTTCACGACCGAACTACTCGACGGCGACAACGTGCGTACCGGGCTGAATCGCGGCCTCGGTTTCAGTGAGGACGATCGCCGGGAAAACATCCGCCGTGTTGCCGAAGTCGCGAAGCTCTTCGTGCAAGCGGGCGTAGTGACGCTCTGCTCCTTCATCACGCCGACGCGTGCGTTGCGCAGCCAGGCCCGCGCCATCATCGGGGCCGAAGATTTTATCGAGATTTACGTCAAAGCCTCCTACGAGACTTGCGCGTCTCGCGACCCGAAAGGTCTCTACGCAAAGGCGAACGCTGGGGGCGTCAGCCAGTTTACCGGGCGCGACTCAAGCTTCGAGCCACCGGAAACAAGCGAGGGCGTCCTCGTCATCGACACTGAGGCCGAATCGGCTGACGCAACGCTGAGGCGGCTTCACCTGCTGGTCTTGCCGCATATCAAAATTACATGAGTTCGTATAATCTCACCCACCTTGCACAACTGGAACACGAGGCGATTTTCATCATGCGCGAAGTCGCCGCGCAATTCGAGCGACCGGCTCTTTTGTTCTCCGGCGGAAAAGACTCCATTGTGATGGTTCGGCTCGCGCAAAAGGCTTTCGCCCCGGCGAAACTCCCCTTCCCGCTTGTCCACATCGACACCGGCCATAATTTCCCCGAAGCGATCGAGTTTCGCGACCGCCTGGCGAAGGAACTCGGGGCCCGGTTGATCGTGCGCTACGTCGAGGACTCGATCAAAGCCGGCCGGGCGGTTGAAGAGAAAGGCCTTAATCCCTCGCGCAACGGACTCCAGACCGTGACGTTGCTCGACACCATTGAAGAGCTGAAGTTTGACGCCTGCCTGGGCGGCGCCCGTCGCGACGAAGAAAAAGCCCGGGCCAAGGAACGTTTCTTTTCGCATCGCGATGAGTTTGGTCAGTGGGACCCGAAGAACCAACGGCCCGAACTCTGGAATCTATTCAACGGCCGTAAAAACCACGGCGAACACTTCCGCATTTTCCCGCTTTCCAACTGGACCGAGATGGATGTGTGGCAGTACATCACCCGTGAGAACATCCCGCTGCCGCCGCTCTATTTCTCGCACGAGCGCGAGGTGGTGAACCGCAACGGTAATCTTCTGGCAAATACACCTTTCATCACGCTTCTGCCGGGTGAGAAATTTGAAAAACGCATCATCCGGTTTCGCACCGTTGGCGACGCCACCTGCACCGGTGCGGTGGAATCCACGGCTTCGACTTTGAGCGATATCATTCAGGAAGTTGCCTCTGCTCGTCAGACCGAACGCGGCACACGCGCCGACGACAAACGCTCTGAAACCGCCATGGAAGACCGCAAGAAAGCGGGATATTTCTGAGAAATCCCAAAGGCCAAACTTACAAACGCCAAACCAAACCATTTAATACAAACCTAAGATTCTCACCCACCGCAGGCAGCGTTTTTTGGACGTTTGGCTCTTTGGGTTTTGAGATTTAATGAAAATGTCTGCTTCAGCTACCGACACGAATTATCTTTCCATGGACCTGCTCCGCTTCACCACCGCGGGCAGTGTCGACGACGGCAAATCCACGCTCATCGGACGCCTGCTCTACGATTCGAAGGCAATCTTCGAAGATCAGCTCGATGCCATCGAACGCGCGACCGAGCAGCGCGGCGAAGAGCACCTGAATCTCTCTCTGCTCACCGACGGCCTTCGCGCTGAGCGCGAGCAAGGGATCACCATCGATGTCGCCTACCGCTATTTTGCCACTCCGAAGCGCAAGTTCATCATCGCCGATACTCCCGGCCACATCCAATACACGCGCAACATGGTGACCGGCGCCTCGACCGCCAATCTCGCCATCATCCTGATCGATGCGCGCAAAGGTGTGATCGAACAGACCTGCCGCCATTCGTTCATCGCCTCCCTGCTGCGCATCCCGCACCTCGTCGTTTGTGTGAACAAAATGGATCTGGTCGATTTCAAGCAGGAGGTCTTCGACGAGATCGTGGAGAAATTTTCCGCCTTTGCGTCGCGCATGGAAATCGCGGATGTGAAATTCATTCCGATCAGCGCGCTGCATGGCGACAACGTGGTCGATAAATCCGAACGCATGCCTTGGTACAAAGGTGCGTCACTGCTCTACACGCTCGAAACCGTTTACATCGGCAGCGACGCCAACCACGTCGATCCCCGTTTCCCGGTACAGACCGTGATCCGGCCCAACTCGACCGAGCACCACGATTTTCGTGGCTTTGCCGGGCGCGTGGCGGGTGGTGTATTCAAAGTCGGTGACGAGGTATTGGCTCTACCGTCGGGTTTTGCTTCGCGCATCAAATCATTGCACAGCTCCGACGGTGAAACGCAGGAGATCTTTTCGCCCATGTCCGCCACGATCACCCTGGAAGACGAGATTGATATTTCACGCGGTGACATGATCGTGAAGCCCCATAATTCGCCGCACATCAGCCAGGACGTCAAAGCGATGATCTGCTGGTTTTCGGAGAAAAAGCTTCAACCAAACGGCAGGTACATCCTCCGGCATACGACCAAAGAAGTGAAATGCGTCGTCAAGACCGTGCGTTACAAGGTCGACATCAACACCCTTCACAAGATCGAGACGGCGCCAGAAATCGGCATGAACGACATCGGACGCGTACACCTGCGCACCGCGTCGCCCTTGTTCTTCGACGGCTACCGTCGCAACCGGAACACCGGCAGCCTAATCCTCATCGACGAGCATACCAACGCCACCGTCGGTGCAGGCATGATTCTCTGGCCCGATGTGAGCGAGACCACCCCTCCATCGCAGTTTGTCGAAATGGGCGGGCTTTGATCAAAAACCCGCAAGCCGGTCTGCGCTCATTTGAAACCTTCCGCTAACGAGCTGGGCACTCCCAACTAGGCCTAGGCAGGGATCTTTCTTCGTTCTCTTTATCTTTCTCGTTTCCCTCAAAACCGCGGGAAAACGATAAAAACGAAAGAGAATGAGAAAGATTAGCTGCCCCGCGTTCGCCGCAGTCGACATCGCCGAAACCAGCCTTATCGCCAGTTTTCAAGGCTCACCAGCTGCGGATCGAAATAAGAATCTCCGGGCCTTCCATGCCAGGGCCGGAGAGGATTTCTCCGCCGTGAAGACGAATGATTTCCTTGGCGATGAAAACGCCGATCCGGCCGTGGCTGGGGATTGAGCCTGGTTCCGGTAAGGGCACGACGCCTTCCAGCTCGAGCTTTTCGCCCTGAATGGCGATGAGCGCGGTGAGCTGATCGCCTTCGCCCGAAGCGCGCAACTGGACCGCAAGGCCACGCTTGCCGAGCTCCGGCCGGTTTTCGACCACGCTGTTCAAGATCGCCTGCAATCCAAACTCAACCAGCGTCGGTACGACGTTGAGCGCGATCGCCTGCGTTCCGGCGTCGACCGCGACATCCATTTTTTGCCCGAGCTCTTGCAAGAGGTTGCGCAGATCGGCCGGCTCGGGATCGACTTCGCGAAAAGTGGGAATCGATGCCAGGTGCCGGTTGATGGTTTCGAGATTGCCGATGTCGCGCTTGATCGCAGCCAGCAAAATTGGCGAGTTTGTCTCTGCGCCTGGGTTGTGGCGAAGCGCAAGCAGCGACACGAGCGAGTTGCCCAGCTCATGATTCAAGGTCAGAGCGAGGTCGTGGAGCAACGTGAGCCGGTCGAGGCGGTCGCGATGGTTGCGTTCGCGCAGCTCGGCGCTGGCATCTTCCCAGCATACCCAGACACAGCCGTTTTCCGCGATGATGCCGGCGTTGACGCGATAGGGTTGATGCGCGTTGGGCAGGATGCGCTTTGTATCATGCGACTGTTTCGCTTCACCGGCCACGGTGCGCACGATCAGCGGCAGATGTCGCGGCGGCACTTCATCCGGATCGAGAATGAGGAGATTTGGGAAATACTTTTCCCCCGCCTGCCAGCGGGCCTGATGACGCGTCAAGCGGTCGACTTCACTCGAACGCGCCAGAAACTGGCGGAGCAGCCGCGCAAAGAAAACCATTCTCGACCGGTCCGCGGCGTCGTACGGCTGGCCGTCATCACGGACGCCCAGCGCGATCAACCCGAGCAGACGGCCGTTGTCGTGGATCGGGACAATCAGGCGCGCCGACCAGACCATCAGCCGATGCCGCACCGCCATCTCCGACATTGGGTCAGGCGAACCCGGCCATTCCACACCATCCAGCACTGCCGGGTATTTCGCCAGATACCCCACCAGGGCATCGTCGGCCGGACAGGCAAAATCACCGCGGTCCGCACGGAATCCAGCGTCGTCCGGCAAAAAGAAAAGCACATAGGACGCGTGCAGGAAATGCCGCGCCGCCCGCCGGAATTCCTCGAGCAAACGCTCGCGCGAGCCGATGTGTTCCACTGCGGCTTCCAGAAGATCCCAAATGCCCGTCGCATCGGCCCAGCCAGATGGTCGCATCGGCGGACGCGAACCTTCGGAACGTCGAGCCTTCTCGGCCAAAACCTCAACCGCGGCCAAACGCTCAGCGATCTCCTCAACCAATGGTAAGAACTCAACCAGGCGTGTACGACTGTCTTCGTAACTCAACAGAATCCGCGCCCGTCCGGACAGTCGCGCCTGTTCGTAGGGCATGCTGCCCGGTTCGCCGACAAAGATCGTAGGGCATTTTTCCAACCCTGAGGGCAGCCGCTGGCTAGCTGCGGCATCGAGCACCACCACGACCGGAACGCCCGCCGGCAACGGCGAGGGCAACGCAGTGTCCTTCAACGTGACCACCGAACGTCCGACCGGAACCGCGGCCCACCACACGCGCAGTAGGTCGGGATCGTCGGTTGCTAGATAGAGGGTCGCTGACATGGAAGATGGATGCGAAACGTCGCTCCGTATCCGGTGACAGGCGGATCGGCCGCGATGCTGGCCTGAAGACTAGATAGCATGTCTTTGCAAATTGCTAGCCCTAAGCCAAAACCACTGGATTTTGTCGTTTGGAAGGGCTGGAAGAGGTGGGACCAGACCTCGTGAGCGATGCCGGGGCCATTATCCGTCACTATAATTTCCACATAATCAGCATGTTTCGTTGTTTCCAAGCGTATCCAGCGGTCTCCATTTTTCTGCTCTTGGGCCTGAATCGAATTAAAGCAGAGGTTCAGAAGAACCTGTTTCACCGCGTTTGGGTCGGTTTTTACCAAGTCCGAGGTGGCTCTAAAGTCGGTGATCAACCTGACACCTTTGTCGTCCGCTTTGGCCGCCACCAAGTCCACGCAAGAACTCAGGACCGCATGAACCTCAACATTGCTGGCGATCAACACCCGCGGCGACGACAGGTCGAGCAGTTGCTCCGTCAGCCGGTCGATTCGTCCCACCTCATCGCCGATCAAACGGAAAAATTTATCCCGAAAAGCAGCATCCTGATAATGATCCGGCAGGAGCTGGACGAAGGTCTTGATTGATACGAGCGGATTGCGGATCTCATGCGCGATGCTGGCACCGAGCATGCCAACCGTTGCGAGCTGTTCGGCATGCTGCGTCTGCTTCAAATACCGGGCGCGCGACAGCGCCGTTTCGATCGTGCCCACCACATCCATCAGCTGCGTGATTTCAGGATGGGTAAACGGTCTCTGCGTACGTGGCAGGTCGAGCGCGATGGCGAAGGAAATCGCCGGTCCCGCATTGGTCACAACCACGGCAAAGTGATGTTCCTGCAGAAATGCTTCGAGCAATTCACGACCCGCAACGGCCTTCTCCCGCTCCAACCGTTCCGGTGTCAGCCAGCGCAGCGATTGCAGCGACTTCACCGCCGGCGCATTGATGGGCAAATCCAGTCCCCCGCCCACCAACCGGCTCCGCGAACACATCATGATCACAGCGCGCCCAGACTGAGTCCGGTCCTTCAACACACGGATAAAAGCATTCTCCAACGCTTCGGGTTGCAGATCCTTCCGGGCCACCCGGTGGATGGCGCGCCGCAGCTGCGTGAGGCGCGCGTTCCGGGGAAACACGCTCTTCAACCACGGGTGCATCTCTGCCGCAAACCACAATCCAGCCGCCAGCGACAAAACATAAGCAGTGCCGCTGTGGACGAATTGCTGGGCCAGTTGCTGCACGCTCCACGCAATCAAAACCACACAACCGACCAGGGTCAGCCGCTCAAACACGGCGGACAGGATATGCCTGGCGTCGAGTACCTGCGTCGAGGTCAGCGCCCAGACCGTGCCGATGAACAAACCCACAACCGATAGAGGCATCAGCTCGATGACTACCGGTTCCTGCAGCCAGCCGCCGAACCCGATCGAAAGCAAAGTCACCAGCGTGGCCAGGGTCCCTCCAAGCAGAAAATTCTGAAACTCCATGCGACGAACCCCGCGCACGCCCTGCATTTTGGCGACCGCCAGCACCACAAACGCGACATTCGCCCCGGCCAGGGTCACCATGTATCCGTAGCTCCAATACCCCATCGGCGACAGGGCTGAGGCAGCCGCGATGGCGCCTGATCCCGCCCAAAGCGCCATCAGTCCACCAAATGCCAGCCAGCCGCTGCAATGCCACAGGCGTTCACGCCATGATGCCTTCGGGTGAATGATGGTATCCATCACGAGCCAGGCGTGGGTGGGCATCAGCGCCATCAACACCGCCGTAAACCGCAGCCAGTTTTCGCTCCCGCTCCCAACCGCCATAAAGTGCAAACCGAACAACCAAAAACCGACCTGTAACGAGGCAAAAGACAAAGCCCGGTTGAGCGCTCGCGCAGGATTTACCCAAAAGACGACGAAGCCGGTGACGCCAGCCGCGATCGCCGCCCACAGTGCCGTGCTCAAGCTCATGATTTGAGAAGCAGGCTCGCGACCGTTCCCGCCGGATCACGTCCAACGATCAATGTCGCACGCATGGCCAGGAGCCGTGAAGATCCCGATAGATTAAGCGGACAGGAAGGATCGGGATGGTGCCAGTTCACGGTGGGTGATATCGTTGAATGTCTCATGCCAAGCGCGGCCGATCCAATCTGAATTGCCCCCGCCGCGCCAAGCGCATTTCCAATCGCGCCCTTAATTGAGACCACCGGCACCGATTCCAAGCGCGTGCCCAGCCATTCACGCAAGACGTTTGCCTCAGCCTGGTCCAACTGCTTGTGCCCCGTACCGTCGGCGTGGATACAATCGATGTCCACTGGCCGCAGCCCGGCATTCGCCAACGCCAGCCGCAAGGTCTCGCTCAACGCGTCCCACGGACGACCCGCCTTTTCCAGCGAACAGGCCGAACCCGCCACCCTCGCATGGGCTCGTTGCGGGCTTTGTTCAGGTTCGAGCACAAACAGGCACGCACCTTCGCCCGCCACACCCGTTGTGCGCCAGAGATCAAACGGACGGCAGACCCGCCCCGGTTCCTTCGCGTGTCCGGGTGAAAAGCCGAACCGTTTCATCTCCGCCAAAATTTCCGTCGTCAACGGCGCATCCGCTCCACCGCAAATCGCCAGGTCCACCTCACCGCTCGCCACGCATTCAGCTGCGTAACCGACTGCTTCGATTGACGAAAAAAAACGCCGCCCGTCCGGCCCCCCTGCCCTCGCGCCGACAAATTCGGCCACGGCCTCCTGCACGAGATTCGGTTTCCTGTCTTCGCCTGAAACCTCATTAACTGGTTCGGCAAACGACAGCCGCTCCGCCATCGGATAAGCCACGACGACGAGTGGTTTTCGCTTCCGCACATCAGGCAGAGAAATCCCCGCATCGCGCAACGCCAGCACGGTCGCCGCCAGCGCAAACTGAATGTGCCGGGGGCTCTGGAGATGGACCGCGTCGAGCGCAAAAGCCCCGACGCGAAAGTCCTTCACCTCCGCCGCCGCAACCAGCGAGGTCTGATCCCCCGTGCCCAGCTTCATCGCACCCACCCGTGAAACCGGTTCGAGCATGCCGTGCAGGAACGCTTCGCGACCGATGCCGGCCGGCGTGACCGGCCCGATGCCTGTGATTTTTACCCGGCGGTGTTTCATCCGGTTGATTTGCCAGATCTAGTCGATAGAGGTAACGCGCCGGGCGAGGCCTCAATGCCGCGCCGGAAAAAGCATGCGCAGCGTGGTGCCGCGACCTGGCGCACTGTCGAGTGTGAGCGTGGCACCGTGCGCACCGAGGATGTGACGGCAAATCCCAAGGCCAAGTCCCGTGCCATGCGTCTTGGTTGTGAAGCCGCCTTTGAGCGCCAGCACGGCGGTATCAGCATCCATGCCCGCGCCATTGTCGCTTATGGTTAGTTCCCACTGTTCGCCTTGCTGGGAAAATTCGACCCGCAATGCGGTGGCTCCGGCTTCCAGCCCGTTTTTGAAGACATTCTGAATGACGCGTGTGAGCTCAAACTGCGACCCACGCACAACCGCGTGCGGTACGCCGCTGATCTGGATCGCCGCGTTGCTGAAGAAGATCACGTCCTTCACGTGCTGCGTCAGGTTCACCAGGTCGATGTCGGTAAACTGCGTTGTCTTGCGACTCGTCTGGCGCCAGTTCTCCGCGAGTTCGTGGCAATATTCCGCCGCACGGCTGACCACGTCCGCGTAGTTCAAGAGCTTCTTGCCCTCATCGCCACCTTCACGTTTTGCCGCCTTTTTTGTCTCCTGCACGAGCAAGGTCGCATAACCGATCATTACCGTCAGCGGGTTCGCCAGATCATGTACCAACTCGACCGCCGCCCGGCCCTGCCAAATATGCGGCTGCTTCTCCTCGATCTCACGCTTGAGCGCCACGTTCATCTGCTCAGTCTGCCGGTTTGCCTCGGTCTGATGGCGTCGCTCAGCGGCAGCAGCAGCTTGCTTGCGCACCGATTCGATCAGCTCCGCGATGTCCGGCGGCTTGCGCAGGTATTGGTTGGCGCCATACACCATCGACTGCTGCGCCGTTTGCAGCGTGCCATAACCGGTCAACATCACCACCGATACGTCGCGGTCGATCTTGCGAATGGCTTCGAGTGCGCGGATGCCGTCCATTTCGGGCATGCGCACATCGAGGATGATGACTGAGAATGGCCTTTCTTGCACACGCTTGATGCCCTCGGACGGTCGATCGGCTGTGACTACATTAAACTCCGCCGACAACGTGTAGGCGATCGACTCGCGCGGGCCGTACTCGTCGTCAACGACCAGCACGAGCGGTTTTTCGGCAGCAGCCGTCGGGGATGAGGTATTTTCCGTCGGCATGGTCAAGCTGCATCGAAGACGGACGTAGGCCTGACCATGGGCGCTGGAGGAGCCTTGGGAAGCATCCGCCGTGTTTGCCCCTGCCAAGTTGCCCTGTCAAGAATCTGTCAAAGATGCTGCGCATTTTTTGCTATCGCGGCACCTCCAGCGGACTCTCGTGCGGTACTTCGTTTGTTTCTCCCCTCTTTATCTTTCTCTTTCTTCTTTCTCGTTCTCTTTTCCGCTGAGCTGACTTTTTCGAGCCAGATAAAGAGAAAGAATAAAGATAAAGAGGAAAGATCGCGGGGCTCATCCCGGAGTTGCCATGCGCGTCGGGCTCGCAAAATGTCCCGCCCGTGGACTCCCTGCTCATCGCCCTCGGCACCGCGGTCGTAACTGCCCTGATCGTCTGGTTTCTCGCCAACAGCCGTCAGGCCACGCTTCGCGAACGCCTCCGCTCACGCGATGACGAAGCCGCCCGCCTCGCCGCCGAACTCGCCGCCGCGCGCACCCGCCTTTCAGAAATCGAGAATCAAAAATCGAAAGTCGAAAATGAACTCACGGGAGAACGCGCCTCCGCCACGGAACGGATCAAAGCCCTGACCGAAGCCCACGAGCGGCTCACGTCGGAGTTCAAGGCTCTCTCTGCCGATGCGCTAAAAAACAACAACGCCGCCTTCCTCGAACTCGCCCGCGCCACGCTCGAGAAATTTCAGGAAGGAGCCAAAGGCGACCTCGCCGCGCGCCAACAGGCCATCGATTCGCTGGTCAAGCCGCTCAAGGATTCGCTCGACAAAGTGGACGTCAAAATCGGCGCCCTCGAAAACGCCCGCAAGGAAGCCTACGGCTCGCTCACCGAACAGCTCAAAGGCCTCGCCACCGCACAGACGTCGCTCCAATCCGAAACCACCAAACTCTCCCGCTCACTCCGTTCCACCAGCACCGCCGGCCGCTGGGGCGAAATCCAGCTCCAACGCGTGGTCGAACTCGCCGGCATGGTTGAGAACGTCGACTTCATCCAGCAGGAAGCCCAGGGCGACGTGCGCCCCGACATGATCATCCGCCTGCCCGGCGGCAAATCCATCGCCGTCGATGCCAAAGCGCCCATGCAGGCCTTTCTCGAAGCGCTCGAAGCCGGTGACGAAACAATTAGAATCGCCAAATTTAAGGAACACGCCCGCGTCGTTCGCGGCCACATCGACGCTCTGGGCGACAAAGCCTACTGGCGAAAAATCCAGCCCGCACCCGAGTTCGTCGTGCTCTTCATCCCCGGTGAAGCCTTCTACAGCGCCGCACTCCGCTACGAACCCGACCTCTTCGAACGTGGCACCAACGTCGGTGTCATCCTCGCCTCGCCCGCCACGCTCATCGCCCTGCTCAAAGCGGCAGCTTACGGCTGGAAACAGGAAGTCCTCTCAAAAAACGCCGACGACATCCGCCGCCTCGGCCTCGAACTCCACGAACGCATCGCCGCCGTGGCGAAGAATCTCGACGACCTCGGCCAGCGCCTCACGCAGACGGTCGAAGCCTACAACCGAACCGTTTATCAGACGGAAAGCCAGGTCCTCGTGACCGGCCGTAAGCTCGAAAAACTTGGTGCCGGCAGCGAAAAGAAAATCATCGAAGCCCGCCTCGTCGAGGAACAGCCGAAACAACTCACCGCGCCAGAACTCCGATCATCGTGAGATCAGCCATTGCACCGCAGACATCATTCTAGCCGCTCGGCGCGCTCCGGCGTTGATGTAGTTCAGCAGGCACGGCGAACTTCGACCGGTTCGATGCGGCGGACGCCGCGACAAGCTGCGACGACGGCGGCGCACACCAGCGAGCCGGATTCGAAGAAGCCGATGCCGAGAGATGCGGAAACCAAAGCTCCAGGCAGATAGCGGCAGGCCAAAAATTCCGGCGAGACTGTTGAGTCCGGAGAGAGCACCTCGGACCACACCCTATTGTTCCAGCGCGACGTGGCGGGAAATCACGCTTTGAGTCACAGGTTTGGCCAAGCCTCCGAACGCGCCGAAGGGAATCAGGACATAGATCAACCACTCGGAGGTGCAAAAGGCGATAGCGTATTGCACCGAGGCAGTAACCATGAGGCTGGCGACGATGGCCCTGTGTTCACCAAGCCAGGACGCGATGCGCCGGATCAGGAAACCTTGGACGATCACGCCCATGACGCCGACCGCGGCAAGAGAGGCCGATTTTGCGGTTGCGCCGTGATTTTGTATAGACTGTTGTAAAGGGGTAAGGCGGATTGAAAAGAGACGTTGTATATTATTGCTATCCATTCATAGAAGTTGGAGAAATCGACGAGGGTAACTAGACGCCAGTTCCAATTATCTTGGTCCACTGATCTACTCCATGAAATATTTCTATATTCTATTGTTTGCCATAGGCATTCATTGCGGAAGCGCAACCTTAAGGGCGGAGTTGTATCAAAGGATAACCGTCATTGTGCGCCCCAACGAAATGGTCACGGTTAACCTAAAGACCGTTGCGATGAGCGAACTGATACCCGCAATCAAAGCCGCCGTAAAGGGAGACCGCGGAGTGGAGGTCAACTTGTGCGTTCCACTTTGCATCAAGAAGACGGAGCTCAAGCAGATTTTGGCACTCTGCCGAGAAGCCGGCGTTTCGTCATTTTCCGTAAGCATAAAACAGTGAGCGACAACCAGCCCTTTGCGCGTGCCAATTCTCAGGTCGTTTAATAAAAGACTCGTTGTTGGCGCGCAATTGCGGGGCTTGGTTGGAGGGTTCCTCGGAGGCAGACGCGTTCTCAGAAGCTCCAGGAATATCCGGATCTCGATGGTTCTGGCGTCTCACACGGCGAAGGCATGGTCAAGATGACGCCGCTCGCGCGCCTGCAACGGGTCGACGACGTGCTAATCGTTGGTACGCTCAAAACCGGCCGCCGCACGAGACTTCTCTACCGCGCTCTTTTTTCTCCAGTTTGTCCTCCGGCCCCGAAGTCAGCACCGACGTGGAAAGCATGACCCGCGCCGCCATCGAGGGTCTTTTCGACCGCTTCGACGGCTCGATCTGGGTAGAGGTGAAGTTCAACCGGTCGCACGGCCACTCGCCCCCCGAAGCTCGTGAAGGTCCATGGCGGCAAGCTCGGCAACACATGCTTCTCGCCACCGCCAACAAACTACAAGGTGGTCAGGATGGTGCGCAATGAGGACTTCTTCGCGCTGCGTTGGCGTGCCGGATTTCATCCGCGAACACATCGCACGCAACGTCTCAGCCAACTATATCGGTGGCAACTTTCTCGGCTCGGAGTGCTACATCCCCCGGCCGACTATTTTACCGCGCTCGACGCGGCGAGCAATTTGCGGCCGACAAGATGGTTCCGCCCGCGCTAGCCGAACTACTTGAATGCACCACCAACGAGGCGCTTCGCCTCGTCGGTGACATCGCTTCACGGGCAATACCTCGCTGCACTACGAGGTGACCGACGTGCAGACCTGGGCCAACCGCGGACTCCTCCTTGCGGAAAAACTAAGCGGAGCCGTGGCGTTGCAAACGTATCGAAAAACCGGTGACACCGCGCAGAAACAGCTTGCGATCGAGCATCTCCAGCGAGCCTTCGGCTACTGGGTCGAAGTGGTGCGCACCACCCGCCCACTGCACCGGAACATGCCCCTGACGCACTACAACCACAATTTCTACGTCGCGAACAACGACAACCTCCACCATTGGGCACGCATCCGCGCCGAGGTCGCCGAAAATGTCGTTGTCGCCGAACGCGCGATCAAAAATAACTGAGCTACGAATCGGCGTTTTAGATCGCCCCTCCGCTTCAAAATCTAGCGGAACCTCATGGCATCTGGGAACCGGTCCGACGGCCTAGACGAGCCGTTGAACCGCACTTTCCTCACTACGTCAGGAGAGTGGTCCTAACTCGGAGGCACCAAACTTATGATGAGTCTTCACAGCCTGTTGACATAAAATAGCGGGACGAGGTGGTTTGAGTGCGGTCGTAGGGAGGTTGGTTCGTTTACCATCTGAATATCATTCCCCGTACTCCCATCATGAAAACGCAATCCAGG
>Ga0302294_10000242_pt1 | contig 16901 bp, 10 predicted proteins | sample III_Fen_N2_3_FD_194550 | JGI IMG/M metagenome (GOLD analysis project Ga0302294, IMG submission 194550) | Peat permafrost microbial communities from Stordalen Mire near Abisko, Sweden - III_Fen_N2_3 | ecosystem: Environmental > Terrestrial > Soil > Wetlands > Permafrost | place: Sweden: Abisko...
AAACGCGATGGTGCTCAAGCGGCCCTGCAATTCGCGCACCGTGCCGAGGCGGCTCGCGCGGTAGATGAGCTGAAAAACTTCGCGCTCGACTGCAATCAAGGTGTGTTTCTCGCGAAACTCCGTCGGAAAAAGATCGAGATGCGAGAGCAGGCGAATCAGGGCGGTGAGCTCGGGCGTTTCCTCCGAACCCACGTCACCGGTCAGGCGGGTGAGCACGCAACGCAACAACCGCAGCGTGTCTTCGAGCCGTTCCGCGTAGCGACCGAGCCAATACAGATTGTCGGCCACGCGGCTGGGCACCTCGGCGGCGGCCCGCTCCAGGCGCACGATGGGCGTGGTCGGCAGCAAAAGTGAAAGCTGGCTGACCGGGCCTTCGCCGACCACCCAGGTGTCTTTGCTGCCACCGCCGTTTTGCATGGAAACGACGAGCTGTTCCGGCGAACTGGAAAAACGGGTCAACCCGCCCGGCATGACGCGATAGCCGTCCTTGGCCACGCAGGTGAAAGCGCGCAACACCACCGGGCGCGGTGCCAGCGAACCTCGCTCCAGCGTGGGCGCCGTGCTGAGGCCGATCCTTTCCTGTGCGACAAAATTGTACGGTGCCGCCTGCATGCGGGCGAGCAGTGCTTCGCGTTCCTTGACGCTCATTCCCCGGGTGAACTGCGGGCCCGCGCTGTCGCGGACAAACGCGGGTTTGACCACGAGCCGGTCGAGGTTTTCGCGGACGTAGGCAAATTCCTTTTCCTGACCGCACCACCAAGTGGCGAGCACCGGAAGTTTCAGCTCCTCGCCGAGCAGACGGCGGCAAAGTCCCGGGAGAAACGCCGAAAGGGCGGGCGTCTCCACCGCGCCACTACCGAGGGCATTGGCGACCACGACGTTTCCGGCCCGGGCGGCTTCAACCAGTCCGGGCACACCAAGAATGGAATCGGAGCGCAGCTCGAGCGGATCGCAAAATGCATCGTCGGCGCGTCGCAGGATCACATCGACGGGCTGAAGTCCCTCGAGGGTTTTGAGAAACACCCGCTGGTCGCGCACGGTGAGATCGCCGCCTTCCACCAGCGGAAACCCGAGGTAGCGCGCGAGGTAGACGTGTTCGCTGTAAGTCTCATTATACGGGCCGGGCGTGAGCAGCACGACGTTGGGCTGTTCGGCTGATTGCGCCGGCAGGCTGCGCAGCATGTCGCGTTTATGTTGGAAAAAATGAGCCAGCCGCTCGGCCTTCAGTTCACGAAATTCTTCGGGCAGCACACTGGAGAGGACGACCCGATTTTCGAGCGCGTAACCGGCGCCCGAGGGTGCCTGAGTGCGATCAGACAACACCCACCAGCGGCCGTCAGGAGCGCGCCCGAGATCCACGGCATGCAGGTAGAGGAACTGGTGGTTGGGCGGTACAATTCCGTGGCAGGGCCGGAGGAAGGCCGGGTTGGCAAAGACCAGCGCGGGCGGAAGCGTGCCATCACGCAGCAGGGATTGCGGGCCGTAGAAATCGGCGAGTATCAGGTTGAGCAGCCGCATGCGTTGCGCGAGGCCCGCTTCAATGGTCTGCCACTCGGCTGCAGGTATGACGAGGGGGACGAGATCGAGCGACCAGGGCCGGCCCAAACCGTGTTCATTGCCGTAGATGTTGTAAGTGACGCCGTTTTCGCGGAGCACGCGGGCGGCGGTATCGCGGCGGTTCGCAAGCTCGGGCGCACCGAGACGTTCGAAAGAACCAATCAGCGACTTCCAATGCTGACGCGGTAGTTTATCCGTGGCCAGCATCTCGTCGAAGATACTATCGGTCGAAGGATAATCGCGCAGCAAGGGCGCAGCAGGGGTTTCCGCGTCGGCGGTCATGGTCGGCGGGGGAAGTTGTCAGCCGCTGGTGGCGCGTGCAACTCTCGTCGCGTCGCAGGGGATCATGTTCTCCGTAGATCGAGGGTGTATGGAAAGTCGGGATTGGCCTCGGGCGGGCGTGTTTCCATCGGGCCGGGTGTGTGACCCTGACGGAAGAATCGCGCGAGGCGGCGACTCTCTGCTTCGAAGGAGTTGACCGGGAAGGCGTCGTGGCTGCGGCCGCCCGGGTGGGCGACGTGATAGGTGCAACCACCGAGGCTGCGTTTATTCCACGTATCCACGATGTCGATCACCAGCGGCGTATGCACGGGAATTGTCGGCTGCAGGCAGCTGGCCGGCTGCCACGCGCGGTAACGTACGCCGGCGACGAACTCGCCGTTTGTTCCTGTTGAGTGGAGCGGCAGGGCGTTGCCATGAACGCTGACCACGTGGCGTCCGGGCACGAGGCCGCGGGCTTTGACCTGCAGACGTTCGAGCGACGAGTCGACGTAGCGCACGGTGCCGCCTGCGCCGGGTTCTTCGCCGAGGACGTGCCAGGGTTCCAGCGCCTGACGCAGTTCGAGCCGAATGTTGTTCAACTCCAAATCGCCAATTTGCGGGAAGCGGAATTCGAAATGCGGCGCGAACCAGTCCGGCTGCATCGCGAAACCGTTTTCCTGAAGATCGCCAATCACGTCGCTGAAATCGCTCCAGACAAAATGGGGGAGCAGCCAGCGATCGTGGATGTCGGTGCCCCAGCGCACGAGATTCTGTTGGTAGGGCTTTTCCCAGAAGCGGGCGATGAGCGTGCGGAGCAGGAGCTGTTGCGCGAGGCTCATGCGCGCATGAGGCGGCATTTCGAAGGCCCTCATTTCCAGCAAGCCAAGACGGCCGCTGCTGCTGTCGGGCGAGTAGAGCTTGTCGATGCAGAACTCCGAGCGGTGCGTGTTGCCCGTGGCATCTATCAGCAGGTTGCGGAAAAGCCGGTCGACGAGCCAAGGCGCCACGGGGCCCTTGTCGGGTACCTGGCGAAATGCGAGATCGAGTTCGTAGAGCGAATCGTTGCGCGCTTCGTCGATGCGTGGGCTCTGGCTCGTCGGTCCGATGAAAAGCCCGCTGAACAAAAACGACAGCGACGGATGATTCTGCCAGTAGCCCACGAGGGAACGCAGCAGGTCAGGGCGTCGCAGCAGCGGCGAATCGGCCGGTGTGGCGCCGCCAATCACGATATGATTGCCGCCGCCCGTGCCGGTGTGGCGGCCGTCGACCATGAATTTTTCCGTACCGAGGCGTGACTGACGCGCTTCTTCGTAGAGCGTTTCGGTCTGCTTGACCATTTCGTCCCACGAGGACGTCGGGTTGAGGTTCACCTCGATGACGCCGGGATCAGGCGTTACTTTGAGCACGTTGAGCCGTGAGTCTGACGGAGGCGTGTAGCCCTCGATCACGATAGGCGTGTCGAGCAAGTCGGCCGTGTCCTCGATGCTGGCCACGATGTCGAGGTAGTCCTCAAGCGTGCGTACGGGCGGCATGAATACATGCAGGCGTCCGTTGCGCGGTTCGACGCAAAGCGCGGTGCGCACGAGCCACGAGGCGGATTCGCCCTGCGCCGGCATGCGGTTTGGATCGAGCGGTTTGGAGGTGTCTTTTGTTTCGTCCTTGGGCAGAGCCTGGCCGCGGATGTTGCCGTAGCCGGCACCGCGGGTGAATTCAGGCCGTCGCGAGCTGACCCACGACGTGGGGAAGTAGCGCTGCAGATCGCGCTCAGGCCGTTTTGGTAGCGGAGGGCGTTCGGCCAGAGGATCAAGTTCGTGGATGTACGGGTAATCGCTCGCCTTGACCCAGGGCAGCGAGTCAAGCGGCAGGCGCAGACCGATGGGCGAATCGCCGGGCGTGAGGTAGCAGCGCTCGGTGCGCAGGAACCACGGGCCGCTCGTCCACTCCGGCCCGCCGAGGCCGGTCTGGCGCTGCAACGGCAGGATGTAGCCCGAGACCTTGTCGAGGCCTTGTTCGAAAATCTGGGCGAGGCGCGCGCGGTCCTCCTTGTTTTTTAGATTCGATTTGAGCGGATCGACGTTGGCAGGCAGGCGTCGCTCTTTCCAAAGGTAATACCAGGCGTCTTCATAAGCCGGCATGAGCCATTTGTCACCGCAACCAAGTCGATGCGCCAAGGCGTGGGCGAACTGCTCGGCGCGTTTGTCATCGTGGCCGTAGTTCTTGGTTTCGAGCGCGAAAAGTTCGTCCTTGGTCCAGATCGGCAGGCCATCCTTGCGCCAGTAGGCGGCGAACGCCCAGCGCGGCAGCGACTCGCCCGGATACCATTTGCCCTGGCCGTAGTGCAAAAACGCGCCGGTAGTGAAACGCGTTTTGAGGCGCCGCATGAGTTCGTCGGAGAGTCCGCGCTTTTTTGGACCTACGGCGATGGTATTCCACTCCGCACCGTCGACGTCGTCGATGCTGACGAAGGTCGGCTCGCCGCCCATGGTGAGGCGGCAGTCGTTTTCCTTGAGTTTTTTGTCGACTGCGTGGCCGAGCTTCTCGATCGCGGACCATTGGGCGTCGGAGTAGGGCAGCGTGACGCGCGGCGATTCGAAGATTCGCGTGACCGACATCTCGAAGTCGAATTCGGTTTCGCATTCGTCAACGGCGCCGCTGATCGGCGCCGCGCTTTGCGGATCGGGCGTGGCGGCGAGTGGAATGTGGCCCTCGCCCGCAAGCAGGCCGCTGGTTGGGTCGAGACCGATCCAGCCGGCACCGGGAAGGTACACTTCGCACCACGCGTGCAGGTCGGTGAAATCTTTTTCCGCGCCGCTCGGACCGTCGAGCGACTTCTGGTCGGCTTTGAGCTGGATCAGGTAGCCGCTGACAAAACGCGACGCGAGGCCGCAGTGCCGGAAGAGCTGGCAGAGGGTCCAGGCCGAGTCGCGGCAGGAGCCGCTGAGATTGGTGAGCGTTTGCTCGGGCGTCTGCACGCCGGGTTCGAGGCGGATGAGATACTTAATGTCGTGCCAGAGTCGCTGGTTGAGCCCGACAAGAAAGTCGATGGTGCGTGGTTTTTGTTTGCCGGGCGAAGCGAAGAGCGCGGCTTTGGCCGCGGCCAGATAGGCGGCAAATTTTGGCGTGAGTTCGCACTGGCGTCGGAACGGCTCGAGCTCGTGATCGAGTGCGGTGTCGTAGCTGAAGGGGAAACGCTCGGCCTCGGGCTCAAGGAAAAAATCAAATGGGTTGAAAACCGACATCTCGGCCACGAGATCGACCTCGACCAGAAATTCTTTGGTCGGCTCCTCGAAGACGAAGCGCGCGAGATAGTTTGCCTGCAGGTCCTGCTGCCAGTTGATAAAATTTTTCTCTGGGACGACGCGCAGCGAATAGCTCAGGATGCGGGTGCGTGAATGCGGTGCAGGACGCAGGCGGACGATTTGCGGTCCCAGTTTGACGAGCCGGTCGTAGCGATAGTGAGTGCGATGGTGAAGGGCGACGTGGATCGACATGGGAGTTTAGGGTGCGCGTCTGGTGGCTGGGCCGGCTGGCGGCGCCACAACGCCTGACCGACCGGGCCGGAGCAAGGGAAAAGGTGTTGAGAAAGTATCAGTAGGCCCGGATTGGGTCTGCATGCACCCCTTTCATAGCAGGACGCTGGCCAAGTCAGGAGCGGATTGTGACAAATACGGGACAGGTTATAAGAGCCATTCTAATAATGGCGTGGCCGCTTGAGGTATGCATTCACGTTTTCGCCACTGTTCACGTAAACATGAACAGTGGGTTTTTCGAGAACAGCATTATTCTTTCGGTGGCATTTCGCCAAAAAGCCGACGGTAATCGTCAGCAAACTTGGCAGGCTTGTCATTGTCGTTCTTCCACTGCGCGACAACCTGTCGGACTTTTGCCTTGTCGATATGTTTTTCGTCCATCATCAGGCGCATCAGCTCCAACGAAGTGTCGGCGTGGACACCATAGGCTTTGGCCATCGCGAGCAGGTCTTGGTCATCCGATACCATGCGCAGGCTGAGTTCCGAGGCTGTGGCGAGAATGCGTACATCCACGGGCGATGGCTTTAGGTTCTCCGCTCTGACATGTTCCCACATAAACTCAAAGGTCGTTTCGATGGCCTTGTCTTCCTTGCGCCCGATCATCAGCGGTCGAGATCGGTTTGCGACATAGTCGGGCTGCGTAAACCAATCGAATTTGTTCTGTAGCCGTGCCGTTCGCTCAAACTCTTTTGTCAGCGCTTCGTGGGCATAGAGCGTGTAATCGGCCTTGCCGAAGGCGACTGCGAGCAGTGGATGGATGTTTTGCGCGAGCCTAAAGTAACTGCATGTATCGACCAAAATCTTCGTCTGTGGCATGGCGAATAGTTTTGGCGCTTTCCATCAGACGAGAGCGTTGCGGAGTTCCTTGGCATCGGCCAGAGGCACATCGAGGATGCGGCCGATCAACACGTCGCCCTGCGGCGTCTCCTTCAGGTAGGAGGTAAGTGCGATGAAAATTGGAGTTTTAAAGACTTCAGCGCAGATCCTCATGAAGTGATCGGCTGAGGGCTTTTCACCCTTAAATAGATGCGCACTGATTGTGGGGTGGCTTTTGTTGAATGCCGTCACGGCGGCAAAGAATGTGCCTTGCACCAGCGGCTCAAAAGGCAAGCTGTAGGCGCGGGCGTAGTTCGCTAACTCCTGGTAAATCGTGTTTGGCGAAATGACGTGGGTGCGCGCTGTCTCGATCACAAGATTGAGCCGCAATGCACTGACGCGAGTTGTCATGTATTTTTCGTAAACTGGTTTCGCGGCCGCTTCGGGAAACAGTAACGCGCCAGCGAATGCATCAGAGAAATCCTCGGCCTGCTCCATCGTCTCGGGTTTAAGCAGGTCAACCGCCAGCACGTGGCCCAGCTCATGCGCCATCCAGAATTTGAAGTCGTGGAAATAGCTGTCGAGGTTCAGGTAAATCCAGGTCGTCTTCGAATCAGGCAGATAGATGTGCAGCGCATTTTCGTGGCGCGTTTTTTGTCCCCACATCACCGGGATGAGCACAGCTTGCAATTCCTTGAACTTGCCGATGAGGGCGGTGAATTCGAGCGGACCGATGGGGTCGAGTTTCAGTTCCTTGCGCAGTTCTGCGACCCAAGCCTGCACATAGGCATAGTCCGTGGAAGGGTTTTTGAGGCGGCGAGGAGCGAGGAATTGGTCGAAGGGCAGATGCTTCACCACTGGCGCGAGCAACCGCCCCATTTCTTTCGCGTGAGTGACGTGCTCGACTGTGGTCTTGGTACTGGCACGTTTTCGGAAGGCGATCAAAGGTTCACTTGCGGATGGGGCTGCTTTCAGCACGAGTTGCGCGTAGCCAAGGCCCAATAATTTGCCGAGTTTGAGGAGTTCGGGCGGTCGGGGAAAAGATTTTCCCGTAAACCACTTCGATACGGCTGCTCTGGTGATACCCAATGCCTCAGCGACGGACGTTTGGGTGAATCCTTTTTCTGCCAGGGCCTCTTCAACCAAGGTTTGGTTCAGCTGTCGTTCCATAAATAAACAAATACCGAAAGCCGATATCGTCAACTTTTGTCAACTGATTAAGTGAATTCTTCGGACGACAGGCATTTGTTTCGCCCGCCTAGAAGGTTGTCTGACTCGCGGACGAAGCGGCACAGTTCGAGGCTCGCTTTCAACAAATCCAATGCTTTGGAAACCCATGCTTTCATCGGGACGTTTTCCACTCAAATAAAAACATCCTGCAAGCAAGAAACTTACAACACCTGGCCGTCAGCCACTCAAATAAGCCGGGGCGGTTCTTTAGTGAACGCATTTCAGGTGACGGTGCGTGTTCACGGAGTGACAGCAGCTTGCGATTAAGTTTCGGCGAAGCTGCGTGTAACCGAGAAACCAATACAACCTCGCCGCTGGATTCGCGCCCGAACAACCCGATCTCATCCACGATGACTCCCTCTGCCTCAATCTGGAGCGCCAGCACGTCTTCCGACCAGCCGTGCTCCACGGCCTTGGCGGCATGCCACAGCCTGACCTCTGGACCCGAAAGCCGGTCGAGCAGGATGATGTAATGCCGCCAGGGCAATTGTGCGACGGGCCGTTGCACAATTGCAGGCAAAGTCTGAACCGATGGTGCAAGCGGTGCTTGCACCATTACCGACTTGGATTCTTTGGCCCCCCTCAATCGTCCAACAGGCTGTTGGACAATCTCGGCAGACGTTGTCGAAGAATCTGTCACGGTTTGTGACAGACTCTCGTTGGCCAATTGCGCAGCGGGTTGCGGCACAATTACCGTCTCCGGCCAGGCTTCGGCGAAGGCCCTCATGTATTTCCTGACCTGAATGTTAGCGTGCCTATGATGGTTTGTAACGTATTACGTTACAAACCATCATAAAGAACCAAGCGGTCGGTTGAAATGATCGTATCTGTTCCAGCCTTCCTGAGTTCCCCATTAACTACTCCTTCCGTCCCTCATATTGCATCGCCATCTTGGCGACCGTTTTTTGTATGCTTTCACGTAGTTCGGCGGGGGCGAGCACTTCGGCCTGATCGCCCCAGCTCAGTATCCAACTTTCCACTTCAGGCAAGGCGCCGAGCTGCATCGACAGCTCGATCCCGCCGTCGGGTCGGTCGCGCAGTTCCTGGGTTTCGTGCCAGACGCGTTCGCGCATTCGGTCGGCGGCGGCGGCGGCGAAACGGATGCGCACACGGTAATCACCACTGCCGCCGAGCACGCCGAGGGCGTTGGCGAAAAACTTCTCCGGCGAAAAATCCGTTGGACGCACAAAGGCGGTAGCGAGCACCCGGACGTCGGCGACGCGCGGCACCGCGAAGGTGCGCAGGGCGGCTCGCTCGACGTCATATCCGACCAGATACCAGAGATTTTGGCGGTGTGATAGATGGTAGGGTTGCACGCGACGGCGGGTGTGGCGGCTGGCACCGGGCTTGCGGTAGTCGAAGCTCACCTCTTGCTGTTTGAGCACGGCGGCACTGAGCGCGTTGAAGACGGTGAGGTCGGCCTTGCCCAGGCCCATGTTTTTAAACGACACGGAGCTGAGTTCGTCGGCGGGAGAAAAGGAGATCCGGTCTTTCAGGCCGCCAGTAAGTTTATCGAAGGCGATTTCAAGCTGCCGGTGAAACGGTGTGCCTTTATACTGCTCAACGGCACGCCGGGCTACGAGCAGCGCCATGAGTTCGCCCTCCGTCACTTGCACGGCGGGAAAGGAGTTCACGGGATGCGTGTAACGGTAGGCGTTGATCTGCGCGTCGTATTCAATCGGGAGGTCGAGACGGTCGCGCATGAAGGCGATGTCGCGCACGATGGTTTTGCGCGAGACTTCGAGGTCGCGCACGAGGCGTGTGCAGTTGATCAGCGCGCCGCGGCGCAGCTCCTCGTGGATCCGGAGCATGCGTTCGAGCGGAGGGCGGGAGAGTTTTGGGGCGAGCATGGAGCAGGATAGGGGAAGTTTGGAGTTGGCGCCCGGAGGATATCTCGCAGAGACGCCAAGACGCAGAGAAATGCATTCAAAATTTCTCTGCGTCTCCGTGTCTCTGCGTGAGGTTAAAATATCTTTTCAGATTCTTTAGGCTGGGACAAGCAATGTCCCACCCTGGTGGTATTCTCGACGCATGAAAATGAACACCGCGCCCAAAAAATTGCTCTCCCGCTCCGTCGATCTCGTCTGGTCTCACTACGGCGAACGCTTTCGCGTCGATAACGAACTCAATTTCTATCGCGAGGTCGACGACAGCTGGACCGCGTGGCAGCCCGATCCAGCGTCGTCGATTTTCTCCTCCGCGGCGGACATGATCTCGGAGACACGTTGGTCGGCCTTCTTGGAATTTGTCCCGGCAGCAGAACGGCGGTTGCTGGAGCAGTTTGACGTCGGCCGTCTCGCTGTCCTGGCGGTGGTGGCCTATTGCCCCACGCTGGTGGCGGATTTGCTGGCGGCGCCGGCGCTGGCGCCGTTCATCGCCGAGCACACACGCTTGCGGGGCCTCGAAGCACCCCGTTGGGAAGAAATTTCGGCGGTCCACAATCGTGGTGGTGTTTACGCGCTTTGCGAATGGCTGGGCCTGCCGGCGTCGCGTCAGACCGTGACGATCATGCAGAAGATTGCGGAACCTGATCTCGCGCGACGCCTCCTCGAACCGATTCGCGCCGCGCTGTGGGAGCCGGAGACGATCTGGCTTCTCCTGCACGTGCCGAATCTGACCGAACTATCCCTCACGCACCATTGCCAAACGTCGGTTGCGGCTTGAGAAATGAGCATACGGAAAATTCTAATGGGGAACTCAGGAAGGCTGGAATTCGGCAGAATACGTTTTTGAACACCAAGAAAACAAAGGGAACGAAGGTCGATCCCGGCCAGCGGAGTAGCGATTTACCGGCCGGATTTGAGGAAGGCGCGCCATCCGCCGAAAGGGGAGACGTCGCGTGCCCCTTCGACGGCGATGGCTTCGCACAGAAAACTTTGCACGGATGAGTCGTCTTCAAGCGTGATCGTGCCGATGCCGAGCGGTGCTGGAATATTGGATACAAAGTGCCCATAGCCGGCGACGGGTACTGACCAGACTTCGACTTCGATCGCAGCTCCATCGGCGGCGACGCGGATGAGGCCGGGCTTGGGTGGGGTGGTGCCAGGCAGAGCGAAAAGTTTGTAGCTTGGCGCCGTGTGCGTGGTGCGCACAAGCTTGGCGCCGAGCTGGGTGAGTTGCCAGTTGAGCGGCAGGCCGGTGAGATGTGCACCGCATACGGCTAGATTTACCAAGCGACCGGCGGCGGGCAACGCGCGCATGGGAGCTGGTTCGCCGAGGAATTTGGCTCCAAGGCGCAGCGCGCGGTCGTCGCAGAAAGCCGGGGCGACGAGCGTCACGCCCCAGGGCATTTTATTGGGAAGAAAACCCGCGGGCACCGCGACAGCGCAGAGGTCGAGCAGGTTCAGGAAGTTAGTGTAGTATCCAAGATTCGAATTCAGCCGGATCGGATCGGCTTCAACTTCGGCGACGGTGTAGATCGTCCCGGCAGTGGGCGTGAGCAAGACGTCGATCTCGGCCCAGACGATTTCAGCGCGGCGCCGCAGTGCGGCGAGTTTGTACGTGGCTTCAAACGCAGAGGTGGCGGTGAGCGCCTTGGCGCCCTCGATGATTTTTCGCGTGATCGGATGCAGAGCCGCGGGCTTCTGCGTGATGAATTCCCTAATCGCAGCATAGCGTTCGGCCACCCACGGGCCTTCGTAGAGCAGGCGGGCCACTTCGAGAAAGGGCGAAAAATCGATTTCAAAAATCTTGGCACCGAGCGACTGCCAGCGAGCAACGGAGTCGGCGAATAATTTTGCGGCATCGGTGTTGCCGAAAAATTCCAACTGTTCTGCGCGAGGCACGCCGATGCGTGGTGGCCAGGATTCATCGATCACCGGAGGTACCGCAGCGCGGCTGTAGGGATCTTCGGGATCGTAGGCTGCTGCGATCGAGAGCACTTTGGCCGAATCGGCGATCGAGCCGGTGAAAATCGAAACGCAATCGAGCGTGCGGCAGGCCGGCACGACGCCACGCGTGCTGAGCAGGCCTCGCGTGGGTTTGAGCCCCACGAGATTGTTGAATGCTGCTGGCACACGACCCGAGCCGGCGGTGTCGGTGCCGAGCGCGAAATTACACAAACCAGAGGCTACCGCCACGGCTGAACCAGAGCTCGAACCGCCGGGGATATAGTCCGCTCCGAAAGGATTTACCGGCACGCCATAGGGCGAGCGCACGCCGACGAGTCCGGTGGCGAATTGGTCGAGGTTGGTTTTGCCGAGCGGTATGGCCCCGGCATCGAGCAGCCGCTGCACAACCGGTGCCGAGGCGGTGGGCGTGTATTCAAAGTCCGGACACGCAGCCGTGGTCGGAACGCCGGCAAGATCGATATTGTCCTTGATCGCGAAAGTCAGGCCGCGCAGGGGGGCGGGTTCGGAAAGGCGAGCCGAGGAATCCGCCAGGGCGAGTACGTGTTCGCGGCATAGCCGTGAAATCCAGACTGGGTCTTTTCCGCGGGCGTCGAGGCGGGCGAGTGTGTCGGTGATGGGCGTGGGTTTCATTTTAAGGCCTCGGAAGGAAAGGGGATTAACCACTAATGAGTTTTCCCAATGGGAAAACTTTCGAGATGAGCTGCTCCTGATCGTTCGCAGCGATCCTGTTTCCGGCCTGCTAATCGCAGGCTTTTGGGAGGGGTGAAGAAACGGGCATTATTCCTCCTCTGCGTTCTTCGCGAACCCTGCGGTTCAATTGCTTCGGTTCGGCTCATCAGATGATGGGGTTGATTACGATGAGAGGATCGCCGGCCTGCACGGGCTTGCCTTCGGCGCAGAGCACCTGGGTGACTTCGCCGGCGACGGTCGGGAAAACGGAGATTTCCATTTTCATGGATTCTAACACGACCAGGGCCTGGTCGCGGGTGACGCGCTGGCCGGGCTCTACGTTGATCTTCCACACGTTGCCCGGAACTTGTGCGACGACGGCGGTGTGGCCGGGCGGCAATACGGCGTGTTCGGTTGGCGTTACCGCGGCTTCGCTTTCGGCGGAGAAATTGAGCTGGCCGGAGGCTTCCCAGCGTTTGCGTTCGGCTTCGAACGATTGCTGCTGGTTCGTCTTGAAAGCCGTGATGGAGGTTTCGTTTTCGCGGAGAAATTTGCGGTAGTCGCGCAAGCGGAAGGTACTTTCCTCAATGCGGAGTTTGTAGCGTCCGAGCGGAAAATCCTCGCGAAACTTCAACAGCTCTTTGGCGCTAACTTCGTAGAAGCGAATCTGGTCGAAGAAACGCAGGAGCCAGGGTTTGCCGTTGGTGAAGTCGGCGGTTTGCCGCCAGCGATTCCACATTTGCACTGTCCGTCCGATGAACTGGTAGCCACCCGGTCCTTCCATGCCGTAAACGCACATGTATGCGCCGCCGATGCCGACCGCATTCTCGGGCGTCCAGGTTCGGGCCGGGTTGTACTTTGTAGTGACTAACCGGTGACGCGGATCGACGGGGGTGGCGACCGGCGCGCCGAGATAGACGTCGCCGAGACCCAGCACGAGGTAGCTTGCATCGAAGGCGATGCGTTTGACGTCGTCGACGGAGTCGAGGCCGTTGATGCGGCGGATAAACTCGATGTTGCTCGGACACCAGGGCGCGTCCTTGCGCACGGTCTGCATGTATTTGCGGATTGCGAGCAGCGTGGATTCGTCCTCCCACGAAAGGGGCAGATGCACGATTCGCGTCGGAACTTCCATGTCGTCGTCTGCGGGCAGGCAAGCTTCGGCGTCGAGCAACGTTTCCATCAGTCGTTCGAGTGGGAGCACGCGACTGTCAAAATGAACCTGTAGCGAACGGATGCCCGGTGTGAGGTCGAGCAGGCCCGGCGTATGGCTGTCAGCCAGCCATTGCATGAGCGCGTGAACCCGGAAGCGTAACGTGAGGTCGAGCACGGCTGGCCCGTATTCGACGAGCAGATACTTGTCGCCGGAGCGGCGGTAGACGACCGCAGGAAGCTGGTCGCGGGCCGGGGTCGTGTGAAGAATGGCGGGCTCCGGGGTAGGGACGGACCGCTGGGCCGTCCGTTCGCCGCGGCGCGCCCGGCGGTCGCGCCCTACCTTGTTTAACGTTTCGATTTCCGCTTCCATCGCGGCTTCGCGCAGGCGCGCTTCGGCGGCGGTGACGGGAAGGAACCGAACCTTATCGCCAGGCTTGAGCTGGCCGATCTTCCAGAGATCGGAAGAAATGATGGCGGCGGGGCAAACGAAACCGCCGCAACTCGGGCCATCCGGGCCGAGGATGATCGGCATGTCACCGGTGAAATCGATCGCGCCGATCGCGTAGGCGTTGTCGTGGATGTTCGAAGGATGCAGGCCAGCCTCACCGCCATCGGTGCGCGCCCACAGCGGCTTCGGGCCGATGAGGCGTACGCCGGTGCGAGCCGAGTTGAAATGAACCTCGTAGGTCGCAGTGAAGAGAGCGGCGATATCCTCGTCTTTGAAAAAATCGGGCGAGCCGTGCGGGCCATAGAGCACTGAGATTTCCCAATCGTGCGAATACGCAGGGACGAGCGCGGCAGGGAGTTTGCGCAACGTGGTTGGTGTGGTTTCGCCAAAGACAGGGCCGGGATTAACGCGCAGCACATCGCCGGTGCGCAGCGCGCGACCCGCGTGTCCGCCAAAAAGACCGAGCGTAAACGTGCTTTTGCTACCGAGGTAATCCGGCACATCGAAACCGTGGCGTACCGCCAAATAGGAGCGCATGCCGGCTTCAGCGACCGCACCGATGCGAAGGGTCTGGCCGTGTTTGACGCGGAAAGTGCGCCAGAACGCAACGGGCTTGTCGTCGAGCGTGGCGGCGGTGGCGGAGCCGGTGAGCGCAACGACGGCGTCTATATTGAAACGCAGGGCTGGTCCCGAGAGGGTGATTTCGAGCGCGGCGGCCGAAGGCGGATTTTCGACGAGGCGGTTGGCGAGGCGAAACGCGAGTGCATCCATCGGACCGGAAGGCGGCACGCCGACATCCCAATGGCCGAGGCGGCCGGGATAGTCCTGTACGGTGGTTTGGGTGCCGCCTTCAAGGACTTCAATCGTTGGCGCGGTGTAAGGAAGTTTCTCCAAATAACGCGTCGTGACCTTTCCCGCGCGAAAACCGTCGGAGGCGAGAATCTGCCGAAGATAGAGAAGATTGGTTTCGAGGCCGGCGACGCGCGTTTCAGCCAGCGATTCGGAAAGGCGGTTCAACGCCTCGGTGCGATTCGCACCGCGGACGATGAGCTTGGCGAGCATCGGGTCGTAGTAGGGACTGACCTCGGTGCCGCGCTCGACCCACGTCTCGATGCGGAGGCGGTGCGGCACGACGAACTCGGTGAGCACGCCGGTCGCGGGTTGAAAATTCTTGCCCGGATCTTCGGAATAAAGACGCACCTGGATCGAGGCTCCCGAGGTGGCGCGCTGGAAGTTGGCGAGGTCGAGTTCGCCGGCGGCCTGTCGCACCATCCACTCGACCAGATCAATCCCCGTGACCTCTTCGGTGACGCCGTGTTCGACCTGGAGCCGCGTGTTGACCTCGAGAAAATAGAATTTCTTGGCCGCATCGTCGTAAACAAACTCAACCGTACCGGCCGATTCGTAACCAGCGGCGCGTCCGAGTTTCTCGGCGCAAGCGAGTAGTTCGGCACGAACGTAGTCGGGCAGGTTGGGCGCGGGGGTTTCTTCAATGATCTTCTGGTTGCGCCGCTGGATGGAGCATTCGCGTTCGCCGAGCGCGACGACGTTACCATGGTCGTCACCGAAAATCTGCACTTCGATGTGACGGGCGCGCTCGACATATTTTTCAAGGAAGAGGCCGCTCTCTTTGAAGTTGGCGCGGCTCAGGCGGTCGACGCGAGCGAAGGCGGGTTCGAGTTCCGCGGCGTTCCAACAAAGCTGCATGCCGATGCCCCCGCCCCCTGCGGTACTTTTGAGCATGACAGGGTAACCGATGTGTTCGGCTTCCCGCAGCGCGGCAGAAACATCGGGCAACAAGCCTGTGCCGGGCAGTAACGGAGCACCCTCGGCCTGGGCGATTTCGCGCGCGGTGTGCTTGAGTCCGAAGCGGCGCATCTGATCAGGCTTAGGTCCGATGAATACGATGCCAGCGGCGGCGCACGCCTCGGCGAAACCGGGGTTCTCCGAAAGAAAACCATAACCAGGATGTATCGCCTGAGCGCCGGTTTCTTTGGCGACGGCGAGGATTTTTTCGATGGCCAGGTAACTTTGTGCGGCGGGTGCGGGGCCGATCAAGACCGCTTCGTCGGCCTGCGCAACATGGAGCGAACCGACATCGGCCTCCGAATATACGGCGACGGACTTGACGCCCATCTTGCGCAGCGTGCGTTCGATGCGGCATGCGATGGCCCCACGGTTGGCGATAAGAACTTTGGTGAACATGAAGCTGGAAGGAGTTTTAATCTGGAACTCAGGAACTCTGGAACGGATCCCAAACTAGGACTTCGATTGGCGTCGGGTTGGAGGAGTTACAGGACATGAAGCGGTAAGGAATATTTTTGGTCGGAACTCTGGAACGGTGCCGGAGGTTTTTTCCTGAGTTCCAGTGTTCCAGATTAACTCATTCTTCCGAATCCCAGATCAGGACTTCGATCGGGGTGGGGTTGTAGGCGTTGCAGGGATTGTTGAGTTGGGGGCAGTTTGAGATTAAGGCGATAACGTCTCGTTCGGCGCGCATCTCCACGTAGCGGCCAGGTCCCGAGACACCGTCCTCGAACCTGAGGTCACCGTCCGGCGTGACGGGGACGTTCATGAAGAAGTTGATGTTGCAGGTGATGTCGCGTTTGCCCCAGTCGTGTCGCGCCACGTGTGTGGTGCCGCAGGCGCAGGCGATTTCTTGGGCGCCGCGGATAAAGCTGTCGCGGCAGGCGTGCATCGATTCTTTTTCCAGGGCATAGCGCATCGTGTTGCTCTCGCGCGAGCAGGCGCCGCCGAGAGTGTCATGGCGGCCGCAGGTATCAGCCATGATCGTGAGGAGCGCATCACCTTCGGTCGAGATGAGCTTCGTGCCCGTGGTGAGGTAGAGGGCGCTCTGATGACGAATCGTGTCAGAAGCACTAAACCGATTCGAAGGCTCGTGCGCATCGTAGAAGAGTGTGTCGGCGGCTTGGTTGCCTTCGACGTCGACGATGCGGAAAAGCTGACCCTGCTTGATTACGTGGGACCAGTAATCACCGGCGAGCACGACCTGGCGGTAGGCAGCGGTTGCGGAATCGAGTTTGCTTTCGGTAAGCGTTGTCATCGGAGAAGAAAGTTCAAAGTTCAGCGTTCACGGTTCAAAGTTACCCGAAGAGGCTAGGTGCTGAGGACGTAGTAATTCTCGGTGTTGAGGAATGCGCGGGCGTTTTCCGGCCGGGAGTTGCGGCAGGGGTCGTCAGCGGCGGGCGGTGGGGTGGCGGAGACCTCGAGTTTCACCGGGCGCGGATGGTAAACGGGATCGGGATCGAGCGGGTGCTGGCAGGTGTTGAGCACGACGAGCGTGTTCATTTCGAAACGCAGCTCGATGAAGCCGCCCGCTTTCGAGTGGCCCGGGATGAATGAGAGTTTCCCGGCGTCGTCGGC
>Ga0302294_10000246_pt1 | contig 16798 bp, 15 predicted proteins | sample III_Fen_N2_3_FD_194550 | JGI IMG/M metagenome (GOLD analysis project Ga0302294, IMG submission 194550) | Peat permafrost microbial communities from Stordalen Mire near Abisko, Sweden - III_Fen_N2_3 | ecosystem: Environmental > Terrestrial > Soil > Wetlands > Permafrost | place: Sweden: Abisko...
GTTTTCGAGCACGTCTTTGTGGCTCTTGCTGGAGCCGACCGTGGTGACGATGCCCTCGCCGATGCGCGCGATGATGGTCTCTTCGCCCGCGCCGCCGACGAGACGGTCGATGTTGGCGCGAACGGTAACCCGCGCTTTGGCACGAAGCTCGATGCCGTCCATGGCAACTGCCGCGATGATCGGTGTTTCGATGACTTTCGGGTTAACGCTCATCTGAACCGCGTTGAGCACATCGCGTCCTGCGAGGTCGATGGCGCAGCTCTGGTCAAAACCAAGCGGGATGCCAGCGCCTTGCGCGGCGATGAGCGCGTTGATGACGCGATCCACGTTGCCGCCCGCGAGATAGTGCGCTTCGAGCTTATTGATGGAGACGTTGAGGCCGGCCTTGGTCGCCTTGATCATCGGGTTGACGATCCGGCTGGGAACGACCTTACGAATGCGCATACCGACGAGTTGAAAAATTTTAATCTTTACGCCGGAAGCCGCCGCGGAAATCCAGAGTCCGAGCGGAACAAAACTAAAGAATATCACTAAGAAAATGGCTGCTAAAATGATGATGACAACAGGTCCAAATGTAGACATAATATACCTCCTAAATTTTGGTGCGTGATTGCTTATAAACTTTAGTCCGGAAAAACCATCCGGCGGTCATGAACGCCAAAAACGGCGTGTCAGGCGCAATTACTCAGCAGGCGCTTCTTCCGCGCCGCCTGCACGGACACGGATATGCATGCGCTCCGCTTGGATGATGGTGATCGTCTCACCCTTTAGAATGAACTCCCCCGATGTTGCGACATCCAGACGTTTGCCGTCAAACTCCGCAATGCCGGAAGGGCGCAGCGTCGTGATGGCGACACCGGTTTTGCCGATCAGATCGCTCTTTGCCTCGGCAACCTCGGGCACAGATGTGCCGTTGGAATGATCGCGGTTTACGAGGAACGACTTGCTCAACCGCCCTTTTTGGAAAGAGCGGATGACCCAGGCCAACCCCAGAACAATGAGGAGCAGCGCTATGGCGATGATATAAAACGCAACCTGCGGGTGTCCCCAGCCAAGCTGCATCACGATAACGGCGATCAGGGAGATCAGTCCCGTTACGCCCGCGATGCCGATGCCCGGCATAAACAGTTCAATCACGAACATGACCAACGAAATGATGAGGCAAATGATGGTTGCCACCGCTGTCGGTCCAAGTAATTCATAAAAACTCATATTGATAAAGCCCCCTTTTTCGGAAGATCAGCAATATTATACCATACGTTCTGACAGTAATCGAAACATTATTGTATTATCGCGTATATACATTTGCCACAATTGAATGGGAATCAGGCTCTTCGCGTCTCTTTCGTTCAAAAAGCCTGTTAATATCAGCAGTTTTCTGTCAGTGTATGCAAAAACATCGCGCAGGCGAGTAGATCCGCCGCTCCGCCGGGGCTGGCATTCCAGCTACGGCAGTCGCAATCCAGTGCACTGATTTCTTCATCAAGCCCTGATCCACCTGCGGGATACCGCAATGCAATCTCCCCCGCTCTTTGTCCCAGCGTATGCGCAGTCTCTTCCCCACAGCGGGCGAGTACGTTTGCGTCATCGATGGTAGCGATCAGTTGCAGCAGCGCAAGGAGCCAAGCGTCGTCTTCACCCGCGCCGAGAGACTTTGCGTGCGCATATGCCTCTGCTGCTAGCAGTGCGTGCGGGAAGCCGTCCTCCGCCTCTCCCCTTGCGCCACGTGCGCCAAAGTGGGCATATGCTCTACCCGCGTTCGTTCCGAGTTCTTGCGTGATGCCTCGGCAAACGCGTGCTGCCGTCGTGCAGACGAACTGCGGGTGCAGGATTACCTCATTTGCGGCACAATGCCCCGCCACATAACACAGCGTTCCAATCAGGAATAACGCTCCTTTGTGCGTGTTGATGCCGTTTGTCGCTGCAAACATCGCCGCTTCCGCCTCGCGTCCATTCGCGCGGATAGTGGCGAGTCTGCCTTCCGGCGAAAGAGCGGCATCCAACATCCCCTGCGCTGCAAATTGGGCAAAAAACGGTTCGAGCGCGCTCGCGCTTTTCAACAGTAGAGCTAAGTCCATGTCGTCGTGTGCGCCGCTGTTCTCCGCGTCTACAAGGCCTGGTTTCGGGGTAAGCCTCGCTTCTTGTTCTAACGCCGTGCGCGCGAGTTGTCCGATTTGCTCCGCCGTAAATCTCATAAAGGATTCTCCCGAATGTAGGCAAGCGTGGTTTCCGGCACCAGCGGGTCTATCTCGTCATAGCGCGCCTCCCGCCAGAGCGCGCGCACACGCGAGGCGGAGATTGGTTGTCCGTCGAAGGTTTTGCGTGGGATGACACAAACTTGTATGCCGTGTTCCGGCAGAATCGCGCAGAGCGTTTCGTTGTATGCCGCGGTCATGGGATCGAGCGGCTCCTCGCCGACGAAGCGCGTCTTAATGCCGCAGGCGGGCGCGATGCGGCTAGCAAACAGCGTCGCATCCAGCCGCGCAAAGGCGAGCGCCGACTCGTTTTTATCCTTAAAGAAGTAGTCGGGAAATGTCGCAGCGGAGATGATATAGTCCCCGCCTGCAATTACGTTGACGTTCGGCAAGTCGCGGCAACCTTCGCGCACAAGATGCAGGCGAACATCCGCGGGCACATGTGCCGCCTCCGCCGAGAGCACGAATACGTTCAGCCGCTTGCTCTGCGCGGCAGCGGTCTCAACGAGATAGCGGTGCCCAAGCGTAAACGGGTCCGCGTTCATTACGATCGCGCCGTCTGCTTTGGGCAGCGCGGCGAGATAGCGCGAAAACGCGTTGTTGCTGCTCTCCAGCAACGCGGCATCCGCCGTTTGCGCGAGTTCATAAAAGCACAGCGACGAAAACAGCGGCGCGTATTGCAGCTTAGTCACCACAAACACGTTCGTTACCCCGCTATCTTTCAGGGTTTGATACAGATGCGTCACAAGTGCGGGCAAAATGCCCTCGCCTTGACGGGATTCGTCCACCGCGAGCGAGCGAATGGCATTGCCCGCGATTCCGCCGAGCGCGAGCAGGGCTTCTCCTTCATATGCGCCAAAGAGCGCGGTTACTCCTCGGTCAAGCCGAATGCCCGCGCGCGCATAGAAGGCGGAAATCACCGCAGCATCTTTCTTCAGCGAAAGGGATCGAATCTCCATATTGCTCCTAGCTCGCTACTTCACTCTGGTAGGGTCTTCCATAGTTTTTGCACAGCGTTTTGCACTTCTTGGTCTGTGTGCAGCTTGCGAGAATAGCAAGCCTTACCTACTTTACCGCAGACGATGCATTTGCGCTCCGAAAAACCGATCTCCTCCCGGCTGATGCGTTCCCCACCGGGACGAAGCACATCCATATCCCAGAGCCGCGCATAGGGCGCAGACTCTTCTAACTTGCAGAATTCCATCTTTAAAAATCCGGGTTCGGTCTTCACGACGAGATAGGCTTCATCGCCCGTTTCTTTTTCATGCGACTCAAATACGAGCGGGATGAGTTCGCAGCGCATGATCACCCGCGCGATAGCCTGAATCCCCGCGTCAAATAACCGGATCGTCTCCGGCGAACGCTTGACTGCCCCCGGCGATACGACGGTGAGCACAGCAATGCAGGCGCGGGGAAAGCGCCGTTGCAGCTGTTTGATATATGCCGCGCGCGCGTCCCGGGCGGCTAGCAATTCTTCGAGCGTAATTTCCATAATCGCATTATAGCACAATTGCTTTTTTTATTTTCTCTCTATAAGGTGGATTGGTTTTTGCTTCGTATAATCATGCATTTATGCATAATGTAATTCAAAAAACTCTTTTGTGTTTTCAAGAAACTTCTAAACGAGAACTTGGTATGATTTCTCGCGATTGTGCGCTTGTATACAATCATGCAGGCATGCTTGCGCGTCATATATTATCCTGATATTCGATGCATAACGCTTGTATTCTCGCGTGAATACGCATATGCTTATACACAGAGATAAACCATTTGGAGGAGCGCGAAACCGATGAAAATTACCACCCCCGCCTCGGCGGGAACCATGGAGTCCGGCGATATCATGATCGAGATCGAATCCAGTGATCAACGGGAGGTCGAGGTCGTGTTAAAAAGTTCTGTCGCCAACGAATTTGGCAAGCAGATCGTAGCGACCATACGAAACGCGGTTGAGGAATTCGGTCTGGAATACGCCGTCATCAACGCCGTGGACAAGGGCGCGCTGGACTGCACCATCCGCGCACGCGTCGCCGCCGCCTGCCAGCGGGCGACGAGCTCCACCGCATTCGACTGGGGGAAAAACGCATGAGCCGACTACGCCGCAGCATGCTGTTTGTGCCGGGCAACAACCCCGGGATGATGAGCGACGCGCATATCTACGGCAGCGATGCGCTCATGTTCGACCTGGAAGATTCCGTCACCCTGCGTGAAAAAGATGCGGCGCGCTTGCTCGTTTATCACGCGCTCAAGACCATTCACTATGGCGACTGCGAGCGCGTGGTGCGCGTCAATCCCCTCTCCACTCCGTTTGGAAAAGCGGATATCGAGGCGATGGTTGCCGCAGGTGCACAGGTCATCCGTCTGCCTAAGACGGAAACCGCGCAGGACATCCTCGATATGGAAGCCGAAATTGAGCGCGCTGAAAAACAATTTGGCATCCCCATTGGTCAAACGCGCATGATGGCGGCCATCGAAGGCGCGCTGGGCGTGGTCAACGCCTATGCAATCGCCACCGCTAGCCCCCGCCTGGTCGCAATTGCCCTCGGCGCGGAGGACTACTGCGCAAACCTAAAAACCTCCCGCTCACTAGAAGGCAGCGAGCTGCTTTACGCACGCGGGGCAATCGTCGTTGCTGCGCGCGCAGCGCGGATCGACTGCATCGACACCGTGTTTTCCGATGTAAACAACGAAGATCAGCTCATAAAGGAAACACAGGCGATCAAACAACTGGGTTTCGACGGAAAATCCGTCATCAACCCGCGCCAGATCAAGCCCGTGCATCGTGTGTTTACGCCTACGCAAAAAGAAATCGCCAAAGCAAACCGCATCCTCGCGGCAAGCCGGGAAGCGGAAGCGCGTGGCAGCGGCGTTGTCGCGCTGGACGGCAAGATGATCGACCGCCCGGTGGTTATTCGCGCGGAACGCACGCTGGAGCTGGCCTACGCTTCCCGCGCGGTGTTTGAGGAGGACGAAGTATGACGCAAGATCAGGCATTTTACACAGCGCTCAACGCGCTGAACAAAGCGGCGTATGTACCCGGAGAAAATCCGCGCCTATACGATAAGGACCCAGTGCCGCTGAAAAACCGCATGGCGCGGGAGAACAAGATCGTCGAAAGCCTCGAAAAAGCCGTTGAACTCTCTGGATTGCAAAACGGAATGACCATCTCGTTTCACCACCATTTTCGCGACGGGGATCACATCGTCAATCTGGTGATGGATACCCTCGCGCGGATGGGATTTCGGGATTTGCGCCTGGCACCATCCAGCCTATCGGATGTCCACGCCCCGCTGATTCAGCACATTAAAAACGGTGTGATTTCGCATATTGAAACCTCCGGCTGCCGCGGCGCGCTGGCAAAAGCCGTCTCACAGGGATTGATGGATGATCCAATGGTGTTTCGCTCCCATGGCGGCAGAGCCGCGGCGATCGAGGAGGACGAAATCCACATCGACGTGGCGTTCCTCGGCGCGAGCAGCTGCGATCCTTTCGGCAACGCGAACGGCTACTCCCGCGAGGGAGAAGAAAAATCGATGTGCGGCTCGCTGGGTTACGCCCGCGTGGACGCGCAGTATGCCGACAGTGTCATCGTGCTCACCGATAACATAGTGGGCTACCCGAATGTGCCGTTCGGCATCTCCCAGCGGCTCGTGGACTACATCGTCTGTGTGGACGATGTGGGCGACGCCTCCAAGATTATGACGGGCGCTACGCGCTTTTCTACCAATCCGCACGATCTGATGATCGCGGAGATGACCTCCAATGTCATCGTGCACAGCGGATATTTTTACGAAGGATTTTCGTTGCAGACGGGTTCCGGTGGCGCTTCGCTTGCGGTCACCCGGTTTCTGCGCGAAGCGATGATTGAGAAGAATATCCACGCGAGCTTCGCCCTCGGCGGCATTACGGGTGCGATGGTCAAGCTTCTGGAAGAAGGGTTGGTCAGCCGCCTGCTGGATGTGCAGAGTTTTGATCTCGACGCAGCGCAATCGCTCAAAAACAACCGTTTTCATCAGCAGATCGACGCGAACTATTACGCGAACCCCTATCGGCGCGGTGCTGCGGTCAACCAGCTGGACGTGGTTGTACTCTCCGCGCTGGAGGTGGACACGAGCTTTAATGTCAACGTACTCACGGGTTCCGACGGGGTGATTCGCGGCGCGGTCGGCGGGCACCCGGATACTGCGGCGGGCGCGTCGCTCGCCATCGTCGTTTTCCCGCTCATGCGCGGGCGCATGCCCTGCGTGCGCGATCACGTCAACACCATCGTCACCCCCGGCAACACGGTGGATGTGTTGGTGACCGATCAAGGCATCGCGGTGAATCCGCGGCGGCCGGAGGTTGCGGAGCGCCTCGAAAAAGCGCACCTGAAGGTCACGCCCATCGAGGAACTGGCACGCAGAGCCGAGCGCATCACGGGCAAGCCCGACCCGCTCCCCTTTGGCGATAAAGTCGTAGGCATCTGCACCTATCGCGACGGCAGCGTGCTGGATTTGATTCGGAATTTGACGTGATTCATGCACACAAAGGTTGATATGCCCTCTGGTTTCGTAACACTGTCACGGTAAATTTCCTGCTGCATGCTATTATCTAATAAAAGAGGTGAGCAATATGGAACAAATTATTCTTTCACAAGAGCAAGCGGAGGAACTGCTGAAAACGCTGAAATCCCGCTTTCAATCTCATATTTCCCGCCACGCAGGGATGAAATGGGACAGCGTTGAAGCGCGCCTGCGGAAAAACCCAGCCAAACTTTGGTCGCTGTTTATGATGGAGACCACGGGCGGTGAGCCGGACGTGTTTGCCTTTGATCAATCGACGGATGAATACGTATTTTTCGATTTCTCCGCGGAAACGCCATCGGCGCGTAGAAGTCTATGTTACGACCGTGCGGCGTTGGATGGGCGAAAGGAAAATAAGCCCGTGAATTCCGCGCTGGGTTTGGCGGAGGAAATGCGCGTATCTCTCTTGACAGAGGAACAATATCGCGCGCTTCAAACACTTGGCGAGTTCGACCGCAAAACCTCGAGTTGGGTGGTCACGCCGAACGAGATTCGCGCGCTCGGCGGCGCAATCTTTTGCGATAGGCGCTATAACCACGTGTTCACCTATCACAATGGAGCGGAGTCGTATTATGGCGTGCGCGGATTTCGCGCATCGCTGAGAATATAAAACAGGCAGCTAATACATTTAGAAGAGGTTCAGCGCCTCTTCTTTTTTTTGCGCAGTTTCGCGTAAAGCTGACAAGCTGTTGTCAGATTTCACGCTTTAATGTAGTATAATGTGTAAGTAATATGCTACTAGAAATGACTCACACGAGAAGAAAGGTGTCTGCTATGGGTTATACACTTCCATTGGAACAGATCTCTCTTTCCGATTATCAGCAATTGCTCCAAAAACAAAATCTTCTCCCCGGGCGGCGCATCCTGCAAGAGCAGCTCGACGCGCGCTTTGCCCGGCTCACGGGTCTTGGACTAATCACCGTTGCGCAGCTGAAAACTGCACTTTCCACGCCGCCAAAGCTCGCCGCGCTCTCGGCTAAAACCGGAATTCCGGACGAGTATTTGACCATTCTGCGGCGCGAACTCGGTAGCCTGGAGCAAAAGCCAGTTCCGCTTTCCGACTTTCCCGCTTGCGATTGCGCTCAGATTCGCCATCTTGCCGATTCCGGCATTCGTACCTCGAAAGAATACTGGGAACAATGCAGGAATTTCGAACACGAGTTGTTTGCCCTTTGCGACCTAGTGCGCATCAATGGTGTTGGCGCGGTTGCGGCGCGCGCGTTTTACGAGGCTGGGTTTTGCTCCGTCGCCTCCGTCGCAGGGGCTTCTGCTGCCGACATGCTCACCCGCGTCAATGCGGTCAACGAAGAAAAAGGCTATTACAAAGCGAAGCTCGGCGAAAAGGACATGCAGTTTTGCATCGACTATGCAAAGCTCCTTGAAAAATATAACTGATCCTGTTGCGTAATTGACATTGCGAGAACTTCGGGTCTCTTTTTTCTTGCGCGCGAACCAAATCTATGTTATAAAACACTTCAAGCACCGAAAGCCCACCTGAAGAAGGGCGTCGCACGGAGGATCATGAAAAAAGGCATCCTGTTAGGATTATTGGCATCGTTCTTTTTCGCATTTACGTTTCTGCTCAACCGCAGCATGCACCTCTCCGGCGGTAGCTGGATCTGGAGTGCGTCTCTTCGGTATCTCTTTACGTTCCCAATCTTCGCGCTACTCGTCTGGCGCACGTCCGGCTTTTCGCGTGTGCACGCCGCCATCCGCCGCTCCCCGCTTCGCTGGCTCTTGTGGAGCACCGTCGGCTTTGGCCTGTTTTATGCGCCGATCTCCTACGCGGGCGACCACGGTGAGAGCTGGCTCATCGCCGCAAGTTGGCAGATCACGATCGTAATGGGGCTGCTGCTGTCTCCGCTGTTTCAGAAGAAAATCGCGGTCAAAAACCTCGGTGCAGCGGCGGTCATACTCGTCGGCGTTTTTCTCCTTCAACTCAAAAATATCGTCTCTTTCCGGCTGGGTTCCATCGCGCAGACGCTGCTGCCAATCCTCGTCGCAGCCGTGGCCTACCCGCTCGGCAACCGCATGATGATGGCGCTTTGCCCGCCGGAGTTGACCACGATCGAGCGCGTCTATGGCATGACGCTCTTCAGCCTGCCGTTTTGGGTTCTCCTCGCGGTCTATGGATTATTCACACGCGGCATGCCATCCGCTTCGCAAGCGATTCAGTCGCTTGGGGTCGCGCTGCTTTCCGGCGTGATTGCGACGCTGCTGTTCTTCCGCGCGACAGATCTCGTCCGCCACAGCCAGCGTCAACTCGCGGTGGTTGAGTCCACACAATCCTTTGAGGTGCTCTTTACCCTCATCGGTGGCGTGCTGCTGTTGCGCGACACGGCGCCGGACACGTTTGGTTGGGTGGGCGTGGGGTTGATTGTTTTAGGAATGGTGTTGAGCAGTTTGGCGTCTATGGATAAATCTGCTGCTTCTGTATGACCCACCGTAAACAATAAAAAAAAGAGGCGTTGTGCCTCTCTTTATTTTGTTTATGTGTTGCTACTCCAACCGCAGGTGTAGTTTCTTTTGGCGAAAAGAAGTATCTAGAAACAGTCCATCTGTCCGTAGTACAGAGGCAAGCATGCCCGCCAGTAGCAGATTCATCTCAAACGCCATCGTGTTGTCGGTTAGAAACGGAAATACCGCGCTATACCAGAGAGGATACCCAAGGAAAACCGCAACAGATAACACAGTCTCCGCTGCAAACACTAACAAAACCGCATGAGCGAGCAGTTTGCCGAGCGTACTACCGATTTTGCGGGCGCGAGAAAATCCATAGGTTAGCCACGCGACAAGCCCAAGCACCGGTAACGCCGCAACCGCTATTCCGTAGCGGTATGCCAGCATCGCGAGCAGCAGACTCTGCGAATTTGTGCTCTCCCCAAATCGCGCCACGACTTCCTGCGTTACTGTGGGTAACGCGCTCCCCGCGCCAAAGATCGACGCATGTGAAATCAGCTCCCGTATACGCAACACGAGCCAGCCATCGCCTTGCGGATCTCGCGCGGGATTCAGCACCGCAAGAACGCGAGCCAGGCGATTTGGTTCAGCGATGATCAGTACCGCCGCGATCAAAAGAACGCCAAACACAAGCATCGCGATCGCCACACCCTTTTTGCAGGCGAAGAAACCAGAGCGAATCGCAATAATCAGTAAACCAATGCACGCAAACGATGCGAGCGCTTCGAGATAAAATCCGCTCCAATACAGCACCATGCTCGTAAGAACGGGCACGCCGACCAGCGCCGCCGCAGCGAAAACTCCAAAAAACCCAAGCCCGCGTAGGCGATAGAGCAGCAGAGCATAGATCAGTGGAAAGAGCATCCAAAGATATTGCAGCGTTTCATACGGCCTGCTTCTGAAAGACATCTGCTCGAAAATGGCGGAATATACGGAGGGAAAGACGACAACAATCACAAGAAATGCAGCAAAAGCAATCCAGCCAAATCGAATCGAGCGATATAGATTTAATCGAAACAGCAGCGCGACGCCAAGCGCGCCGAGTATGAGCGCTATCATAAAATCCCGCCACGGGGCGCTGCCCGACATCTGATAGACAAACAATCGGAAGACAACCCCAAGCAACGCATAAAGTGCGATCGGCGCTAGCACGCCGAATGTCGCGGCGGGGCGATAACTCGCGTCAAACAAAAGCCCAAGCGCTTCCGGCTCACCCATCTGTCGAAGGTTTTGTTCTTCCGTCGCGTCGCGTACTATGCCGCTTTGAAGCAGCGCTTCCTTCTGATCTTCCATGTGATCGGCAAGTTCCGACCGGATCGCCGGATGCGCTGCGCGCCAGCGAACCTGCGCACAGACCGTGTCGAGAAACGCCCGCTCCCGCTCAGACTCTCGCAAGGCTCGCACCCCCCGTCAACACTTTATTCACCGCGCCAGAAAACGCCGCCCACTCCTGCGTCTTCTCTGTCAGCGTTGAGCGCCCCTCTTCTGTGAGAGAGTAAAACTTTCTGAGCCGCCCCGTCTCCGCCGTTTTTTCATACGAGACAACCAGCCCCTGCCGCCAGAGATCGTGCAGGAGCGGGTAGAGCGTACCCGCCTTAAGCGAAAAGGTCTGATCCGATCTGCGCCCCAACTCCTCAATCATCTGATATCCGTACATATCCTGCTCTTGTAAGAGTTTGAGTAAAAGCATTCCCGTGCTTCGCGTGACGAGTGTTTTATCCAGTCCCATACGGCGCACTCCTTATATCGGTATTCTATCTATACAATATATCGGCATTCTACTTATGTCAACAAAAAAAATGGCGATTCGTTTGCCCGGATCATCAAAAAAACCTGCGGTTATCGCAGGCTTGAAATCGTATTTTGTTGACAAAAAGCGGCTTGGGAGAGTAAGCTGAAAAGGTATATCTTGCATAATAATATTCTCTATGCATCCTATATACTAATCGTAATATAGTTTATTTTCATTGTCAAGTGGGTAGTGATCGTTTTTTTGAGTCGTTTGATTCATCGATTCACCACACGCAGACAGCCGGATTAATTGAGGAGATCGCGCATGAACGATACAGACCTAAAGCAAGAAATACAGTGGTTGGAAACCGTTCTAGCGGAAGTGAACGGACAATATGCCGATGCCACCGTGCGGGACGACGCGCTCAAGGACGACGCGATAGAAACCCAACGGGATCTCTGGGAAGATGTCGGCTCAATTTCTGCCTCCGACGGGCTGGATAAGCTCGTCGATTTTTTGGAATACATCAGCGTCATGAAAAAGCAAAAGCGCAGCCACGGCATCATAGAAGCGCAGAAAATAAAACTGGAAAAGATGCTGCGCGCCCCCTACTTCGGGCGCATCGATTTTCGTAACCTGTCCGAACAAAGCGCCCGCGCCTACTATATCGGCACATTTAGCCTCATCACCGACGATAACAAAGTGCTGGTTTACGACTGGCGCGCGCCGGTGAGCGGCATGTTTTACGACGACGAAATCGGAACAGCAAGTTTTACCACCCCGGGCGGCGTGGTCGAAGGCGATCTGACGAACAAGCGACAGTATAAAATTGAAAACGGAAAACTCGCTTACAGTTTTGACAGCAGCGTAAAAATTGACGATGAAATGCTTCAGCAGTTGCTGGCCGGGCATGCAGACGGCAAGATGCGCTCCATCGTGACCTCGATTCAGCGGGAGCAGAACCGCGCGATCCGAAACGAATCCTACAAGCACCTGATCGTGCAGGGCGCGGCTGGCAGCGGAAAGACATCCGTTGCGCTCCACAGGATCGCTTATCTACTCTTTCGCCATAGAGACACCATCACCGCCGATAACATCATCGTCTTTTCGCCAAATCCGGTATTCAGCGACTACATCTCCAACGTTTTGCCGGAGTTGGGCGAAGCGAATATGCTGCAAACCACGTTTGAATCGTTCCTCTCCGGCGCGCTTTCCGTTAAAGGGCGCAAAGAGCGGTATTACGACCTGATGGACTATCTCTTCTCCGGCAAATCGCAGCCCGGGTTTCAGCCACGCGTGGAAAGCCTGCGCATCAAGTCATCGCCCGCGTTTCGCACCGCGCTGATGGCGTATACAAAAGCGCTTTTAACGCGGCCGGTGCGCTTCACACCGCTGAGTTGCGCCGGAGTCAGCATTGCATCCTCAGCGGAGTTGGAGCGATTGTTTTCGTATGACTACGCGTCGCTGCCCTATCTTGCGCGTTTTGAAAAACTCCGCGCGCGCATGGACTACCTGCTCGATGGTTACGAAGTCAAACGCGCGGCGCAAATATCCGAGATGATCACCGCCTCAGAGGGGTTCATCGACCGCGGAGAACTCAAGCGCAGGAGCCGCGGGGTCGCTCGGCAAGAGACACAGCTAGCGCGCACAAACGCTGCGACTTTGACCGCTATGACCGTCAGCGGCATCTATACTTCGTTTCTTTCCGATTTGCGCGATTGGATGGTGGATTTGCCCGAAACCACCGCCGACACCATCTCCCGCTACACACGCGATACCCTCCGCGCCGGGCTATTGCACTACGAGGACCAGATTGCGCTTCTTTACCTGCAAGGCGCGCTGGGCGGCACGCAAAAGACCGCGCGCATTCGCTATGTCATCATCGACGAGGCGCAGGACTATACCCCGCTGCAATACGAGATCATACGGCTGTTTTTTGCGCAGGCGAGCGTCACCATGCTCGGTGATCTCGATCAGTCGATCACCCCATTTCTCAGCCTCGGCGGGTATGAGCACATCGCATCCTTGTTTCCGGATCAGGAAACACTCATGCTGCGCTTTACAAAAAGCTACCGCTCCACTGCCGAGATCACCACATTTGCAAGCGCAATACTCCAACGCGAGAGCGTTATCGATTCCGTCGGCCGCCACGGCGCAGTCCCCGCAATCGTCTGCCTGCCGGACGAGGCGGCGGTTCATCGCGCCGTTGCGGACGATCTATCTGCGTTTGCCGGGCTGGGGCATGCTTCCATCGGCATCATCACGCAGACGAAGGCGGAAGCAAAGGCCGTGTTTCATGCGCTCAAGGACACGGGTTCGATCCATGCGCTCTTTGGCGGCGAGGAGGAGTTTCCGCGCGGTGTGGTCGTTGTGCCTGCGTATCTCGCCAAAGGGCTGGAGTTTGACGCGGTGATCCTCACCAACGCCGGGGCTGGGCATTACGCAAGCGAGAACGAGCGGCTTTTGCTCTACACCGCCTGTACGCGCGCGCTGCATGTGCTCAAGGTGTATTGCGTGGGTGAACCTTCGCCGTTTTTGCCGATCTAAACGAACTGCTCACGCGCAAAGCAACAGACAGTCCGCCTTCCGGCGGGCTGTTTTGCATCGTTCGTTGTTCTGTTATCCGATCAGTACCGGATAGGTATCCACCATGACATACACACGCGCATTCGCTGGAATGGACTCCCCTTTGTCGAGCGAGAGTGTAATGGAGTCAATCGTGCCGTCATCATTTGCCGTTACGCTCGTGTTCTTGGTGTAATAGAGCGGTAGCGGATGCCCGGTTTTGTCGGTCACCAGAATGCTGTAAACGTGCTCGTCCGCGCGGAGCGTGGTTTGCTCAAAGTGCGCCGTGACGCTGCTTACATCCCGCTCAATCGAAACAGAACCAACACCTTCCGGCTGCACCGCGTCCGCCCGCTGGGTCAGCCGCACACCGCCGCGTACGAACATCTGCCCCGTCTTGAACTCGCTCATGCCCATGAGTTTGAGCCCGATGCCGTAGAACTCAATCTCGTCGCAGTTGGTGACGGCGACCACATCCGCATCCCGCGCGAACGTTCCGTCGCTGCCCAGCGGCGCACTGATGCGATAGCTTGCAAACGGCATATCCCACGAGCCGATGAACTTAATCTTGAACCCATCGTCGTTATACAGCGTGACAAGACCGTTTTCCTCATGCAGCAGCATAGGATAGCGCGTGATCGCCGTGGGGTCGATGGAGGAGGTTCCGTCCTCGTTGAGTCGCCCTTCGATGACCCACATCAGCAGATCGCCGGAGTCAGTCTTGTCCACCGCGCCCGCGATATAGTGCAGCGAATCGAACCCGATCTGGTTATACGAGGGCAAAATCGACGGCGTCGGCACGGAGAGCCGGCTGAGTTCCAGCACGCTCTGCGTTTTGTCCTGCGCGGCGTTTTGGAACGTCTTCTCTGAACTTACCCCCTGCGTGATTTGGCAATCGAAGAACAATGCAACCCCGGTCTTATTTTTTCCGCCGAAGAATTTCAACCCGAAGCGCGATAGGTCCGTTCGGTATGTTGCCTCGATCTTGACGGTGATCTTACCGTCCGCGTCCGCTTTCCAGCCGCCGAGCGCGGGTACAATGTTGAAAAAACGATTGGTCGCGCCGATGTCAACGCGATACCCGTCGTTGCCGGGGATCGTGACGCGCACATTGTCTCTCTCCAACGCGGAGAGTACGGTGTTGCCATTTTCGCGCACAACCAGCGAAAGCGTGATCGGTTCGTTCGCGTCGATCGATTCCAGAGGGGTGAGCAGCGTTGCGCCAAACGCGGTTGTAACCAGCAGGTGCGCGCCGTCGGACGGCATGTCCTCGCCAACCGAATAGCAGCGCGGGTCAGCTTTGCCCGCGTCTGTCAGCGGGTAGTCATACGGCACAAAGAACACCTCGCCACTCTCGCCAGCAATGTACACGCCTTTGTACCCCAGCGCGGGAGAACTGTTTAGGTCGTTTCGCACATCGGTGATGCACTGATAACTCCAGCGAAGCGTGCCGTCCGGGTTGACGCAATACAGCTTACCCTCGCCATTGCCGAAGTAGATATTGCCGTTTCCGTCTACCGCGGGCGAGGAGCGGATGGGTTCGAGCGTGTCAAATTCCCAGATGGACTTGCCCGTGTCCGGATCGATGGCGTAGAGTGTTCCGTCCGTACTGCCCTGAATAATCGTGCCATCGCTCAGTTGCGCAGGGCTCGAATAAATGTGGTCTTTGGTGCCGTATTTCCAGAGCAACTTGCCGCTGTCCTGCGCAAAGGCGCGCACAAACCCGTCGAACCCGCCGACGATGACCGCGCCCTTTTCGGCATTGCTGGTCAGCAGCGTCGTTGCCGCGACGGTACCAAAGCTCCCCGTTTTCCAGAGCCGCTCGCCGGAGACATCGTAGGCAAACACGTTCTGCAGAATCTGATTGCACGAGGCAAAATAGAGCCTACCGGTATCTATATTGATCGATGGCAGCGACCAGACCATTTCGTTGGCGAGGTACGCGGATTTTCGTGTTCCACTCTCGCGATCGAGCGCGTAGACAAGGTAGTTGTCGTTCGGCGCGAGCAAGGTTCCATCCGGTAGCATACCGATATTGCCCTCAAACCAGTTGACGTTATAGGTATCGATGTCGTACTGCGCCTCTACCTCTTCGGTGGATTGCGCCGGGGATTTCCACAAGATTTCGCCTGTTTCGCGATCGAGGCAGTAGACGTTGGCGTCTCCACTGCCGAAGTATACGTGACCCTGATCGTCCAGCAGAGCGGAGGAGTCGATGATCTCGCCCGTCTTGACGCTCCACTTCACCGAGCCATCCGGCGCAAAGCAATAGAACACCGTGTCCGCAGAGCCGATGTAGCAGTTGCCGTCCGCGTCCACCACAGGCGAAGAGAAGATGCCTTTGCCCGTGCGGTAACTCCACGGCGCGAGCGTTTCGTCCGCCAGCGGATCGACCGGGCTTCTGCCGTTATTGAGCGCGTTGGCGCGGAATTTTGCCCACGTGCTGGTGGAATCGAGCGGAATGCTGTAGTCAAAGCTACCGTCCGCCTTGACCGCGGTATCCGGCGCGGGCGAAAAATCATATTTGCCAAACGGTACAAACAGCACCACCGCGCTGATTGCACCAATTAACACCAAAACCAGAAAAATCTTCCAACCAAGCCCCTTATGCTTGCGAACCTTTGCTTCCCGTTTTCCCATTGTGACCCCCCAGTTATTCGTTGTTTTGTAAGAGCAAGTCTGCGCCGCGTGGCGTACAGACTCCACCAAGAATCATCCGCACCGCGCGCCTCTGCTCCTCGGCAAAGTCCGCAGTAGTGCGCTGCTCACGCTCGAGCATCAGCCCTTCCATGACATACGCGTAGATCTTGGCAAACAGCGCTTTGTCAAATGCGGCAAGCGCGCCTTCGGCAATCGCCTCGTCCATCATGGCAAACGTCTTCTCCCAGCCTGTCTCCAACCATTGCGACACTCGAAGATATGCTTCCGGAAAAGAGTGGTTCAACTCACGGATGCGGTACTCCTGAAACGGCATCTGCGGCACGACGCAGAGGAGACGCTGCACCTTTTGTAATGCAGTGAGCGAATTGTCTTCACGAATCGCGGCCTGCTCGCGCTCCACCGCGTCAAAATAACGCTCCACGGCGCGGTGCACCAGCTCTTCTTTTGAGTGGACGAGTTCATAGAGCGTCTTTTTGCTGATGCCAAGACGCTCCGATAGTTCGTCCATCGTAAATTTTGCTCCGCGCGCTTGGTAGAGCGCGAAGGTTTCTCGATACAAAGCTTCTTCGTTTGTCATGCTGCCTCTTTTGCCGAATGAATCAAAGAAAATGCGATTGGAATGTCGT